>Ga0307509_10003679_pt1 | contig 22934 bp, 20 predicted proteins | sample 10_EM_MG_FD_202245 | JGI IMG/M metagenome (GOLD analysis project Ga0307509, IMG submission 202245) | Populus trichocarpa ectomycorrhiza microbial communities from riparian zone in the Pacific Northwest, United States - 10_EM | ecosystem: Host-associated > Plants > Roots > Unclassified | place... | reverse complement strand
TAGGAGTAATAGTGTATTGTAGGAAGACTTAATTCAGTTGTTATTATTTTCCTTAACACCAGAACAGACTATCGCTATATACTGCCATGACCCAACCTTCAGATATCCGGGAGGTTGGCTATATCCACTTCATCCCTTTCCTGCCATCCCTTTCCTGCCACTCCATTACATCTCCATTATCCCCAAGTCACTCCTGACATACCGGTCATGTCGCTCCTTACATTTCAGTCATTGACACTCCTTGCATGAGGTTATCGGAAAGCCATCCAATAACCCCTGCCATTCTACAACAAAAACAAAAGGAAAAATTCTACTACACTATTGCTTCTCATGCCAACTCACTCACCAGTATATGTAACCCTACAACCCCCGACTGGAGTATTTTTTAACTCCTCTTTCCAGAACCAGGATTGAATTGAAAAAGAACTACCCCATCTTTCCCCTCATACATTGGCAATAAAATATTAAAAGTTGTTGAAAATCACAAGCAATCACTTAGTATGAAAGAATACCTTTTGAAGAAAATAGACAAACATAGGTCTATAATCATGAGAATGTGTATTTCACACTGACTCATCATACTCGCAAGATCACAAACAAAGAAATAATCTATATACTCGACATTCCCAACCTCCAGCTACAGCGGGTCAAACGTACAGGAGGTGCAAATGGGGGTTCCAGTGCAACGAAAACTCTCAGTCCAACACCCCAAAACTACAAAGGCAGGCTAACTATGCCTCACATAAGTGAGCCCAAAAGATGGCAAGCAAAGTTACATATTTATAAGGCTAGAAAAGGTGATTGACAAAATATAAATAGTGTTCTAGATAGTTCTGATTGCACAGAGCAGGGCTACGTATAGTGATTGAGACGATCATGCTCGATCATGAATTTTTGGTGTGCTCGAGCATGGTGGATGCTCGAGCATGGGCTAAATCTTCTGCTCGAGCATGATCGTGCCCATCACTAGCCACGTAATAGATTAAAAAAGGGAAATTTCCAGTAGGTAGTAAGAGTTGAATAACAAAAGGATGTTCCTATATTATGTACATGTGAATAGCTCACCGATTGAGTATGAGATATGTAGCTTCAAGAGGATGACTATATACCCGAATACCAAAGCTGGCTAGAAGTAGGAAGAACCCAGAGGCATCTGTGGTAGCTGCTCTGGCAACTAGAACAGTGGACGTTCCATGAAGTAATTTACTGATTGGTATGATAAGAAGAAGATTGCACTCTATCATATCTGGTGCAGCTGCATATATGCATGTTGCTTTGAAAGGTAGCCATCTGAACTGATCACTTGGTATTTTATGAGAACTATTGGTATGTTTGCTCATGGGTTGCATATATTGAAACATACTTCTTTAGGATGAAGAGATCGAAGACTAACTACTGGTAGAGTGGAAACACCCCCAGATGAAATAGTAGTCAGGAGACTCCCTGAGTTCAAGCAGGGCAATTATTTCCATGGTCAACCAGTGTTAGCACTTTCCTGAATGAAGTCAAAGGATTGCAAGATACATAACTCTTTAAGAAAGGAAAGTAGTGTAGATTTTAGTATAAATAGAAGGGCTCCCCCTGCTGGTTGCAGAATCATCAAGTGAAACAGAGACCTTAACAATATAACAAGTTATTAAGAAATCTTCTAATTTTTAGAAACTTTAACTTTCCAATAAGTTTATGGAGCCTTCCTGACAATTCTCTGTACCCTCGAACCATGGCCTAGTTAGCTCAATATATCTTCGAGTTAGCTACTGTAATATCCTATTAGAATTACAAACGGACAAACCTAACTACAATTCAACAAAAAGGGAAAGATTTCAGCTATAACAACACTCTACCAGTAACCCCACTATATTAAACTAAAAAATAAAAATAAAAAATAAATGGACCAGGTAGAATCCATTGTTGAAATTAATATTTGAGTTACAGAGTGTTCTTTGTATAGTATTGGGAGTGTGAGGTGATGAGAATTAGGTTGCTATCAATCAATAGTAAGTATAACAAGTATAGGTTACCTAGTCGAGTAAGGATTTGTTTTATATATTGTTTTTACGATACAAAGTCCGGAGGTTCATCAGGATTATTATTTGTTTTATGCATTCTTTCAGACTATGGACTCTAGAAGTTTGTAAGCCTTGTTGTTTGTCCATCAATTAGGGATTGTTTTGTATCTGGGGATATTGTAAAATAATTAATGCGATAGTGCATTGGATATCAATTTAAAGTCCTATATCTCTTCAAACTTAGAGAGATCAGACTTCGACAGAGAGTGTTTGCAATATATCCTGGTTCAGCACTTATTTTCTATGTTGTTTGATACAAGAATACTTGAGCATGTCATAGGCTTATAGCACTTGGCTTTCTTAGAGTAGTTTCATTAAAGAAATAGTGTCTACTCAGTTACTTGTTTGTGTCTCTGGTACTTGAACTTGTGAATATCAATATTCTTTTGGAAGAATGAAACCCTTATTGGGCAGCAGGGTCATAGTTAGTTCTAATTTTGTTCGTATACAATAGCTATACCAACTCTGCCAGGTCTGCATACAGGTCAATCTTTACTCTGGCATGTATAGAATACACAAGCTGGACTGGTCAAATTTGGTGGAAGTGTAGTAGCTACTGTACCGGCTTCCCAAAAAAGGAGTTGCTATCTTGCAAAGAATATTAAGATTGGTACTAACTACACTGGTGGTATAAAGAGGTTCAAGTGCTAGAGATGCCAACATGTAAACAAGAAGAGTTTATTACTTTACTGAAAGTACCAAGAGAAGACTATGTCCCTTAAGCCTATCACATAATGTTTGCGGATTCTGGGATCAAACAAAAAATTGTGCAGAAATTTAACCAAATTTCAACAAAAGAGAAAAACTTTAGGTATAGTAATATCACTTGACTAACAACGCTACTATACTTATGGCTGAATTAAAATAAGGGGGGGAATATGACCATACTACAGAAAATAGCATGCCTATTATTTTAAATAAAAGGAGCTTGCCATGTGCCTCTTTTGTTCAGTTAATTTTATCTATGCATAATAAGTTGAACTAGTAGAGTTTTTCAAAGACTACTAGTAAGAATTTCGCTTTTTTAGCCCTTTGGATTCACCTATCCTCTGAAATCAGAACTATCTAGAATACCATTTATTTATTTTAAATCACCTATTCTAGCCTCAGAAAATTTATCTCTACATGCCCCCAGTTGGGTTCACTTATGTGGGGCATAGTTACCCGGCCTTTGTGGTTTTGGGGTGTTGGGCTGGGAGTTTTCGTTGCACCGCAACGCCCATTTGCACCTCGAGTACGTTTGACCCGCCGTATCCAGCATTCATCCTGCCATTCCATTCCTTGCCTTTCCATTCATGCCATTCCTTCCACTTCATTCCATTCGCCATATTCCAATCCTGAGCCTCCAGGAAGCTCGTCCCATTCCAATCTGAGGTTACCGGGAAGTAACACAGCCGTTTCTTACAACACCTTTTGTTGGGGCGTCCTTCCATATTTGGCATGGTTGACAGCAGGGCGGTACAGTACATCAGGTGGAAATATGTGTTGAAATTATGCCCCAATATGTGAAAGCGAAATGGTAAAGACTTGGCGCAACTTGAACTCGCGGTGTGATTCTTAATTGTTAACCAAACGAAAGGGCCAAATGGCCAGACATATTTAGAGTACATAAATGACCTCATCCTTTATGAGAAGGAGCTGGTTTCCCGTCTTCAGCCCCAGAACGCATCATGGGTTCCAACCGAGTGTATACCTCCAAACATGAAGAGCGAAATGAGGCCTAGCCAATACGAAATAGCCCCCGAATAATCAAGATCCAACCGACGATGTCTCACCACTACAAAAGAAACAACCCAATCGGATAAAGTGATATAGGGAAGGATGGGAGGCAATGACAAGGAATTCAACAATATGGAGGGGTGTGGCAGCGAGTGAGGCGGTATGAACCGGGGAAATCGTGACGGCATCTTTGTTGAGTGGATAGCTGGGGTTCATCCTCATCTCTCTCTCAATCAGCCATCCGTTGTTTCAGCACCTTTTTTTCTTTATACTTTCCCCATTGTATTGCTCATTAATTTTAGTTTCCTTCACTAGCCATCGTCAATCAAAGTGGGCGAAGGGAGGTATTAACCTGGCTTGCATACTGGATATGAGGATTTGGCATACATGTCCGGAAGTGTGTCGGGGAAGCTGCGCTAAGGAAATGTTCAGAATACTTAGCTCAAAGGGGGCCGGAAAACCCCTTTGTTTTATACCCATTATTCCTGGAATAATTTCCCCAGGTTTGGAAGTTCGCAAAGGCTCTTTTGTATTGTTTATGTAAACCTTCTTTCGCGCCATACATAAAAAGGATAAGGAAGAAGAATATGAATCCGAAGAATGTTCAGTTCTTTCCTCCTTGACTTGATTGCTTCCCTTTCTCACCCTCCTTCGCCTGTCTGCTCGCCAGTCCCTCCGCGACCAGCAACTCATAACAACAGAAGTGTTCGGTTATTGATTAATGCAGACTCCCGGCAATCACTTTCAGAGAAGTGATTGTGCTACAGATTCTGGATCCGATGCTTGTTGGACAGTCAGCCGCTCACACCACATTAACACAAGATTGGCGGTGTCCGCTTTCCCGTGAGGATTTTTGGTTGTTATCTCAGCTGGTGTGTTTCATTCTAGAAAATTGATATTGAAAAAGATGGGTGTAATTGGGGGGGGTTGGGAAGCGTGGCTGGTTGACCTGTCTCCCACCATCTATGCTGACATATATTCATCTGCCTTTGCCACGAATACCCAATGTGAGAAGAATATTTGGGGAGAATTCTAGCAAGATATGGGGTGGAGGAGGTATTCTGGGCAAAAAGGCAAGCGAGTATAGCCATGTGGCTAGTGGGTACCCCAAGAATGTGGCTCATACCATTTACCGGGCGGTGTCATTTGTGGCGACCATTCTCTTATCCTATATAGGGTGTTTGTCCGTTTTCTCGTGATCGGGCTAAAAAGCTTCTTGTGTCATTGTACGCTGGCTGCCTCCATATAAAAAAAGTAGTAGTGTATTTGTGATTGTAAATACAGTGGATAGGGTGATGGGAGAGTTAAGGAACAAGAAAAGAAATTGTACAAGGGAAACAAAGATGTGGACAAGAAATTATAGTATGATATCATACCAGTCTCTGAGCTTGCCCTCTTGCATAAGCCCAGTACCCTGTTATCATACTTGCCACTCTTGGCTCAGCCCACCTGTTCGTTGAATCCCCCTCTTATGTCAAGTCATTCAACCAAATTCGCATGGTAACCGAGCCACATCAAGTCTCCATAATCATCTCAAATCTAAGTCACACTAACGTGCCCGCTTGCCACAAAAGAGGTCAAGTAGTGTACTTTTTTACATGCGTAGTATATATATTTTACATGTGCCGCTTCACCAGGAGTCACTCGCTCAACGGTGCCTCCCGTGGTGTGCCACCTGCTTGCTTAGAATAGCGTAAACCCATAAGTATCATAGTCGATAAATTTACCATAGAGGATCTCAACAAAAATCAGTGTACAAAGCACAAAAGGGTATGATAAATAAAGTAGATTGTGGTGGTGGGTGAGAAATATCATCCATGCCATGCTACAGCGCCCAAGTTATAAGAAATACTGAATACTTGTTGCTGAGATCTAGTGAGCTCAGCCTCCTTAACACAAACTCAATTAAGATAAAACTATATCTTCAGTCTGTATTTTGTGTAATCGCGGAGTGAGTGGATGAATCCGACCCCTGATAGAGGATTTATCTATGCGGCACGAAAATAGGTCCCCAGACAAAGGACGCAACCACGGTCTCCGCAAAATTCAACCGTCATGGGAACCACGATGGCGGTTACGGTGGCAACTACAACTATAATGGCTATTAATACTAAGGCTTCGATATTTGAGCCCCTCGGTCCCACTCATGTAGAATGGGATCCGCAAATAGGACCTTTCGATTTTGCCGTGGCACCGATTGGACTCGTCCTCGTATTGAGATATATGTGTGGAGTAGGATTGTGGTCACAATAACACGCGGTTAAGGAGGAGAGAGGCAATATAAAGGATTGACAAGAAACACCCGTTTGCTAGGAACTCTCGAAACTCGCGGGACTCTTGTGCGTAACACGAGGGGTTAATAGGTATCCCTCGAGCTCAGTAACCAACTATTAATTTGACGATGGCACATGCAGCGATCAGTCACTTGCTGCACTTCTCATAATCTTGGCACCCTTGTACCAATTTACGTCTATAATATTTTCCTTTGTAAGGAAACTCCGTATATCTAGTTTTTCCATGGCCAGCGGGGGGGAGATAAAAGGAAGGAAGGAGGAAAGCATCTTGGGAATGGTTTACGAGTAGGGAAAGTACATACGGTAAGAGGAAGAAAAAATGCTACACGGTAGAAATCCACTCTGTCATGGTAATATGGCTGATTCACCCCGAATATTGGACTCTCAGGCTATTGTGCCTTGAAAACGGAAATTCATAACTAGTCATTCAACTAAGTTTGACAAGGAGCTTTAGACGAGGGTAATAACAAATAGCTACATTTCCTATCGTAAGGTATTTCATTCACCCATGCAGCATGAGCTCCGAGAGCAATCCCCATGGCCAACATCATACTAAATCGGGGGAAGAGGCCGATTCCGATGAGGTGGTGACCCAGGGTCCTCAAACAGCGTCGTGAGTTACCGGTCCGTGGGGTTGAAGCAGAGCCATCACACTCTGATGGCCGTACCTGGCTGCGAACATTAGTGGTGTTTGACCGCCTGTGTCGCATCTGTGCGGGTTGACATCCGCCCGTCTAAGCAGCATTTTTACAACTTCCACATATCCCCTTTGAGCAGCGAAAGAGAGTGGCGTTCTGCCAACATTATCCGACTTGTCGGGATTAACTCGATCCTCCTCCAGTAGAATCTTTACCACTCCCTCATGTCCTTTCTCAGCTGCCAAAGAGAGTGGCGCTCTGCCATAATTATCTGACCTGTCAGGGCTAACTCCTTCTTTCTCTAGTAGTATCTTTACCATTCCCTCACGTCCCTTTTCAGCGGCCCAAGAGAGCGGCGTTCGTCCATGCGTATCTGCCGTTTCGGGGTTAACACCTCCCATCTCAAGTAGTATTTTTACCACTTCCTCATTCCCCTTCGCAGCAGCACACAAGACCGGTGTATGGCCGTCGCTATCAAGCCTCGCGGGGTTCACGTCTTTCCTCCCGAGGAGTATTCTCACTACTCCAGCATGTCCGTTTAGAGCGGCGGAGGCGAGCGGAGTTCGACCAGCATTATTCGGCCTGTCAGGGCTAACGACTTCCTGCTCGAGCAGCAATTTTACTACCTCTTCATGTCCTCTGCAAGCGGCGCGTGAAAGTGGTGTGCTCCCATTACTATCTAGTTTGTCGGGGATAACCTCCTTCCGCGCAAGCAGAACTTTCACCACATTTCCACTCCCTGCCCAGGCAGCCCAGGAAAGAGGTGTTTGGCCGGAACTATTTGCCGTTTCAGGGTCGACCTCTTCCCGACAGAGTAGTCTTTTCACTACTCCCTCATGGCCCTCCGACGCCGCATATAAGAGAGGTGTCCACCCGTCATTATCAATCTTGTCGGGGTTGACTTCTGCCCGTTGGAGGAGTATTTCCACTACTCCCTCATGTCCATTGCGAGCTGAACAAAAGAGCGGAGTTTGACCCTCATCATCCGGCTTGTCAGGGCAAATCTCTTCCCGCTCGAGCAGCATTTCAACGACCCCACCGTGTCCATTATGAGCCGCCCAGGCAAGAGGTGTGTACCCTGCCAAATCGCCTTCGTTGATATCATAACATCGCGTCTCTAGCAGAGCGTCTACAACTTCGGCAATTCCGAAGAACGATGCGCAGTGCAGTCCACTGAACCGGCGGTTGGTACTTGGATCGGTGCTAAAATACGGCGGGCGTAGGTCCTCTACTTGTTCTAAAAGCAGTTTGATGGATACGTGGCGATCGTATTCCTGAAAGAGCTGCAGTGCAAGTGATTTTGCGCGGGGCGAGAGCTCCCATTCGGCATGCACTCCCCAGTATAAGGAACTATATTTCAGGAAAGGTGTGTCGAGAACGCTGGGAGCGGCATCAAGTGAAATTCTCTTGACCAGTTCGGAATTTAGGTAGGTTAAGCAGGTCTCGGCTATTCTGGAGTGAGGTTTACCGAAAATATGGGGATGGGAGGAAAGATACTCTTTGAGGGTAATATGGGTTAGTCGTACGGTAGATGCCTCCTTATCCACGGTAATCAGCCCCTGACAACAGCCCACCACCGTAGATATTGAAGGGACGTTGTCGGAATCGAAGCTAGTCGAGGCGGGGTCGATAGCTAAGGCCTGGCAAAGCTCATCCTCCGTCAAAGGCCGTTCCGCATGACTGATCCACATCAAAGCATCCATTCCAAGTCTGGATTTACCAGCACACTGGGCTTCTATCCGTTGGATCATGGTCCCGTAAGCACCTCCCAGGTCTAATGCATCGGTGATATTGCTGAGCATCTCTCGTCTCTTATATATCGTTGATTCTTGTAAAATTGCCTCGACATTCGAAGAAACGAGTAGAAACCTAAATGTATTTATTAGCCGATAGTGTAGGGCAGGAATCCTAGCACCGCTACCCTTACTCACATTTCAGATATCCTTTGGGGAATCTTCTCTAGAATTTCTGCTCGAAGACATTCGTTCATAGCATCTCGTGTTTCGTCCTCACCCAGCCTGGCATGAAGGTATCCGATGATATCACTTTCGGAGGGAGCTATGGATAGAGTAACCAGTCGTTCGGCAAGAGCTCTTTCGACCTCAGCTCTGATATGGAACCTTCCAGATACAAATATCCGAGTGGCTGGGGACCTGTCAAGGATTTGTTTTAGCGAGTCAAGGACCTTAACCAGCTGCACTCCCGTGCACTCGTCTAGACCGTCAATGCAGATGAATGTGGGCCGTGAGGATGTTGCGACCTGCAGCATTCCCACGATATCAACCAGTTGGGGTCCGCGTCCACCAATAGCTTTCTTCTGCTCTTTAAAGGCCCCCGATATTTCCTCTGGAATCCTTTCCATTCCGCTAACCATCTGTCTCAGCAAGGAACCTAGCACACTGGTTGCGGACTGCTTTTTCCTGGCTGCCCAGTCCAAATAGAAGCATGTAACGGCAGTAATTTGTCCTTTGGCCTGATCGCACAACCGGTCTACTACTAGCGAACTGTTCTCATAACTTTGTTAGGACAGCCTCATCTTACTCTCTCTCAGTAGAACAATAATCCTTCTTACCTGATAAATGTCTTGCCGACCCCCGGATCTCCGTAGAAAAACAGAATTGGCTTAGAACCTTCACACTCCTCGCCAAATCCGGACCATTTCTTAAATTCCTCAGTTTCGAAAACCCATTTCCCAACATCATCAACACGGTGCTCCTGAATGTCACGATGCTGTAACCTTGGCTCCAAAGGGGATAGCCAAGTTAGGAGTTGAGAGCGGTCGTCGCCAACTTCGTAGTTTTTCCCCTCATTGTCAAAAGAGTGGGTGATATTGAAGGAATTGTTACCACCGTTGATGGTATATTGAGCCATATCCGACGGTCTGTTGGTTGCCCTGTTGAGGATTAATATTTGATGGGTATAGTCGGTCGTGGTGTTTGTATGATAGGAAAGAAAGAAGTGCAAGGTGTTCCGTGCTTGTGTCGGAGCAGGGTGCGGAAACCACCACCGTGTGCTGAAGGAAACTTTTGTTAAGCAACCCGGACTGAGTAGAAACTACGTCATCCCGCGGTTGCTCACTACCACCACACACGGGTAGGCCGTCAAATATCATGTAACATTGCCCGCGTACTTTTACCACACGAATCTTGGAGAAAACATATCACTGCCAACCTTTCGAATTGGCACCCAAGAATGTTTCTATACATTCAATTTTTTTTTACACTTTAAAAAATATGATAGCAAGAATTTTTTTGAAAAGAAAATATAGAAGAAATCGAGGATTGCCTGAAGCATGCTTCTACTTTCCTCAATTTCCCTCACGATCCTCTATAAACCAAGTTGCCTTCGCACAGATTGGTGGTGACAACCAGCAAACAGCAAGAGTTCGCACAACAAAAATACAATCACCACCACACCACTTTGGGGTAGCACCTAAGCTCGCTCTTACTCTACAACAAACTAATAGTACGGAATAGGGTATGATATACACTGATCACAGCGAAGCCGTCTCCCTATCTTTCCATCGACAATCACACCTTTTTTTCGCTCGTCAACATGTCCCTCGCTTCCCCCCTGCGTACCCCCGCGCTAAGAAAAGAGGGATAACTTCTCACCTTTGGCACTCTCCTATCTTCCAGCTATTTCCCTCTTCCCTCCGACTCTTTCGACTGCCTTCCGGAGGTTTTATCATGCGCATTCCCGAAGCCTAGAGCATCCCCGAAAACTCTCCAAGAATTCTGACAATCACCTGAGCATGCCGAGCAGGGACCGGGCATCTGGTATAATAATTGCAAGAAAAGAAACATATCGAATAATTGGAAAGGGAATAAAAATGTAGCCAAAGCAATACAATAGTCTAGTATTCATAGCGTGGAAGCGTTTTATAAAAGTCTGCTACTGCGTACCTTTTTTCTCCCAGATTTAGGCGGTAGGCAATCGGGGTCTTCCTCCTAACAATGCTTCGGCATTGGGAGTCGAGTTCCCTTTCTGCCCAGCCTCTGAGGACTAAATATTCCCACAACCAAGTGGAGGCTAGAAACTCCCATCTAAAGTTCCAGCTATTTTTGCTTACTGCCATGCAAGAAAACCCCATGTTGATCACCCATTTGCAGAAGTTTTGATTGAACACCGACCCTCGGACCCCTCCCCCGGATCCGATTACTAAGGGCCATCTTTGCTAACTCCCACTGATCACGGATAAACCTATCTCAAATGGATTTCCACTGGCCGGGAATCCAATCCCCTAGTGCTGTAGTCAATCGTGTCGCCCCCGACTAATTCTCATTTACGATATAATAATCAGCACTAAGCGAGGCTAGGATAACAACGCTTCCTGTATCATACAATATGATACCCCACTTACCCTCCCCGCCCAAACGATTAGCAGCTCGAACGCCAAGATGCTGTGGGCTCTTTTCTCGCCCGGTTTTAAACCTAAATGTCGGTGTCTTGTTATAGGAGTCGAAGGAGCTGGCATTGTTGTGTAGTCTCCGGGAAGGTTACCCCCCTTGCCCTTTACCGCCGATCGTGAGACGCGTATTGCCAGGGGGGTGGGTATTCGGCGGAATCTCTTTGATACGCGGTGTAGTGCATATTTCTCATTACTTCCCCCCTGATATGTTTCATGCTCCGGAACTGATCGCGAGGTAATTGAGTTTAGCTAGCGACATCGAAGACTTGTTTGCTGTGTCCCCGCATGCTCTATAGACACGGCGACAGCTGGGGGTGGCTGATAGGTACCCACTAAGCGCACTGCCTTACTCTTCATTAAACCGTAGCATCTACCCCAACCAGTCCTCTATCATGCCGTAGACACCGCCTTTATCTAGTTGTTCACAATCGTCTCAGGAATCGTTGCGCTATCTTATACCATTATTCATCAAACCAAAAAATCCCTCTATGTACAGTCTAGATATCTATCACTTAAAGCGAGAAGTGGGGGAGGGAGAACAGGAATTGGGAAAAACTGGATAAGAGCGAAAAGGGGGTATGCGAAATGAACTAGGGAATATTTAAATGTGATAGGAGGAAAGTGATAGGATAGGCTTGAACAGAACCTTGTGGTGATAATAGATCTAACGACACCAACCAGACTCCGACCTTTCTTCTAATTGGAAATCAAGAATACTCGCTGATTCAGGTTGGGCAGTAGCGGACAGATGTACCAATATGTAGGAGTCTTTCCTGCCGCATGGGATTTCATTCACCTGGAGGGAGTGATACCCAAGGATACCTTCTTTAGGCCTACGCTAGAAGAAACGAAACGGCAGTTGTTCCCACAAGGCGGTTTCTCCCCGCCTTAAAATCTAACCCTGAGTTCCAACTTTGGGAGGTTATAGCGGAGTTGTGATCCTCCTATGGCCATTCCTATCTATGACAGGGCATTAGCTTTCACCGCTCCCCACCCGAGGAGCATTCTTTTTTACCACCTCTTAATGCTGATTCCCAGGAGTCAAGGAGAGCGGTGTTCTTCCGTGGTATTTGGTTTGTTTGGATTGACTTCCTTCCGCCCGAGTAACATTTTCACTACTCTATCATGTACACACCCAGCGGCATACGAGAGCGATGTCCGGACGAAAGTATCTGGTTTCTTGAAATTAACTCCTGCCTGTGAGAGAAAACAGGGGGTGCTTGTCTTTAGTCGGGGCCAAATAGGTCATGTTCATCACTTGTGTGTAGTGTCTATTAATACTTAGGCCTGCGTATTTGAGTCCCCTCCGTCTCGCAAGAAGAATGGGATCCTGTGATAGGGCCTTTCCGTTCTTACCGTGGTCTCGATTTGAGTCGTCATGGTAGGGTGATAGTTGCCAGGGGTGGAATTGTGGTTGTAATAACATCTTGTTAAGCATGAGAACGGAAACGTTAAGGATTGACAAAGGACACCCGGTTGCTGGGCACTCTCCGGACCCTCAGGGCTCTTGTGTATAGCACAGGGAGTTAACATGTATCCCCAGAGCGAAGTACCCCACTATTCATTTCACAATTTCACGAGCTGTGATTCGTCTCTTGAAGTACGGTACGGCTTGTGTTTGTGTACAAGTACTTCTCACAATCTTCATATGGACCTCTGCACCACCTTACACTTTCAGTATTTTCCTCTGGTCAGCAAACTACGTGTATGCATTTTGGTATATAGTCGAGGAAGGACGGTTGCGAGGAGAGGAAAGAATGAAAGGAAAAAGACCCCGACAATGGTTTACTGGTAGGGGAAGTATTGTGCGTAGGCAAAATTAAACGAACACCCCTGTCAGTATTGCAACCCATCGCTTCCGGGCTCTCTCAAAAATCATTGCCTCTCAACATGCACCTCATAATGGCTTCTCTTTTTTTATTATTGCTGATTGATGGTATCCTAAGTACTGATCACTGCCGTGCGTTTCAATTATTTTTACTTAATTTTCTTAGTTGGGTTGAGGTAGTTGTATCACATAGATGGACAACATCGCGGCGAAAATTATGAGCGTTCGGCAATCGGTTAATTTTGTCCACACGATATAAATCAACTCTGTCACCATGATATCATTATTTTACCCCACAGACCGGACTCTCAGGCTATCGTGCTTGAAAACATAAGTCGGTAAATCATCATTCAACTAAGTTGGACAAGGAGCTCTAGATGAGAGTAATAAATATGTGAATTTCCTGTCTTAAGGTATTTCATTGACATGTACAGTATGAATTCCAAGGGCTATCCCCATGACCAACATCAAGCTAAATCGGAGGAAGAGGCTGATTTTGATGAGGTGGTGGCGAAGGGGCCTCAAATAGCTGTGCGTGATACGGGTCGGTGACGCTGAAGAAGCGCCGTTACACTCTTATGACCATGCCTATCCGCAAACATGAGTGGTGTTTGGCCCACTCTATCAGGCCTGTTATGGCTAACTCCTTCTCGACAGAGTAGTATTTTCACCACTCCAGAATGTCCCTTCTCAGCCGCAAAAGAGAGCGGAGTTCGCCCAGCACTATTCGGCTTGTCAGGACTAACCGCTTCCTGCTCTAGCAGTAATTTTACCACCTCCTCATATCCCCACTGTGCAGCGCGGGAAAGGGGTGTGTTCCCATTACTATCTGGTTTGTCGGGGTTAACCTCCTTCCTCGCTAGCAGAACTTTCACCACATTTCCACTCCCACCCAAGGCCGCCCACCAAAGGGGTGTTCGGCCGTCACTATCTGGCTCGTCGGGGTTGACCTCTCTCCGCCCAAGCAGTAATTTCACCACTTCTTCATGTCCACTGAAAGCAGCACAGGAAAGGGGTGTTTGGCCGTCACAACCCGGCTTGTCAGGGTCGACCTCTTCCTGACAGAGTAGTCTTTTCACTACTGCCTCATTCCCTTCGTCCGCCGCATCTAACAGCTGTGTCCACCCGTGATTATCAACCTTATCGGGGTTGACATCGGCCCGTCCAAGGAGCATTTCCACAACTCCCTCATGTCCACTGCGAGCAGCACCGAAGAGCTCGGTTTGACCTTCACTATCTGGCTTGTCAGGGATAATCTCTTCCCGGCCGAGCAACATTTTGACGACCCCACCGTGCCCGTTATGAGCCGCCCAGGCAAGAGGTGTGTATCCTGCCAAATCGCCTTCGTTAATATCATAGCACTCCATCTCTAGCAGAGCGTCTACAACATCAACAATTCCGAAGAATGATGCGCAGTGCAGTCCGCTGAACCGGCAGTTGGTACTTAAATCGGTGCTATATTAAGGAGGGCTTATGTCATCGACTTGTTCTAAAAGCAGTTTGATGGATACGTGGCGATCGTATTCCTGAAAGAGCTGCAGTGCAAGTGATTTTGCGCGGGTCGAGAGCTCCCTTTCCGCATGGACTCCCCAGTATATGGAACTGTATTTTAGGAAAGGTGTGTCTAGGACGCTCGGAGAGGCATCAGGCGAAATTCTCTTGACCAGTGCGGAATTTAGGTAGGTTAAGCGGATCTGGGCTATTGTGGAGTGAGGCCTACCGAAAATATGGGGATGGGAGGAAAGATACTCTTTGAGGGTAATATGGGTTAGTCGTACGGTAGATGCCTCCTTATCCACGGCCAATTTTTCAAAGCTCAGCAAGATATATTGACAATAGTTAAACAAGAAAAGAACAAAAGAAGAGAGTGATTCCCCAGATAACAACGCCAAAAGAAATTCCAAGATAGCCTAATACCTGTTGCATCCCATCTGTTCGAGTTGTTCCACTGGCCGAGGCATTTGGTGTCGTAGCGCTGCCCTTGCCATGGGAGATTGTTACCACCAATGTATCCCAGGCCCAGGCAGGCAGTCAGAGTAGGGGCAACCCTAGCCTGCCGTCTGGTAGGCAACATCTCACTCCCATAGTGAGGCGGGCTAGGAAGGGTAGCTACTTGGTAATGGTCCGGTTGTGCTGAAAACCTTTCGACAAAGCGATCCGTTCTTCACCTTTATATTCAATATATGCCTTGTAGGCATCAGATCGCCACCTACCTAATACCTGAATCTCAGGATTGGATATTCCTACCTGTGTCGCGCATGTTGCGGCACCTCTGCTAAAGCTATGCCCGTTCCAGTTGTCCCCTTCTAAGCCTGCGGCCACGTCCAACTCTTGTATTCTTTAGACTATCTATTCGGGTGAGAAGTGATGTTGATTGTATTTTCCCACACAAAACAGTGGGGCATGTGGGGGGCGGTGAGAGTCGGTGGCCTGGAGTTGTTTCATACAGTGTACTGGACAACCAATATCATTGGTTGCCACAATGGTAAGCATGATACCTTTGCGAAACGGGTCTGTCTTCAATGCTAGGATTGTCAGTTCCAGATAGCTCGTGTCATGGGCGACTTGAATGCTTCTTTTTGTCAGAAACCATTGGGCAAAAGAACACCCGAGTTGTTTGTCTCCCTCTCTGTATGTAAATTCCCCAACATGTAAAAAGGCTGCAAAGGCTAAGGTGAAGGTGGCTTGGAGTACGGTATGATCATAGGAGTCTAACCGGAGATGGCTAAGGATGCTCTGGAGGAGGGGGTGGATTAATGGGGTTCATATACAGCACTCCGGTTCATTGTGGTCCCTTTGTATCCTATGAATTTCCCTTTCTAGGTGTGGATCTTGGAAGGTAGCACAGTTAATTCCGATTTCAAGTTGGTAAGATTTGATTCCTACGAAGTATAGCTTTATCGTTTTCACCTTCACTGTTCCCGCTACGGAACAAAGCCCCTCAATGAGCCATATTGATTGAGCAGGAAAGCATCCTCCACTCTTATGCTGGAAGTTGGAGAGGGTGCAGAACAGGGCAAAGCGGGTCCTAGGCGTATCATAGTTGCGTCTTATGGTCGGTGCTAGTCCCCTCCAGATGTTGTAGGCTGCAGTCGCTGAGAGTCCCGATTGCTGAATGTTAGCAACCCACGTATCTGGAGGGTGTAGGTTGGGTATAGTAACTGCGGTGCCATGTTAGTAATTTCCTGGTAATCCAGGCGTGAGAGCGCATCAGCCAGTGCATTTTGTTTTGTTGATATCCACTCTGTCTTGAGCTCTAAGTCACATTTTGTCGCAAGAAGTAAACATCTCCGCAAGACATCCATTGATACCCCACGTATTGTGCCATTAGCTAACCCATATGCTACTGGTTGGTCGTCGATATGCATCACTACACGCTTGCCCTTCTATGCCTGTCCCCAGTAGGGCAGGGCTTGCTCAACAGTGTGTATCTCTAGGGTATTGATATGTTCTCTGGTTTGGCCTCGGCTTGTCGGCAACGGGATGGAGAATGCAGAGTCTGGTTCAGCCATATTCTGCGATTCAGTGGTGTAGAAGGCCCCTAACCCTTGGGTACTTGGCGTCTGTCTAGGTTGAAATTGTTTCACTCTTCCTCATAGCAATTGACCTCTCTGGTATGCCTGCCAGTATATCTGACCACGACACGAGGTCTTTGCTCGCCTCAAGAGAGATTCGTTGCCACTGGTATCTATTCCCTGGTGGGAAGTATAACTCCATGTTATACAGACGGTGTAGGAATGTACAGTCTAGGGGTACTATGGTTGAGGCAAAGTTAAGGTATCCTGTAATGCGTTGGAGGTCAAGAAGGGAAAGGGAATTCTGTGTCATTGCTGAGTGCACAATAGCCAGTGGTTTTAGGAGTTTATTGGTAGGTAATCAAATAACTATCCGAATGGTATCTACTTCTATTCTGGCAAAGCTGGCAATGCATCCTTCCTCGCTCTTCGAATCCTTAATTGAGAGCCCTAGCTGTTTGCACAAACTTGCAAATATTGTTGTATACTTTTCTGAGTTCGCATCAGCTGGTAAGAGTAAGAAAAAATCATCCAAGTAGTATATCACGATTACCTAGAGGTTCCCCCTACCAAGCTGATTCTGCAAAAACCAGTGGAAGACTTCAGCAAATAGGCCAAACAAATATGGTCCGGTTCGGAGTCCAAATGGTAGGAAATAATCAGTAAAGTATGTGTTTTGCCACTTGAAGCCTAGGAGTCCGGAGTCGAGTGGCGAGATAGAGATGTGGCAAAAAGCTGACTCGACGTCTCGTTTCACTAGGATATAGTTCCTTTCCCAAGCCTGCACTGCAAGAAAAGCGTCCTTAATAGTGGAATATGATATGGTTCCATACTCCTCCGCAATGCTAATATTGATTGAGCTGGAGCCAAGTGTCGGGTAGGAGAGAAGGTGGAGGTGTCTTTTGCTACCATCCGCCTTCTCAGTCAGGCCAAGTAGTGAGGAAGTATAACTCAATGCTAGGCTGGCTGTATTGGTGAAAACCAGGAAGCGGTTTATTTTAAGTTCACTTGCAATATCGGAGCTGATGAAATCGGCCTCTGTGAAGGCCGAGGATAGGTTTGGCTAAATCTTTGTTAACTCACTTGGCCCTTGGTAGCTGATCTTGTCGCCATGTTGGTAGATTCCGATGATGGCTGCAGTCACTGCTAGGTCTGGGTATTCGGTCATGTGTCGTTGTCATGCCTGTAAATTCAGAGGCCCGAGGGGGCATTGGCATTGTGTGCTGTGTAAATAGAGGGTAGTAGAGCAATGTGTTTGGACGTGCCGGCTGTTTACTAACAGTTGACCCTCTAGGTATGGGGTCAGAGGTTCGCGTAATTTGTAGTTCAGTTGTGGGAGAGGGGAAAGCTTCAGTAGCTGTGAGTATGATATTGTCATTTTAATACTAGGGTAGGGGCTGTGATTGCGGGTCAGGTAGGGGGACCAAAGTGGACAGGAGACACTGCAAGGAATAGGGGGTCCTAACGTCTGTGTTGAGTATTGCGAGATAGGTGGGCAGGCGTGTCATTGTCATTTGGGCATTGCGATGAACGGTGACTGCTGTGACATATGATACAAGTGTGTTGACATTGGCACTGGGTGATGCTACATTCCCTGTAGTTCCAGTTGCGGCATGACTGGGCCATCGAGGGTAGGAGTGTCATGCTGGCTGTGGTAGCATTCCCATTGTTCATATTGGTGGGGGGGTATTGCGTACGGCAATTTGATGGGGCGTAGAAAGTACTGCTCGTAATACCTGAGTTGGTATATACTATTCCCGGCTGGTTTTCTCTGATGGGTAACTCAAATACACCTTGACGCGATATGTTGACTATCGAGCTGGCACCACTCCCATGGTTGGTATATGTTTTTTCCGCTGTCGACTTGTTTCCTATGAAAGTGAAAGTGGTAGGATTTCACTACATCACAGGTATACTTCTCTAACAGGTCATAGAGATTCCTTGTATATATGAAAAGTGAAGTTGCAAGTTCCCCTTGGAGAATATGAGGTGATAACTTTGTAAGAATGGCACTGTAGGCAGCATAAGCTTTAAAAAGGTTGCTCATCCGGTATTCGCTCTCTTTGCCATCTGGTTCGGTTTGCTCAAACTTGATGCCCGCAATATTTATCATATAGTTGGTTTCGCCTGTTTCCTTCTCATTTGCGAGCAAGCGGTATATCTTGGTTGGCTTAAATTAGTTTTTGATTATTTGTACGAAGGTGCTGCTTTCAACTCATGGAAACAAGGTTTCCACCCACTCCACTGCTCCGGATGCGCTGTCACCTTCTGGAAGAATTGGGCCATAGATGGGGTTCAACATACCATTGGCTCTTTGTTCAGTGTGTGTTTGGTTTGCGCCAGTAGGTGCTCGCAATTGGGCTACCTGAGTTTCTAGTTCCGCTATTGGGGCGAGCACGGGGTTTGTAGGGGATGGCTGTGTGCCTATAGGTGGGTATTGAGTGGTGTCGGGGCTTGGTTGGGTGGTAGTAGATGGATGGAGGTGGTGGGAATTACGTTGGTAAATGACACCATCCACAATATCCTGCTTGTGTGAGCAAAGTAGTTCTCTCATCGTATTGAGATTCATTGGTGTGTCAAGCAGATGTGCAGATCTGGATTCAGTTGACCTTTCGGTAGGTATTTCAAGGGTTGCGCTCTCGGTAAGAATAGAGTTATCCGAGGCTGGGCTTGTATTGAGGGGTCTGGAGTTGGCTCTGCGAGAGGGGGTATCACACAGAGTGCTGGGGTCGACCTCGTTACTCTCACTCCTCGTCTCGTTAGTTATCTCACTCCCTAGGCCTATGGGGGCTCTTCCTGGTTCGTGGCCGTAAAGGCTAGGCGGCTGCCTGCCACGCGTGTTCTTGTGCATTGTGCTGTGGGCCTGTCGCGTGTTCCCTTGTGTGGAACTTCCTCCACGTGCTGCTGACCTCCTTGGTGCCATGGTCTGTGATGGTGAGGTTGTCGGTAGTTTTCCGGTTGGGTTTTGTTATCTACCGGGAAAAATGAGGGGCCTGGGAAAAGAACTCGAGGCGTAGGAAGCTGGTTGTAGGATGCGGGTTGTAGGAACCTTGGTGATTCTGTCGTTAGGAAGCTGGGAGAGGAATATGTATCGGTGGCGTGTGGGTGTGAGGTCTCAGAGCTATGACCCCGCCCGGGCCCAGCAACCGGTGATACCTTTTTCCATCGGCCTCCGAGTCATTTCTCCCCTCCGCTGGGTGCGGTTTCATGTCCTTTGCCCAATTGGCACCAGGTTGTCCCGGTCCTCCATTAATCAGCCCCTGACAACAGCCCACCACCGTAGATATTGAAGGGACGTTGTCGGAATCGAAACTAGTCGAGGCGGGGTCGATAGCTAAGGCCTGGCAGAGCTCATCCTCCGTCAAAAGCCGTTCCGCATGACTGATCCACATCAAAGGATCCATTCCAAGTCTCGATTTACTTGCACCCTGTGCTTCTATCCTTTCGATCATGTTTCCGTAAGCATCTCCCAGGTCTAATGCATCGGTGATATTGCTGAGCATCTCTCGTCTCCTATATATCGTGGGTTCACGTAAGATTGCCTCGACATTCCATGAAACGAGTTGAAACCTAAATGTATTTATTAGCCGATAGTGCAGGGCAAGAAGCTTAGCATTGCTACCGTTACTCACATTTCAGATATCCTTTGAGGAATCTTCTCTAGAATTTATCCTTGAAGACATTCGTTCATAGCATCTCGTGTTTCGTCCTCGCCCAGCCTGGCATGAAGGTATTATTGTTATGAGCTCGAGATGGGAGAAGAACGCGCTGGCTACCTGAAGCAGGATGAAGAAGTCAAGTGAAGAAGGACGAAGAAGTCAAGAGGGAAGCGTAAGTATAGTAACTGGAGGCGTGGCTATCTTGCTTGCTTTCTAACTATGGTGGAATATAGAGCTTATATACACAAGAGAAAGACATCTTTCCACCATCTTCACTGCCGGAAATCCATCCGGGGATGCCCAGGGCAAATACAGGTTCGGTCGCTGCTCCGTCTTCCATTCTTGCCTATCCACCGGTTTCCTGCCCGGTTGCTCCACCGCCGTCCTCTCCGGTTTTCGTCTGCGGTTCCCTGTCCGGCCTTTACCGGCAATGTATGCGAATGGTCCAATAGTATACCATCATTGTACCACCGCTCCCCTTCTTGATTGATAATGAGTGACAAAGGAAACTAATACAGGCAATAAAATGCGAAAGAGGTAGAAAGAGAAATACATTGGTATGGGGTGATGGCCGGTGCTCTTCAACAGGTATCCGGTGATATCACCTTTGGCGGGAGCTATGGATAGACTAACCACTCGTTCGGCAAGAGCTCTTTCGACCTCACCTCTGATATGGGACCTTCCAGAAATAAATATCCGAGTGACTGGGGACTTGTCAAGGATTTTTTTGAGCGAGCCGAGGACCTTGACCTGCTGGACTCCTGCGCATTCGTCCAGACCGTCAATACACATAAATGTGGCCTTTAGAGATGTGGCGACCTGCAGCATTCCCACGATATCAACCAGCTGAGGCCCGCGCCCGCCAATGACCTTCCTTTGCTCTTTAAAGGCGCTCAGTATTTCCTCCGGAATCCTCTCCATTCCACTCACCATCTGCTTCATCAAGGAACCTAGCATACTGGTTGAGGACTGCTCTTTCCTGGATGCCCAGTCAAAGTAGAAGCATGTAACGGAAGTATTTTGTCCTCTGACCTGATCGCACAACGGATCTACTACTAGCGAACTGCGCCCACCGCTCGTTGGTACAGGCTCATCTCCTCTCCCAGGTAAATAATACTCCTTCTTACCTGATAAATGTCTTGCCGACCCCCGGATCTCAGTAGAAAAAGAGAACCGGCTTAGAGCCTTCACACTCCTCACCAAATCGGCACCATCCCTTAAATTCCTTAGTTTCGAAAACCCATTTCCCTACATCGTCAACACGGCGCTCCTGAATGTCACGATGCTGTAACCTTGGCTCCAAAGGGGATAGCCAAGTTAGTAGTTGAGAGCGATCATCGGCAACACGGTGGTCTTTCCCCTCATTATAAAAGGAGTTCGTGATATTGAAGGAATTGTTGCCCCCGCCGATATATTGAGTCATGTCCCACTGTTTATTATTAGCGCTGTTGAGGGTAAAGAATTGATGGGTAAAGAAGATTGATGGCCTTTGTGGAAGAGAAAGAAGTGCAAGGTGTTCCGTGCTTGTGTTAAAAAAAACCTTGTAGGAACCAGCACCTTGTGCGGAAGAAAACCTTTGTGAAGCCACCCCGAGTGAGCGAAAACTACGTCATTCCTGCTGTTGCCACACCATCACCCCCACAATCTAGTACACACAATAGAATTCACACTGAGGGTGAAAACCATTCAAGAAACCAAGGGTCTTGAATTCAGCCTCTTCAACCCCACGACAACTTCCCAACCACGTCCTGCACCCAACACTCTTTATCTCACCCCCCTCACGCAACTTTCGTCATCCAACTCTCTCCGTCCAACCACTCGCACTCAAACTTACTGTAAGAGGTTGTGTGGATGGAGCTAAGATAGAAGAAAATTGTTGAGGGTGTTACGGACGAATAGTTCTTTCTGTAAAGTCAAGTTTCTGTATATATAGGACACGTCCGGAGAGATAGAGAGAATAAGAATCCCAATACACTCTCACCCGAACATAGCCAAATTTATGAATTTCATTCTAAAAGTACATCGGACTGCTTCATCTGGTATAAGGTATTAAGAGACCTTAGTGTTAGTTGGCGATGTCTTAGCGCCTTCAATGAGCATGCCTTATGAATCGGTGGGAAGCGCCACTTATTCCTCCTGTTCTAGTTCTCTCCTAAGTCAGTTCGTTCATAAGTGTTTCTCGTGGCTCGCTATTTTTATACAGTCTATCGATCCCTTTTACAAAAGCTTTCCCCCTTTTACACCACCCATAATCAATTCATTTATGCCCCTTGGGGATTAGAGTTTCTGGTGGCCCACTAAGTTTATGAGGTCTATCAATTCCTATATTAAATGTTTTCCCTTTTTGTTGTGATTTATACTCAATTCTTTTACGCCCCTTGGGCTGACCCCAATTTATCGTTCCTAATTGTCCAGCCTGTCCTACTTGAATGTAGATTGGGACCGACCGTGGGCCAGTGTCAGTCATTTTTTAAGTGAGCGAAAGGTGGGTAGGTGCCCTACTGTTATGCGGGAGCCTATCTCAAAGTCTTGCGAGATAACTCAGGCCGATAATCTTAATCGTAGACGGAGATTGTCTAGGAAGGCTCAATGATTCATAAATGGAAGTAGGTAAAGCGATAAGATTTTTCTAGCGTAAAAACTTATATTGATAAGATCTCTTCTCCCTTGCTTCATAATGTTCAAATAGCTCGGGAGGCACCTCGATATTTATATGCCGCGTCTGGGTGGTCGCGGGCTACATCTAGTTCTCATACTAACTAAGTACCTGCTAACAAACTCCAGCTTTGTTCTAAAAGTGC
>Ga0307509_10003678_pt1 | contig 22944 bp, 21 predicted proteins | sample 10_EM_MG_FD_202245 | JGI IMG/M metagenome (GOLD analysis project Ga0307509, IMG submission 202245) | Populus trichocarpa ectomycorrhiza microbial communities from riparian zone in the Pacific Northwest, United States - 10_EM | ecosystem: Host-associated > Plants > Roots > Unclassified | place... | reverse complement strand
CGATCGTCCCGCTGGGCATCTACGCGTTCGGCTGGGCGCTGATGGTGCCGGTCGTCACGCTGATGGTGCTGGACCTCGTGCCCGAGCGGCGCGGCATGGCCTCGTCGTTCCAGGCCTGCGTCGGCAGTCTCGCCAACGGCCTGGTGGCGGGTGTGATCGCGCCGCTGGTGATGCACTCGACCGTGGGGCTGGCGACTGCCTCGCTGCTGATGATGAGCGTGGGCGTGCTGGCCTGGATCTGGGTCAAGCCGCGGGTGACTTGAACCCGGCGCTTCCCCGGCGCTTCCTCAAGTCGCGCGGCGGTCGGTCGATATGGACGCGAGACCTTTCGTTCTCGCGCCGGAGACCCCTCATGCCCGCTCGTTGTTCGATGCCGCGACTCGCCGCGGCCGCCTTGCTCGCGCTGAGCGTCGGTGCCGCGGCCGCCGCCGAGCACGCGGCGGCGCCGAAGGCCGCTGCCTCCGCGCCCGCAGGTGCGGCCGAGCCCCCGGCGCCGCACGCCAAGACCGCGCCGCGCGTGGTCCAGGACCCGATGGACATGCTGCGCGAAAAGCTCGCCGCCAAGCTCGGCGCGAGCCGGCCGCCCGGCGTCGACAACCCGGATGTCGTGCGCGTCGTGTCGAAGGCGAGCACGCCGACGATCGACGAGCGTGTGCCCGGCACCATGATGCTGCGACCGGCGCGGCACAAGCCCGCTGCTGCCGAGAAGCCGCACGATGCACCACACCCCGCGCACTGGGACTACGCCGGCAGCGGCGGGCCGGAGAGCTGGGGCCAGATGAAGCCCGAGTTCGCGAAGTGCTCGAGCGGCACGCGCCAGAGCCCGATCGACATTCGCGACGGCATCAAGGTCAACCTCGACCCGGTGCAGTTCGACTACAAGCCGAGCGCCTTCCGCGTCATCGACAACGGCCACACGGTGCAGGTCAACGTCGCGGCGGGCAACTCGATCGACGTGATGGGGCGGCGCTACGAGCTGGTGCAGTTCCACTTCCATCGGCCGTCCGAGGAACGCATCGACGGGCGCCAGTTCGACATGGTCGTGCACCTGGTGCACAAGGACATCGACGGCCGCCTCGCGGTCGTCGCCGTGCTGCTCGAGCGCGGCAGCGCACAGCCCATCGTGCAAAGCGTATGGAACAACCTGCCGCTCGAAAAGGGCGACGAGGTCGCGGCGCGCAGCACGCTGAATCTGAACGACTTGCTGCCTGCAGAGCGCAACTACTTCACTTACATGGGCTCGCTGACGACGCCGCCGTGCAGCGAGGGCGTGCTGTGGATGGTGATGAAGGCGCCGGTGCAGATCTCGGCCGACCAGATCGGCATCTTCGCGCGGCTGTACCCGATGAACGCACGGCCGATTCAATCCGCGTCGGGGCGCTTGATCAAAGAGTCGAACTAGGGCTACGCAGCCCCTCGGCGCTCGGCACTAGACTGCGCGCTTCGACAAGGAGCGCGCGTCATGCTGCTGTTCATCGCCGGGCTGGTGATCTTTCTTGGCATCCATTCGGTCGGCATCGTCGCGCCCGCATGGCGCGAGGCGCAGATCGCGCAACGCGGCGCGCTCGCGTGGCGGGGCCTGTATTCCGTGGTCTCGATCATCGGCTTCGCACTGCTGATCTACGGCTATGGCGTGGCGCGTCAATCGCCGCTTGTGCTCTACACGCCGCCGCTGTGGCTGCGGCACATCGCGCTGGTGTTGATGCTGCCGGTGTTCCCGCTGCTGCTGGCGGCCTACCTGCCGGGGCGCATCAAGACGGCCGCGAAGCAGCACCCGATGCTGCTGGCCGTGAAGATCTGGGCCACGGCGCACCTGCTCGCCAACGGCACGCTGGTCGATGTGCTGCTGTTCGGCGCCTTCCTCGCGTGGGCCGTGCTGGACCGCATCTCGACCAAGCGCCGCATGGTGCCGCGGGCGGTGCCCGGCGCGCCGCCGTCACGCTTCAACGATGCGATCGCGCTGCTGGCTGGCCTGGGGCTTTACGCGGCCTTTCTGATGGGCGGGCACCGCTGGTTGATCGGGGTGTCGCCGTTGGGCTGAGCACCGTCCGACAAGTCCTACAGCTGTTTCGCCACACGCCCGACAGACCCTGGCAGCCCCTGTCGGCACAGTCGTGGCCTCCACTTTCTGCAAAGGAGCAGCGATGAACAAGGACCAAGTCAAGGGCCGCATGGAGCAGGCCAAGGGCAGCGTCAAGGAAGCCACCGGCAAGATGGTGCGCAGCAAGAAGATGGAAGCCGAAGGCCAGATCGACAAGGCCACCGGCAAGGCGCAGGCGACCTACGGCGACATCAAGGAAGACGTGAAGGACGCGAGCAAACAACAGCGCGATCTCGACGACCTGGGCAGCGGTTGATAAACCGGATGCTGCCTGCGGCCGCGGGACATGTGCTCCGGCGGCCGTCTTCTTCAGTAGACGCTGAGGTGCTCGGGCGAAGCGATCGGCGAGCCGAATGGCTCGACCCCGCGCCCCATCGCCACCCATGCGTCGAAGCCGCCTGCCAGCGGCCGCACGTTGCTGAAGCCGCGGCCGAGCAGCTTGCGCGCCGCAACGACCGCGGACGCATCGTTCGGGCAGGCGCAGTAGACGATGATCAGCGCGTCCTTCGGGTGCGCAGCGAACTCGGGCGCGTCGGCGTCATCGCCGAGCAGCGCGATCGCGCCGGGGATGCGGCCCTCGTCGCGCGAGGCCGCCGTGCGCACGTCGACGATGAGCGGCCGCTCGCCGCTGTCGAGCAACTCGGCCAGCGCCGCGGGCGAAACGCGCGCCATGCGCAGCTGCATGTTGAAGCGGTGGCGCTGCCACCATTTCGCCGCGACGAACAGCGCCAATATCAGCGCGATCAGCATCAGCCCCCAGCGGCCGAGCTGCGCAAGCGTGTTGACGATGTCCTCGATCGCCGGCGAGAACAGCCAACCGAGCGCGAGCGCGACGCCGACCCACAGCGCGGCGCCGATCAGGTCGAAGAACAGGAACGGCGCGCGCTGGATGCGTATCGCCCCTGCCAGCGCGGTCGCGACCGAGGCAAAGCCCGGCACGAACTTCGCGACCATCAGCGAGGGCGCGCCGAAACGCGTGAACACCGATTCGGTCTGGCGCACGCAGCTGTCGGGCGAGAGCGAGATGCGGCACAGCAAGCGCAGCACGCGCCGGCCTACCGCGCGGCCGATGAGGTACCAGGCGGTGTCGGCGATCAGGCAGGCCGCGACGGCCGTGCCCAGCAGCGCGACCACGTTGAACTGTCCGCGCGCCGCGAGCGCGCTGGTGAACATCATCAGCGGGTAGGCGGGCAAGGGCACGCCGAGCTGCTGGATCAGCACGCCGACGAACACGAGCAGCAGCCCGTACTCCGTGATCAGACGCAGCAGCAGATCCATCTATTTCTCCACGAAGGCGCGTTCGATCACATAGTGCCCGGCCTGGCCGATGCCCTTGGAGATCTCGAAGCCCTGCGCGTCGAGCACGATGCGCAGGTCCTTCAGCATCGCCGGGCCGCCGCAGATCATCGCGCGGTCGGTCGCCGGGTCGAGTGGCGGCAGGCCGATGTCGTTGCAGAGCTTGCCGTTCTCGATCAAGGTGGTGAGCCGCCCCTGGTTGCGGAAGGCCTCGCGCGTCACGGTCGGGTAGTAGATGAGCTTCTCGCGCACCTGCTCGCCGAGGTAGTCGTGGTGCGGCAGCTCGGACTCGATGAACTTCGCGTACGCGAGCTCGCTGCCGATGCGCACGCCGTGCACCAGCACCACCTTCTCGAAGCGCTCGTAGGTGTCCGGGTCGCGGATGATGCTCATGAACGGCGCCAGGCCGGTGCCGGTGGCGAACAGGTACAGATGCCGGCCGGGCAACAGGTCCGACAGCACCAGCGTACCGGTCGGCTTGCGACCGATCAGCACGTCGTCGCCGACGTTCAGGTGTTGCAGCTTCGACGTCAGCGGGCCGTTCGGCACCTTGATGCTGAAGAACTCGAGCGTCTCCTCGTAGTGCGCGCTGGCGATGCTGTAGGCCCGCATCAGCGGCTTGCCGTCGACCATCAGCCCGACCATCACGAAATGGCCGCTCTCGAAGCGCAGGCTGGCCGCACGGGTGCAGGTGAAGGTGAACAGCGACTCGTTCCAGTGATGAACGCTGAGTACGCGCTCGGTTTCGAAGGCGGCCATGAGGGCGGGAATCCGTGGGTGTGTTGACTGGCGTGCATTTTCGCCGCATTGTCGAAAGACCGGCGGCGACCGGGTGATCAACTGCAAGGAGCGCGTCATGAAAGTCCTGCTACCGGTCGACGGGTCTGAAGGGTCGTTGGCCGCGGTGCGCCACGCGCTGCGCCTGCTGCACAGCGGGATGCGCGCGAGCTTCGTGCTCGCCAATGTGCAGGAGCCGGCCTCGCTGTACGAGGTCGTCGTCGCGCACGACGCGCAGGTGATCGAGAACGTCAGCACCGCTGCCGCCGTGCATTCGCTCGAGGCGGCGCAGGCGCTGCTGCGGGCCGGCGGCGCCGAGTTCGAGACCGAGATCGCGCTGGGCGACCCGGGCCACACGCTGATCGACATCGCCGAGCGCTTCGACTGCGACATGATCGTGATCGGCGCCCACGGCGTCGGCGCGCCGCTGCGCAACACGCACCTCGGCTCGGTCGCGAACGCGGTGCTGCACGCGGCAGACGTGCCGGTGACGATCGTGCGTCACCCGAGCTGAGGCCGAGGCCGCAGACCCGTTGCGAAATTAACGCAGACGCCGTTTGGCGTATGGGAGCCCCGGGGAATTTCGATTACGCTGCGAGTCGCCCCAGGAATCAATCCATGCAAGGCCGCGCGCGCGTCATGAAATCGGCAGAGAAGATCGTATTTCCGTCGCCGAAGCCGCTCCACTCACCGGCCGCGCAGCCATGGCCGGCAGACGAACTGCTGGACATGCTGACGCGCAACATGGGCGCCACCGTGTCGGTCATCGGGCACGACCTGCGCTTCATCTACGCGTCTGCCAGCTTCGCGAGCTGGTTCGGCCTCGAGCCGCAACAGCTTGTCGGCGTGCCCATTCGCGAGATCTACGGCGAGCACAACCATGCGCGCTACATGCCATTCGTCGAGCGGGCGATGGCCGGCGAGACCTTGAACTACCAGCGCCAGGTGCGCAACCCGGCCGGGCTGGAAGAGTGGCACACGGTCTGTCTCTCGCCTTGCCGCGATGCGCAGGGCGAGATCATCGGCATCGTGAGTTCGGCGCTCGACGTGCACGCGCTGCGCGTCACGACCGAGGCCTTGCGCACGGCCAATCAGCGCCTGTCGTTTCATATCGACAACAGCCCGCTCGCGGTCATCGAGATGGACAGCAGCTTCAGCCTGATCCATTGCTCGAGCCGCGCCAGCGAGCTGTTCGGCTGGCGAGAACACGAGGTGCGCGGCCGCTCCGTGCTGGACCTGCTGTGCTCGGGCGACGACACGCAGGTGCGGCTGCGCCTGGCGCTCGACCGCTTGTGTCGGCGCGAGGAAGCCCGCAACCGCAGCGAGACCACGCATCGGCGCGCCGACGGCTCGGTGGTGCACTGCGACTGGTTCAACTCGGCGCTGACCGACGCGCAGGGCGCCGTGATGTCGATCATGGCGCTGGTCGAAGATGTCTCGGCGCGGGTTCAGGCCGCACTGCAGCTGCGCGAGCTGGCGGAGCGCGACAGCCTCACCGGCTTGTACAACCGCAGCGTCTTCCAGGTGCGCCTGGACGCCGCGCTGGCGCGGGCACAGCGTGCGGGCACGAGCGTGGCGCTGCTGTTCATCGACCTGGATGGTTTCAAAGGCATCAACGACAGCCTGGGGCACCGGGCCGGCGACAGCGTGCTGCGCGGCGTGGCGCAGCGCCTGCTCGGCGTGGTGCGCGAATCCGACACGCTCGCGCGCCTGGGCGGCGATGAGTTCGTGATCCTGCTCGACACCGACGTCCATGACGACGTCGTCGACTTGCTGAGCCAGCGCATCTTGGCGGCGCTTGCGCCCTCATTTGCCGTTGGCGACGGCGAGGTGATGGTCGGCGCCAGCATCGGTGTGGCGATGCACCCGCCGCTGGACTGCCACCCCGACCGGCTGCTCAGCCTGGCCGACGAAGCCATGTACGCGGCCAAGCGCGCCGGCAAAGGCTGCGTGCGTCGCGCCGTCGCCCACTGAGCCGGCGCGGCGCGCCGGACGCTCAAGGCCCGACCGGGCTGATGCTCTGCTGGAAGCGGAAGAAATTCTGCGGATCGACCGTCTGCTTGACCGCCAGCAAGCGATCGAAGGCCTCGCCCCAGTACGCATGCCGGAAGTCCGTCAGGCGGCTGTCGGCGTAGTTCTGGTAGACGTGGCCGTTCGTGAACGGCTGCAGCAGTTGCATGAAGCCGGCCAGCCAGGCCTCCATCGTGGCGCGCTCTGCCGCGTCGCACCAGAACACGTCGACGACGATGTCCATGTCCGCCGCGCGGTGGATGAACGCACTGTCGGCGACCGGGTAGCGGTTGATCGCGCCGCCGTACGGTTCGAGGTAGGCCAGCGACCAGGCATTCGGCGAGGTGTCGAAGTAGTCGATCAGCATCTGCCAGTCGTCCGGCGTCAGCGGCGTGGCGATGTAGGCACTGGCCTTGGTCTCGCACGCGTTGTCGGGCAGCTGGTCGGGCAGCGAATACGGGTGGTCCTCGAGGTACTTGTCCATCTGCGGATACGTGCCGACCTGGTCGACCAGCAGCTGCGCCCCCGGGATCGCCAGCAGCGGCGCGAGCACTGCCTTGCCGACCGCGGGCGTGCCGCAGTACATGCCTTGCACCATGTAGACGGGCTGCCCCGACACATAGCCCAGATTCATCATGTAGCCGAGCGCGTCGGGCGCGCCGGTCTTCATGTAGTCGGCCTGCATCATGGTCAGCACCTCTGCCGCCTGCGGCTTGTTCCAGGCGATCGCGAACGCCCAGACCTGGTCGAGCGGGACCATGCGGTAAGTCACCTGCAGCACCACGCCGAAGTTGCCGCCGGTGCCGCCGCGCAAGGCCCAGAAGAGATCGGGGTTCTCAGCCGCACTCGCGGTGTAGACGAGGCCATCGGCGAGAACGATGCGGAACGATTCGACGCAGTCGCTCTGGATACCGAAGGCGCGCGAGGTGTAGCCGTAGCCGCCACCCTGGACGAAGCCGGCGACGCACACGCTGCCGCACGCGCCGGTGGGCACGTGCCAGCCGGTGCCGTCCATCGCCGCGTTGAAGCTGTCGAAGTCGGTGCCGGCCGCGACGTGGACCAGCGCATTCGGCGCGTCCAGCACGACGCCGCGCAGCTCGCTGGTGTCGATCACGAGCCCGTCGTTGACGGAATAACCCGCGGTGCTGTGGCCGCCCGAGCGCAGCGCGACCCACAGGCCCAGCGCGCGCGCAACCACCAGGCACAGCTGCACATCGGCCTGCGACACGCAATAGGCGATCGCCTGCGGATAGGCCTGGAACGCGGGGTTCGACTCCTGGCGCGCCTCGTTGTAGTCCGGGTCGGTCGGGAGCACTACCCGCCCACTCAGCCGCGACTCGAGATCGGCGAGGGTGGCCCACGACAATTTCGGCGAAGGGGGCGCTGTGTTGGCGGTGGCGAGTTGCGCGTAGTGCGCAACCCGGCGGGCTTTGGCGACTCGGCGGGCGCTCTTGCGATGGGCCATGGGGGACGACTCCTTGCGTGCGGTTGGGGATCGAGTGACCGGGTTGTAGCACGCGGCGCTCGACGCGCAAGCCAGCGCGACCCGTCGGTTGACTTAGGGAACGATTGATTCCAAAATGCTCGCGTGCTGAAAACTTCTTCGTCTTCAAACGTCGCCCCGAGCCGGGGTCGACCCCGCGAGTTCGACATGGACGACGTGCTCGACAAAGCCGTGCGGGTCTTCTGCGAGCGCGGCTATCACGCCACCTCGATCGGCGATCTGACGCTGGCGATGGAGCTCGCCTCGGGCAGCGTCTACAAGGCGTTCAAGGACAAGCGCAGTGTCTTTCTGGCGGCGCTCGACCGGTACAAGACCGTGCGCGACGCCAAGCTGCGCGAGGCGATCGACCTGGCCACGACGGGGCGTGACCGGGTCAACAGCGCGCTGACCTTCTATGCCGACTCATCGTACGGCGCACTCGGTCGCCAGGGCTGCCTGGTTGCCCGCAGCGCCGCGGAACTGGCCGCATTGGACGCCGACGTGGCGCGCTGGGTGACCGCGGCGCTGGTCAGAAACGAGGCGCTGCTGGGCGAGCTGATCCGGCAGGGCCAGGCAGACGGCTCGATCCCGGCGCATGTCGACGCCGACGCAACGGCCCGGCTGATGCTCTGCCTGATTCAAGGCATGCGCCTGGTCGGCAAGACCGGGCGGACGCGCAAGGAGATGTCTGCCGTCGTCAATGTCGCGATGAAAACGCTCGCCTGATTTTTTACCCGAGTTGGACACATTGATTTCCGTTATCAAGGACGACGCATGACCACCGCCACCGTTGCTTCGAGCAATCGGCCCGCAGAGCAAGCCGTCTCGACCCGGATGACGCTGCTGCTGGCCTTCGCGTGCGGGCTCATCGCCGCCAACCTCTACTACGCGCAACCGCTGGCCGGGCCGATCGGCGTGGCGCTGGGGCTGTCGCCGGGCGCGACCGGGCTGATCGTCACGCTGACGCAGATCGGCTACGGCATCGGCCTGCTGTTCGTCGTGCCGCTCGGCGATCTGCTCGAGACGCGGCGTCTCGTGCTGACACTGATCGGCCTCGCGATGCTGGCACTGCTGGGCGTGGCACTGGCGACGCACCCGCTGCCTTTCTTCGCGGCGACGCTGGGCATCGGCGTGGCCTCGGTCGCGGTGCAAGTGCTGGTGCCCTATGCCGCGCACCTCGCGCCGGAGGCCGTGCGCGGCCGCGTCGTCGGCAACGTCATGAGTGGCTTGATGATGGGCATCATGCTGGCGCGCCCGGTCTCGAGCTTCGTCGCGCAGATGGCCTCGTGGCATGCCGTGTTCTTCATGTCGTCCGCTGCGATGGGCCTGCTGGCCTTGATGCTCGGCCTGGCCCTGCCGCCGCGCACACCGGCCTCGACGCTGTCGTACCGGGCGCTGCTGGCCTCGATGGCGCGCCTGGCGCGAACGACGCCTGCGTTGCAGCGCCGCTCGCTCTACCAGGCCTGCCTGTTTGCGGCCTTCAGCCTGTTCTGGACGACGGTGCCGTTGTTGCTCGCGGGGCCCGCGTTCCGGCTGTCGCAAGGCGGGATCGCGCTGTTCGCGCTGGCGGGTGTGGCCGGTGCGGTCGCGTCGCCGATTGCCGGCCGCCTCGCGGACCGGGGCTGGACGACACCGGCAACCGCGTTCGCGATGCTCGCCGTGGCGGTTGCGTTCTTGATGACGCATCTTGGCGCCCCTGGTTCGCGCTTCTCTCTCGGCCTGCTGGTCGCGGCCGGCATCCTGCTGGACTTCGGCGTGACCACGAATCTGGTGCTCGGCCAACGCGTCATCTTCGTGCTCGGCGCCGAGTACCGAAGCCGCCTCAACGGTCTCTACATGGCGACCTTCTTCGCCGGCGGTGCGATCGGCTCCGCGCTCGGCGGCTGGGCCTTCGCGCATGGAGGTTGGGCGCTGGCGTCCTGGCTGGGCTTCGCGCTGCCAGTCGCCGCGTTGCTTTATTTCATGACAGAGAAGCGATAAGGAGCGCAGGCCGCAACGAGGCGCTTCAACCCGCGAGCGCCTGCAGCAGTTTCGCGCCGTTCGGCGAACCCCAGCCGGTGCAGGGGTCCCAGCCCGACTTCGCCGCGTAGCTGCCGTTGTTGCCGCTCGTGATGTCGTTCAACAAACCTTGGCCAGACAGCGAGCCGTACAGCAGCGGGTTCAGAAAACCCACCGGCTGGCCCAGCTTCTGGTTCATCAACGCGATCAGGCCCGCCCACAGTGGGGCGACGGCACTGGTGCCGCCGATCACGAAGCTTTGCCCGTCGACCCGCACCTCGTAGCCGGTCGCCGGATCGGCGTTGCCGGCCACATCCGGGACGCCGCGGCCTTTTTGCCCGCCCCCGCCAGCGATCGCCGGAACGTGGGCATTTTTCTGGTAGCTGGGCAGCGCGAAGAAGCCGCTCACGCCGCCGCCGGTGGCGCTGCTGGTCCCTTCGTTCCAGACCACCTCGGAGCCGATGGTGTCGGCGTCGGCCGCCACCAGCTTCGTGCCGCCGCAGCCCAGCGCATTGGGGCTCGAGGCCGGGAAGTCCACGTGCACCTTGCCATCCGTCAGGCCATCGGCCGAGCCGTTGTCGCCGGCGGCGCAGCAGATGGTCACGCCCATCGCGGCTGCCGCCTCGAAGGCTTGATCGAACTGCGTCATGCCTTGACCGGTCCAGTTGGGTTCGGCCGAGCCCCAGCTGATCGAGATGACCGACGGCTTGTTGACACTGTCGTGCACCGCGGTCGTGATCGCGTCGAGAAATCCCTGGTTCGTGTTGGGCGCGAAATAGACCACGATCAAGGCCTTCGGCGCGACCGCGGCCGCCACCTCGATGTCGAGCATCACCTCGGCATCCGCGCTGTTCGCGTTGGTGGGGCGGTTGCGCGCGTGGTCGACGAGCACGGCCTTGACCTTCGGCGTCGCGAGCCCCAGGCCGCTGAAGTAGGCTTTCAAATCTTTGGGCCGGTAGCCGCCGCCCAACTCGATGATCCCGATGCACTGGCCGCTGCCATCCAGGCCGGTCGGGAAGTCATACAGCTTGGCCAACGCGGGCGGCGTGAACGAGCTCGCAGCACGCGGCTTCAGGCCGCGAAACTCTTCGTAGCGCTGGAAGTGCGGATCGGCCTGCGGGCGATCGTCCAGGCCGAACACGCCTTCGACCACAGCGGCCAGGTCCGCAGGCACGCTGATCGGCCCGGTGCGGCCGCGGTAGGTGCCGCCATCGTGCTCGAACTCCTCGAGGCCGACGCTGAACGCATCGCAGAGCGCCTTTGCGTCCCCCGACAGCACAACGCTGCGGCGCGCCGCATTCGACTCCACGACCACCAGCCCGTGGGCCTGGGCAAACTCGCCGACCTTGGCGATGTCTTGCGGGTCGGCGCCTTTGACGGCCGCGTACTCCTCGCGGCTCAGGTACTTGCGCTGGCTGGGGTGCCTGTCGTCAGCGACCGCGGCGGCCGCGAAGGCCTTCGGCGGCGCGGTCTTGGGGCGCAGGCGCAAGGTCACCTCGATGCGCTCGTCGGGTCTGACGGGCGCGACCGGCTTGGCGCCGGGCAGCGGCTGCTTCTCGCTCCCTGGGATGGTGTGCCTCTTGCTCGCCATGGTGTCCTCCGTGCGTGACTCGAGCCCACATGCTCCGCGCGTCCGCGCAAGCGGTCCACCCCAAAGCATCGCGAAGTCGTGTGCGAGCGTTACAGCCATCGACGTGCGCAAGATCGGCGCGGTCAGCGCGATTGATCGGGTCGTGCGCCATCGGCATACTGGCCCGTTCGGTGCCGGCTTGGTCGCGCCACTCTTCTTCTGAACTTTGACGAACGCCATGCCCGCTTTCACACGACGCAGCCTGCTCGCTTCATCTGGTTGCGCCTTGCTCGGCTCGTTAACGGGTTGCGCGGAGGACTTCCTGCGTGGCCCGATTTACGACAACCCTGCCGAGGCCGACGAAGTGTCCCGCGCCGCGGCGCCGGTCGAGCCGCCGGCCCCAGGCGCGCACACGGCATTGCCACCCTTGTTCGACGACATCGAGCGGCGCACCTTCGACTTCTTCTGGCGCACCGCCAACCCCGCGAACGGCCTGGTGCCGGATCGCTACCCGAGCGCGTCGCCGGCGAGTGTCGCCGCGGTCGGGTTCGGGCTGACCGCCTGCGCGATCGGCGCCGATCGCGGCTTCGTCACACGCGAGCAGGCGCGCGAACGCACGCTGACGACCGTGCGCTTTTTTCGCGATGCGCCGCAAGGGCCGCAGCCGCGCGGCACGACCGGGCACAAGGGGTTTTTCTATCATTTCATCGACATGAAAACCGGCGCGCGTGCCGGCGGCAGCGAGGTCTCGACCATCGACACCGCGCTGCTCGTGGCCGGCCTGCTGCACGTGCAGAGCTACTTCAACGGAGCGCACCCGGACGAGGAGGAGATCCGGGCCGGCGTCGACACGATCTACCGGCGCATCGACTGGACCTGGGCTCAGGTGCGCGGCCAGTTGATCAGCCTGAGCTGGAGCCCCGAGAAGGGCTGGGCGCCCTACGACTGGGGCGGTTACAACGAAGCGATGCTGCTGGTGCTGCTCGCGCTCGGCTCGCCCACCCACCCGGTCAAGGAGAGCGCCTGGCGTGAATGGAGCGAGAACCACGGGGCCACTCACCCCCGCTTCATGGGCTACGAGTACCTGGGGTTTTCGTCGATGTTCGGCCACCAATATTCGCACGCCTGGATCGACTTTCGCGGCATCCAGGACGCGCCGATGCGCCAGCGCGGCATCGATTACTTCGAGAACAGCCGCCGCGCCACCTATGCGCAGCGCGCCTACGCGATCGCGAACCCAAAAGGCTGGTTCGAATACGGGGCCAACGTCTGGGGCTTCACCGCCTGCGACGGCCCGGGCTGGTTCCATGACAGCGACCGCAGCGGGCGAGGGCGCTTCTTCCTCGACTACCGGGCACGTGGCGCTGGCCAAGCCACGACCCTCGACGACGGCACGATCGCGCCGACCGCTGCGCTGTCGTCGCTGCCGTTCGCGCCCGAGATCGTGGTCCCTGCGACCCTGGAGATGCATGCGCGCTACGGCCAATTCATCTACTCGACCTACGGCTTTCTCGATTCGTTCAACCGCAGCTTCACCTCCACCGATCTCAGGCTCAGCATGGGGCGTGTCGACCCCGGCTTCGGCTGGATCGCCAGCGACTACCTCGGCATCGACCAGGGGCCGATCCTCGCGATGATCAGCAACTACCGCAACGAACGCGTCTGGAACGACATGCGGCGCTGCGAGCCGCTGCGGCGCGGGCTCGAGCGCGCCGGCTTTCGCGGCGGCTGGCTGGCAAAAACTTGAGGCCGGCGGCTCACGCCATCGGTGCGATTTCGCATCCAGAAATCGACCCGACAGACGCGCGCGGCGCTGTCCTACAACCAAGCGCAACGATGCGTTAGAAACTGTTGCCAGGTCAAACATGGGAGATGGCGATGCCCATATCCGAGTTCATGCCGCAGCACGCAAAGCGCATCTGGCTCAATCGCTTCTGCGCGCACCTGGAAATGCTTCAGCCTTCGATGAACTGCCTCACGGCAGTCAAGCACGCGCTGGCTGTCTTTCCTGACGCAGCCCACCTCGAGCCCGAGGAAGCGGCCGAGGTCTTCGCCTCCGAGCACCATGGTCCCCGGGGCCTGGGCGTTGTCTCGGCCAGGCCGCAGGCACCGCGGGAGGTTGGGCACCTACAGATCTGAACGTCCGTGCCGATATGCAGATGCGGCCCTGCGACTTCGGGCGGGCCGCAGGACTGCTCGACAGGCCGCCACGGCCACCGGCCACACTCGGATGAACGCCGCAACAATGAACGTCGCCGTTGAAACGCAGCGCATCTGCGCCATGCTCGACCACGCAGAGATCGACCAACGCGCGTTCCTCGATCGCTCGGCTCGACTCGTCGCTGAGGCCGTCGGGTGTTCGCGCGCCGGCATCTGGGTTTTCGTCGGAACGATGAACGGGCGGATATTGCGTTGTCTTGCGATGTACGACGGCGTGACGAAGCGCATGACCACGGTCGCGGATCAGCCGGGCGATCACATCGGCGTCTATTTCCAGACCCTTGAAAAAGTCGGCTACGTGATTGCCACCGACGCGAGCACCCATTTCGCCACGGCGGGCTTCTTCGCCGAACACCTGCAGCCTCGCGGTGTCCAGTCGATGATGGCAGCGAGCTTCTCGGTCAACGGCAAGCTGTACGGCGCATTCACCTGCACGCAGGTCGGCAACCAGATCGAGTGGGCGCGTCCGCAGCTCAACGTGCTGCGCCAGATCGGCTCCCGGGTCAGTCTCGCGCTGGTGACCCACGCGGCGCGCGCCGCACTGGACACGAGGCCTGCGCCGTTCATCAACTGAACCGGTGGCTGGCGCAAGCTGCGCTTCCGAAACACCTCTTGCGCCTGCTGTCCCTCGGAACGACCTCGGAACTATCTTGAGTATTCGCACCCCTCGCCCGTCGACGGCAGCAGGATGCCCAGCGTGTATGCGTATCGCTGCCCGTCGCTGGCCGGCAGCTCCACGGTCGTCTGCCATTCCGTGTCTGCGATGAGTTCGTCCATCGGGCTTGGGAGCGCCCCTGCGGCCGGAACGGGCACGAGCCCCCGCATCACCACGACGGCGCCATCCGCATCGCGGACATCGTCCGGAAAGAACTTGGCGAACTCCGGTCGCATCGCATCGACCACGTGCGGCTGCCCTCGGTACCGGACCGCCAGCGCGGCGCCCGTGTGTCCGTCGGTCACGACGAAGCGCAGGGGCGCGGCGCAGTGCTGCGCCCAGAGGCCCCGGACGACCTCGACCAATGGCGCCGGCGTCGGTGGGTGCACGCGATGCGGCGTCGGGTTGAGGTTCGGCAGACGCCCACCGTGGGTGGTCACGAGTGCCCACAGCACGATTTGCACGGCGACGCTCGCGAGCACGGCCCGGCGCAGGACGCGGGGGTACACCTCGATGGCCAGCGGACTGGCGGCGACCAGCCAGAAGGTGAGCAGAACGTGGAACGTCGTCCCCCAACCGACCAGCAGGTGTGCGCCGCTCAGTGCGGCAATGACCACCGTCAACACGACCGGCCCGAAGCCGACCAGCGTGAGGAAAGGGCCGAGCGCGACGGCTTGTCCCGTGACCGGAGCCGGCTGGCGTGCGCCTCGGCGCACGATCGCGAAGATCAACAAGGCAGGTGTGACCTTGGCCAACTGGCTGGACGCGAAACCCCACACCGACTTCAGGCAATGGAGGCGGTCGACATCGTCCGGGAACACCGACTTCATCGCATACGCGTTCGGCGACCACGGGTCGCCGCGGATGGCGAGCAGGTAGGGCGAGATCACTGCGATGCCGACCAGCACCGCGATGGCCAGGCCCTTCCAGGTGGACAGTTCACCCAGGCGCCGGGTCCAGAGCAGGTAGACAGCAAAGGCCGTGAACAGCACGACGGCGCTGAGCTTGGCCAGCATCATCACGCCGCACCCGAGGCCCAGCATGGCCCAGTCGAGCCAGCGCATGCGCGTCAACGCGCGGTGGAACAGCACGATGGTCAGCAACGCGAGCGGCAACTGCACCGTGTTGTGGTTGAAGTACGCCGTGCCCGCGTTCAGGTACTCGACGTTCGACAGCAGAATGGCCGCGAGCGCCGCGCGACGAGCTCCGACCAGAGGTCGCGCAAAGGCGTAGAGCAACAGCAGCGTCGCCACCGAACACAAAGCGCCCAGCACGTAGGTGGCGAAGATGGACGCGCCGAAAAGCCGGTTGGCGGCGAACAGGATCCAGGTCGGCAGCGGCGGGTGTTTGCCGTACGCGAGCCTCAGGTCCTGACTCAGCAGCACCTGCTCCAGGCTGTCGTCTGGCGGTGCCACGGCCAGCAAGCCGGACAGCACGCCCCAGACCGCGACCTGAAACAGCGCGATCAGGCAAACGAGAAGCGTCGGTCCGGCGAGACCCTCGCCCAGCAACGCGCGGATGAAGGCGTTCGATCGGCGCGCACGGGCGACCAGGCTCTGCCAGGTGAGTTCGAGGCCCATGCGTTACGTCGCGCTCTGCGCAGTGCTCTGGGCGCGGTCTCTTCGCTTCGGTAGAGGCCTCACAGGCCACTGCCGTTCGCAGCAGCAATCGTGTAGGAGTCTCCGTAGATCTTCCAGCTGAGGGGCAAGCGCAGGCTCAGGTTCCCCTCGCGTAGAAATACGCGCTGAGCGGTTTCGATGCGGCTCACGTCCTGGTGCGCCGGCTCGCTTTTCATTGCGACGACACGGGCATCGAGAAAGGCGTTCAGGTAGGCAACTTCGTCCCCGCCCTGGCTCGGCGTCGCTGCGTTCGCCATCGCCGTGGCACGGATGCCGTCGAGCGAGAAGGCCCCGTTGCCGCGTCCATGCACCACCGCCGCGTCGTAGTAGATGAACTGGCCCAGGGCCCCCAAGCCGTCGTCTTTGGCCATGGAAACAGCGGGATCGAAATACAGGCGGTCCCGCACGCTGTCTTGCGAAGCACGGAATTCAGACGACTGCGCGGCGGCTTTCCACGCCGCCACGAAGGTGTCGCCCAGCCCGTCGTGGGACGCCGAGCCATTGACGGCCTGCAGCGCTGGCAAGAACTCCGCCAGTGGATTGCCGGGCGTCTGAGCGGTGTAGGCTTGCACGAGCTCCAGCATGTCACCGGTGCCGGAGGTGAACCCGATGATGCCGCCGGTGTACCCCCGGCCATCGGCGATGTCCTCGAGGTAGCCGTACTGGGCACGCCAATCGAGGGAGGAGTTCTCTGCACTCGAGACCAGCTGCATCGCGATCTCTTTGCCGGCTGGATCGGTGAGGTCAGTCGAACCGTTCGCCGCCACGGTAGATCGATTGGACGCGGGATCGGTCGTCGTGCCGCCACCACCGCAGGCAGCCAACATCATCATCAGCGCCGCTGCTGCCACCAGCATGCGAGTCGAGGTCCGGCGCTGCGAACCACCGCGTTGGGGTGACCTGTCTTGAATCAAAGAGCTCTCCTGGGAATTTCATGAAAGGTGCGGGACAAGGGGTTCAGAAAGAGGCCTCGTCCACCGGCTCCTGCAGCGGCCCACGTGCAGGTATACCGCTCTCGCGTGACGCCGATGTTGTCTCGATCACTGCTTCTGGTAGACCCGCACATACTCCACTTCCATTTGCCTGGGGAAGATGCTGTCGTCGGTGACGAGCCCGGCCATCTCGCCGCCGATGGCCAGGTTCAGGATCAGGTACTGCGGGCTGTCGTAGGGCCAGCTGGCCTTGCCCTTCCCGGGGTTCGCATAGGTGAAATAGGGCGCGTTGTCGACACCGATCACCAGCTTGTCCTCGGTCCAGGTCAACTGGTAGTTGTGGAAGTTCGTGCAGGCGTCAGCGATTTGTGTCGCACCGCCGATGCCGGGCGTACCGGCCGTGGCGGCCATGTGAACCGTGCCGGTGATCTCCGTCGGCTTCATGCCGACCTGTTCCATGATGTCGATCTCTCCGTTGCCGGGCCACGCGTCGTTGTTCGCTCCCAGCATCCAGATGGCGGGCCACGTGCCCTGGCCGCATGGCAGCTTGGCTCGAATCTCGAAGAACCCGTACGTCCAACTCGCCTTGCCGCGGGTGATCAGCCGCGCGGACGTGTAGGCCTGACCCCCGTAGTCCGGCGCAGAGGTCAGCGCCTCGTTGCGCGCGGTGATGATGAGTTCGCCATTGCTGATTCGGGAGTTCTCCAGACGCCCTGCCGCGTAATACTGCAGCTCGTTGTTGAACCAGCCCGTCGCGTTGGCTTCCGTGTCGTAGCTCCACTTGCTTGAATCCGGCAGGCCGTCGCCGTTGAATTCTTCTGCCCAGACAAGGGTGTATCCCGCCGGCACGCCGGCGTTCTCATCGTCCTCGGCCTGGGCATGGCTCGACGGTGTACCGGCGCTGGCCACGTTCGGCGCGGCATCGCCGCCTCCCCCGCAGGCACAGAGTGCGCACGCCGTGAGCGACGTCAAAACCACCTGGCTAAAGACCTTGAGCACGTTCATCCTCCTTGGTTGGAATGGCAGTCACGGCGGCTGCAGCCATGGCCCTGCGACTTTCGGGATCGGAGGTTACCGAGGGGATGCTGATGCGAAGCTGATGCGGATGCGCGCCGTGAACTGGTCTCCTCCCTCTCGAAGGGTCTGCAGCGTGGCGTCCAGGGCGAAGGCATACAGCTGCGCCACGGTCAGGCCGTGGCCGAGGTGCTCCCCCTGGGTGTCATGCAGCGCTGGCCTCGGGTCGCAGCGGTTGCGCAGCTCGACATCGGCCGGATCGCTGCCATGCCATCGCACGAGCACCGTCGTTCCTGCTCGCGCGTGGGCGATGGCGTTGCCGATCAGGTTGTCGAGCAAGGCGCGGAGCAACACCGGGTCCGACATCACGCAGGCATCCGCCGCGCCTTCGAGCTGCCATTCGAGCTCGCGCTGTTGGCTGGCTTGCGCGGCCTGGTTCACGGCTTCCGCAATGAGCGCCTCGAGTCTCACGGGGTGCCAGACCTTCGGCCCCGATCGACCGTGGCGCGCCAGGCGGAACAGCGCATCCACCAGCTGGGCGGCTCTGCGTGTCGCGGCCCTCATCTCCCCCAGCGCTTCGGCATGGCCGCTAGAGTCGTCGGGTTTGAGCAGGGCCACGTCCGCGGTGGCATGTAGCTCTGCCAGCGGCGTGCGCAACTCATGGGCCGCGTGGGCCAGGAACTGGCGTTCGCGATGCCGGGCACCCGCGATGCGTTCCATCAGCTGGTTCAAGCGCAATACGAACGGCTGTACTTCGCGCACCTCGCTCGGAGCAAACGGCCGAACATCGTCGGGGCTGCGCCGCTCGATCTCGCGCACGACCTCGCTCAGCGGCCGCATCGCATGCGGCACGCGCAGCGCCAACACGCTGGCCGCCAGCAGCGGCAGGAACAGCGCGCCGGCGGCACAGGCGAGCGCCAGCGGCCACAGCGCGGCATCCAGCTCCTGGCGCGTGCGCCCGACCAGCAGCTGAACCTCGTGGTCGTTGACGGTCTGGCCGAGGCGCCGCAGCACGTCCTCTTCCAGCCCCCACGTCGAGAGGAACTGGACGACGACCAGGCTGACTTCGCGGCCATCGGGCAGGCGCGCTTCGAAGCGTCGCGGCTCGGCGGTGACGGGGCGCGGACGCTCGAAGCGGAACTTCAGCGCATCGAGTGACGGCGAAGTGTCCAGCAACGCCAGGCTCTTCGCGTCCCACAGCTGGAAGAAGCGGGTTCCTCCAGCCTGAAACTCGGTCAGGGCATCAGGCTGGATGTTGACGTAGACATCGTCGTCGGGAAAGGTCTGCGTGATGTTGGAGATCGCGCGCAGGTCGTCCTGCAAGGCCTGCTCGAAAGCGTGCACGCGCTGGGCACGGCCGATCAGGTACAAGCCCGCGAACGTGACCAGCGACGACAGCAGCAGCGCACCGACGATGTCGCGGCGCAGGCGAGCGGCGATCGAGCGGCCGCTCATCGGTCGAGCCGGTAGCCTTCGCCGCGCAGCGTGGTGATGCGCGAGGGTTCTCCCGGCGCATCGATCCAGCGTCTCAATTGCGAAACCGCCGCCTCGATCGAATTGCTGCGCAGCTCGCTGTCGTCGACGTACATCTTGGCCTCGAGCGTTCCGCGCGACACGGCCTTGCCGCGGCTCAATGCCAACAACTCCAGCAGCACGCGCTCGCGGCGGCGCATCGGCAAGGTCGCGCCGTTGCGCCGCACTTCACGGCGCGCGGGGTCGATTTCGAGATCGTCGAGCACGATGACCGGATGTGCCCAAGGCGATACCCGGCGCACGAGAGCCCGCGCTCGCGCCGCGAGCTCGCGCAAGTCGAAAGGCTTGGGGAGATAGTCGTCCGCGCCGGCCGCGAACCCCTTCAGCCGGTCGTCGATGTCGGCCAGCGCGGTGAGCATGAGTACCGGCGTGGTCATGTTTTGGGCGCGCATGCGGCGCAACACCTCGATGCCGTCGAAGCCGGGAAGCATGATGTCCAGGATCACCACGTCGGGGCGGGTGTGCTCAGCGGCCCACAGGCCCGTGGGGCCGTCATGCGCTTGTTCAACCACGAACCCGAGAAGCGTCAAACCCTCCACGAGGGTGGCACGCAGCCTGGGCGTATCTTCCACCAGCAACAGTTTCATCGCTTCCCGCCCGCGCCCACGCTGTGAAGCAGCCACGAGCGTGGTGCACGCGGTTTATAGGTCTCGGAGCTTGCTTCTGGCTGACGAGGGGGCCTGCGGCTGGCGCAAAGGCAGAATCGAGCGACTTCTGTTTGCCACGTGTCCACCGCAGCCACTTGTCCATGCGCTACCGCCGAATCGATCTGAACCTGCTGGCCGCATTGGATCTGCTGCTGAACGAGCGCAATGTCACGCGTGCCGCCGCCGCCCTGAACGTGAGTCAGTCGACGATGAGCGGCATCCTCGCGCGGCTGCGCGAGGTCTTCGATGACGAGCTGCTGGTCCCGGTCGGGCGCCAGCTGCAATTGACGCCGCTCGGCGAATCGCTGCGGGTACCGACGCAGGACGCCATGCTGCGCATCGATTCGCTGCTGGCGACCAAGCCGCAGTTCGACGCCGCGACCGCGACGCGGCATGTCGTGATCGCGGCCTCCGACTACGTGATCGGTGCCTTCATGACGGACGCTCTGCAGGTGATGGCGCGCGAGGCGCCGGGCCTGAGTTTCGACTTCGTGCCGATTGGCGCGCCGGGAACGTCCGGGCTCGAGAGCGGCGAGGTGGACTTCGTCGTCGTGCCGGCGAACATGGTCAACACCGAGCACCCGTATCGTGTGCTGTTCGAAGACAGCTACACGGTCATCGCCTGGACCGACAACCGCCTGCTCGCAGAGACGCTGGACCTGGCCACGTATCAGCGGCTGGGGCATGTGCTGTTCCGGACCGGCAAGGTCGGCCAGCCATGGTTCGAGCAGTGGTACATGAACGAGTACGGCGACAGCCGCCGGGTCGAAGTGCGGGTGCACAGCTTCAGCCTGATGCCGCAGATGGTGGTGGGCACCGATCGCATCGCGACCGTGCAATCGCGGCTGGCCCAGCGCTACGCACAGACGCTGCCGCTGCGGCTGTACCCGCTGCCGATGGCCGCGCCCAAGCTGACCGAGGTCTTGCAATGGAACCGGCTGCACGACCCGGACCCGGGCAATCGCTGGCTGCGCGAGCGGATGGCGGAGCTGGCACAGCGTCTGTCGACGCCCTGAAGCGTTGGCGCAACCCTTGAAATCGGGTTGCTCGATACGTCGTATCCAAAGACTCCATTTTTCTTGATGCGCCACTCTGACTAGAGTTCGGTCCACATCGAGAACAAGGAGACAGTGGCATGAAATTGGCCACCCTGAAGAATGGCTGCCGGGACGGCGCACTCGTGGTTGTGTCGCGCGACCTGGCGACAGCGGCTCGTGCGGATGCCCTCGTCCCGACCCTGCAGCAGGCACTCGAGCAGTGGGACGCCGTGCTGCCAGCCCTGCAGGTGCTCTATGCGCAGCTGAACGACGGTGTGGCGAACGGCGCTTTCGCGTTCGACCCGGCGCGATGCGAGGCACCGCTGCCACGTGCCTACCAGTGGTGCGATGCCTCGGCTTTCTTGAACCACGGCATGCTGATGCAGACAGCCTTCAAGGCGCCGCAGATCCCCGACACCGACACCATCCCGTTGATGTACCAGGGCGGTTCGGACGATTTCATCGGCCCGTGCGACGACGTGACCCTGCCCGACGAAGCCCAGCAGATCGACTTCGAAGGCGAATTCGGCGTCATCCTCGGCGAGGTGGCGATGGGCGTGACGCCCGAGCAGGCCGAGGCCAGCATCCGCTTGCTGGTCCAGATCAACGACGTCAGCCTGCGCTCGATGGCGCCGCGCGAGATGCGCAGCGGCTTCGGCTTCTTCCAGGCCAAGCCTTCGAGTTCCTTCGCGCCGGTGGCCGTGACGCCCGACGAGCTGGGGCCGGCCTGGCGCGACGGCCGCGTGCACTTGCCGCTGCGTGTCGAATGGAATGGCGAATGGTTCGGCCACCCCAACGGCCGCGAGATGAACTTCAGTTTTCCGCAGTTGATTGCGCATGCGGCGGCCACGCGGCGGCTGCGCGCCGGCACCATCCTGGGCTCGGGCACGGTCAGCAATGCCGGCGGCGGTGCTGGCTCGGCCTGCATCACGGAGCGTCGTGCCATCGAGATGATCCGCGACGGTCAGCCCAGCACCGGCTTCATGCGCTTTGGCGACACGGTGCGCATGGAAACGCGCGATCTGCAAGACGGGCCTTTGTTCGGCGCCATCGAGCAGCGCGTCGTGCAAGCGCGCAAGCCGGCCTGAGCGCCCGACAAGGAGACGACAAGATGAAGCACAACAACGCACGACGCTGCGCCACCGCGCTGGCGCTCGGGCTGACACTGGCCCTGGCACCGAACCTGGGCTGGGCACAGGCCCAGAAGACGCCACTGACCGTGAGCTACACCGCCACACCGGAGTTCGGCTCCGCGTTCATCGCCAAGGAGCGCGGCCTGTTCGAAAAGCATGGCCTGGACGTGACGCTGCAGCTGATCCCCGTCAGCCCCAATGTGCCGGGCGCGGTGATGTCGGGCTCGGTGCAGGTGGGCGGCGCCACGCCGTCGGTGCTGCTGCAGGCGGTGGACAGCGGGCTCGATCTGGTCGCCATCGCCGGCGGTGGCGTGTACGACAACAGCTCTCGGGGCCTGGGCCTGGTGGCACGCAGCGGCGTCAGCATCAACACGGCGCAGGATCTGGTCGGCAAGAAGATCGGCGTGCCGGGCTTCGGCGCGGCCATCCATCTGCTGGTCAAGCGCTGGTTGATCGGCAACGGCGTCGACCCCAAGAAGGTCACCTTCATCGAGGTGGGCATTCCTCAGATGCCCGATGTTCTCAAGGGCGGCAGCGTCGACGCCGTGGCCACGGCCGAGCCCTTCGTCACGCGCATCGTGCAGGCCCAGATCGGAAGCGCCGTGCCTGGCTTCGCCAACGATCTGCCCAATGGTTTCGCCACCGTGCTCTACATCTCGAGCCGCCAATGGGCCACCACCCACGGCGCGGCCGTGCAGGCTTTTCGCGCCGCCATCGACGAGGCCATCGTCTGGGCCAACGCCAACAAGACGCAGGCCTACGCGGACATCGGCAAGTACTTCAAGGTCCCGCCGCCGGTGCTGCAGGCCACGCCCTGGCCCAACTGGGTGGCGGCCCTGAACGACCAGCAGCTGCGGCCCTGGGTCGACCTGATGAACAACCAGAGCCTGCTGAAGAAGCAACCCGTGCTCGGCTCGAC
>Ga0307509_10003677_pt1 | contig 22945 bp, 32 predicted proteins | sample 10_EM_MG_FD_202245 | JGI IMG/M metagenome (GOLD analysis project Ga0307509, IMG submission 202245) | Populus trichocarpa ectomycorrhiza microbial communities from riparian zone in the Pacific Northwest, United States - 10_EM | ecosystem: Host-associated > Plants > Roots > Unclassified | place... | reverse complement strand
CAAAGGTAGAGGGGATATCTATGAGGCACGACATACCGAAGGGGACATGTAAGGGGTACTCAAAAGGCATAAGAGTATGCTGGAGAATTGGTACACGGGAAAGTCGAAGGGGGTAACGTCCGAAATTTACAAAGTCCACGGACAGATGCAGCAGGTGAATAAATATTAAAATACGAGCCTTCAAATCCTTTTAGTTCACGCGGGTAAGTCCGGTTCTGCAACGAAGCGCCGGGATTGTCAGCCCAGACCAAGGTCGAAGGAGGAATCAGTGCACTCACCCTTTACAATAGTTATTTGCGCTCCTGGGTATACACGAGAGGTATCGACACCACGAGCACGCAGCGTATGGATCCGAAGTGTAAAAGTTCCTGATCAAGACGACGTACAACACGATCGCCAACGGAATGGCTGCCAGTCGGAAACCCCACGAAATGAGGGCGTGTCGCCTGCTTGGGGAAATAATCGGGTAAAAGACCATCCCGACCAGGAGGCCCATAAGGAAGCCACCCAAGTGTGCAAAATTGTCGACATCTGATGCGGGAGTTCAAACACGTTGCGTAAAATCGTTACACGTTACAGGTAAACTTACATGGGATGAATCCGATGGCGATACCGATGATCAGGTTGAGGGCCTGGAAGGCCAGCTAACATACCCTCAATAAAGCCCATCGAGTCAATGCACAGAAAGACACTCACCCTTCTGACGGGTCGGTAGATGTATCGCCAATGGGCGAGCAGGTCAACCCATTCTACCTATTAGCAACGAGCCGTCAGCAGGTGAGAAAAGGATTTCGTTTGGGTGGGGTTTATCACTAACAGCGAGCATTCCGAAAATTGCACCGGAGGCACCAACGGATGGTATGCCCGGAAGGGCGAAGTTCCCACCAAGGACGTTGCTGTATATCCCTTCGTCAATTACGTTGGTAGTCCAACCCTGAGAATGACATACCCGAAAATACCAGCGGCAACGTAGGTGATAAGGAATCCTGCGGATCCCATTTCCCGTTCGATCTACGGACAGAAAACTGAGACGACGAAAACCGACCACAAAAAATCTGGGCACACCTGCCCAGCAGCCACGATCTGCGCTAGCATATTAAAAATGAAATGTATGACCCCAGCGTGTAAGAAAATCGGGGTGACGAATCTATGTTTGGTATCAGAAAGGTGATCAGGGATCCGGACCGAAATTCGGAGTGGTGGGCTCAAGTACCTAAAAGCCTGATCAGGGTCCTTGTTATTGAATCCGCCAAAGGCGCAGATCTGCTCAATAGAGCAGGTTATCGTCGGGGGGTTGGCCGTGTTATTCGCGCCTGGGAGAAATTTCGGTGTCAGTCGTGTGAGGATGAGGGTGGATGGTCATCTGGAGGAGGCGCACATGGGAGATTGGTATCCAATGGAATGTCCTTTATCAGTTTCATGCAAGGAGGAAACCGAGCGCCGAGGTTAATGAGAGCACTGGATGAAGGTCCCAACATCGGATTTACGACAGGCTATGTGGCGAGGACGATCAGGAACCGCCCCGAACCGAATAAACCAACGTTAAAAACCCGTACCTTGAACGAGAATGGGTTGCCCTGTTCCTTTCCGTTGTACGCCAGCTCGTAGATCATGACGCCCAGCATAGCCGTGCTCAGCACATAGACTACCCATGCATTCAAGTCAACAACTTTCCAAGTCCTGCTGTAACCATTTGTCACTCACCAACCCACGGACGACGCTGGCGACCGACCCCGTTCTGTTTGTTCTGTATTCGCTGCTGTAGAGGTTGCCTAGCACTCCCCATCCACTGAGCAACCTTTCCCTTCATACCACGCTGCGTCACAGGTCCCGTCGGTTCACCGATTGGATTGGGGTCTGCGTACTCTAAAAATACCCCGGGGGTAAGCACGAGGGTGGGCGGACGACGATATAGGCAAAACACGAACCGAGATCCTGGTAACCGCTCGTCCTCCGTCCACGAACTCCAGGTACAAGAGCCTCCTTTGAATCTTGATTTGCCACGTTGTAATTCCTGCCGTACGGACTGTTCCCTTCCTCGGGCGTGCCTCGATTTGGATCTCCGTACCCAGGTGCGTCAGAGAGCGCCGAATCGTTCCGTTGGTGGGAAGGAGTCGGAGAGGCGCTAAGTCTGTCGTTGTCGAAGTCGACGTTGAGATGGGGAGAGGTGACCCGTCCGGGGATGTCCTCATCGGCATCGCTTGCATTGAAACGATCAAAATCGCTGCCAGTGGCGTTCGTGGGCGGCGAGTGGGGTCTTGAACCGTAATCGTCTCGATAGTATTCTTGTGCAGCCATGGTTCGGGTTTGGATGGGAGAGAGAGAGAAGGTGGGATGTACTTACTATCGTGTGGCCACTGATTTCGATTATAAACCGATTCCGATACGCCCGAGCCGCTCAAGCTGGACAAACACAGCCGAGAACAGCCCAACTGCCAAGCTTCGCTCGCGGGAAATTACCACACCCACCGCAGCGCTGGCTGTGGCGGCAAGTGTCAAACTTCAGCACAACCTGAGAATCAGAGAGGGAGTTCCCTCGATAGCAAAAATAACCGGCTAAGAGCAAGGTACAACAAAGCAAGAAACAGGAGAGAAATTTGTTCTTCTAAAAAGTACACCCGACTCTCATGATCCCCAAGACGCCTCGAGATGGGGAGACTGACCGACCACCCCGAAATCATCCTCTTCTCCCACTGTGAGCATACTCGAGCGACCACGCCTCGAAGATTTCCTTCGCGTCAACGGTGTGATACTCTCGAGCGGAGCTGGGGTGTTCGGGTTCAGAGTGTGATCTTCACCTGGGTCCGGACTGTCATGCATCTTCTCCATTTCGTCATCGGGTTCGATCTCAACGGGCCTCGTCCATCGTGACGTATACCCCACACCATCAACCCAAGCGAGCATCCCGATCCCAACGTCCCGCACCTTCCTCGCATCTAAGGTCCAGTCCAAGGGCCCACGACTTCCGACGCTCGCAGGGGTGGCCACCCCGGATCCGGAGCTCTTCCCATCGAGCTTGAATTCTCCGGCGGCCTTGGGCAGCTTCCCGGGCAACGCGGCAAGCATCCTCGGGTCGGATGGAAAGAACACAGGCAACATATGTCTCGAATCGAGGAACTCCCCGAGAGCCTCAGGTGATTTAGCTGGCTCCCAGGAAGATTTGCCCCGCAGACGATCGAAGAGCATGTCTACGCTCTTTTGGGCTGCAAGGTGCTCCGATATGCTCTCCGACGAAGGCAGACTGGGCGGAACATCATCCTCAGCCGACATCAGACTTTCGCGGTCCCTCTCTACCATCTGTGGGATGTGAACGATAAGCGAAACCCAAAGAAAGGAACCCTGACCTCTTTGCGTAACGCCTCGACACCGAGCTTAACCCTGTGCCTTTCCCAGTCCTTCTGCAACTGAGCGAGGTACTGTGTGCATTCTTCTGTCATCCGACCTTCATTCACTTCGTATCTGTACTCTCGAACAGCACGGCGCATCTGGCTCTCCCCGTGAGTATCCTGACAACCGCCGATGCAACCGGGCTTACCTGGAGGGGATTCAGGCTTCGCATCGTCTGTACCGTCGCGATCAGGTTTGCAAAGTCGTTGATAGATGAGAGACACTGGGATGGTGTTTAGGCGAAGCCGTGAGCCGACGACGTCACGACGTGGATTGCGCACCTGGAGCCAATTTAATAGATCCCTGACTGGTGCAAAGTGTGATTGGACGCCTCTCGGCAGTCCCATCTCCCCGACCCATTCCTCAAGAACGCTGACGTTCATGCTGATCTGGACAGCTCGTGATCTGGAGGCGGTGGGTCAGCGCTGGTGGCCAGGATGGATTGGTGCCCCCGTACCTGCACAAGTATTTCTTGCGAGTTAAAATACGATTGAACGTTTCGCCTGGAGAAAGCAACCATTAGAACCACAGTGGCCTGGAGCCGCAATTGAACCCACACGCTGTCCAATACATCACCTGAGACCAGAATTGGGTGATGAGGGCAGGGTTGATGCCAGAGAGGGTCAAGAGAGAGTGAATTGCCGTCAAGTGCGACGTGATATCCCTTGGTGTCAGGGATGGGGGAGAATCAGGGAAGAATGACTGCAACGGAGTCACCGTCGACCCGTTCCGCCCTCTCGAGAATGTGGCTCGAATCGACTGCTGGAAGCTCTTGGATGGTGTCACTACAGCTGATGGCGCAGGGGAAGGTGATTCGAACGGGAGTGTTGAGGGATTGTGTTTCGTAGGTGTCGCAGGCGGCTTCTTCTTCGTCACGAACGGCCGAAATATCGACCACTCAGATTCGAACTGCACGGAATCGAATTCTGAGAGAAGTGGCGTATGCTCCAGGAGCGCTACATCCAGGAGTTCATCGATCTTTCTCTCCGCCATACGGATGATGAAGACTATTGAATCGCGTTGGCGGTGAGTGAAAGGGGTTTCCGTTGTGGGGTAGACAATATACCGAAGACTGAGTTGATCACTTCTTCAATCATCTCGAAGGATCCCAGCGCCTCACAAGCCTGATTTATCGACTTGTCACATTTCATAAGGTGTAACCAAATAGTCGCATTATACAACTGTGAAGGATATGCGTTATCAACCGGAAGATATCAAATGAGAACTTCAGACGACGTACCCAGAAAACCAGACACGGTAAGTCATCTGGCCTATTCTTGGGTAACCTTAAAAATCAACGACCGAACCGAGAACTTCGGGGAAACCTACGCACAAAAAAGGTATCTTCTATTGTGTCTGTCGCTTCAATTATCAGGTCTTCCAACCAAACCTGGTCGCAGTACAGGCACGCGAATCTGGCGAGGAGATATAGTGCGTTTGCGGGTTCTGAGTTCCGAGCGGTGATCGGAAAGTTCGTTATGAGAGATTGGAATATCTCTGGTAACCATGGTGGAGAGAATGCCAACATCGACCCCAGGTCCTGTGGGGGAGCCTATAATCAAGGTTCAGACTGAGAACACCGTTTCCAATCTGGTTTGAAGCTCACATAAACTGCCTCATCAATTTCACCTTCGTCAGCATCATCCGAGTCTACACCCGATTCACTCTCCCCCCACCAACCAGGGTCAAGGGATAGCACCTGGTTGACGCCTTCCCTCACAGCTTTCCGTTTCTTCAAACGCGTGGCGCCTTCTTCGAGTGCCCTCCGCCGCTCCTCCATCCTTCCACCCGTCCAACCTTCAGTTCGCATAGCTTCTTCTAGCAACAGAGCTATTGTTTCCCGCCCGGGGATGAGCGAGTGACCGGTGACGAGATCCAGGGAGGTCAGATTCCGGCGCGTTCGAACGAATGGTGAACACCCCGATTTGAGAAAATGGGAAATGAGGGTCGGAGGGGAGAGCACAGCGGCGTAATGCAATGGGGTCCATCCAGCTGATCGAGCGATGTCAGCGCATGAGTGAATGAGCGGTCTGGTTGATATGAAGAGCACGAAATGAAAACTAGAACATACCCTTATCTGGAGTTTCAACATCCGCTCCTTCTGATAATAGCAACCTCACACACTCTTCGCGTTCGATGTCCCTATCCGAATCCGATCCAAAGCCAAGGATGGTGGTGCTAATGAGACAGACATCTTCTTCGTCTCGGATGGAGAGGTCGACGTATGGCTGAGCATGAGGGTCTCGTAGGAGATAAGTCAGAAGTGAAAGCTCTCCAAACACACAGGCCCGGGTTAGGCAATGTATGACGAGTTGCGCTTTCTGTGTTGGTTCGAGACCGAAATTTGGTGATAGTAACGGCGCGACGGTCGTGGGTATGGGATATAAGGGAGTCAAGTCTGGCTCCAGTTCGAAGCTAGTAGAGGCCATCGCAGATGGGCGTGGCGGAATATCACGGCGCGAGGGGGTGGCGGCCTCCACGTCGGGATCAGCCCCCTATTCGCAGATCGAGTCGGGAACGGATTCAAAGGCGCCCCTTGTTGAACACAGAACGGCGTTGGGTTTGGCTCACGGCGATGGGACTGCAAACGGCGGTATCAAGGCGGGTCGTCACTGAAGGTCGGCGGGAGATAATTCTGCGACACCCTCTGCAAGAACGATCAGAGTCCCGGGGTGCGGAGGGCGTCCGCTTATTTGAAACTTTGTCGATCACACAACTTCTAGCTCGACACAATGCCACCAACAAAACGTCAAAAACTCGAGAAAAATTCCGACAGTGACAGCGACGACGACAAGGTCGCCAACCAGTCTTCTGACGCCAACGAGGGCGGCCCGGAGGAAGAAATATCAGATGGGAATCAGATGCCTTCGGAGGATGACTCCCCGGATACTGAAGACGAGATTGCTGCGGCCAGAGTGAGCAAGTCGAAGAAAACTCTGAAGCGCAAACGGCGTGCTACGGATCCCTCGAATTTTGGTGCCACTCTTAATGCCCTGCTGAGCACGAATGCTCCGTCCTCTCTTCCACTGTCGCTTAAACCCTCCGCTGCTCGGAGACGGAACGAGGAAAAACAGGAACTCAAAGCACAGAAGGCACAGCGGATAGAGAAGAAGGAAAGGGAGGATAAGGGCCACATATCTGACGTGATAGGTGGTTGGGGGGGTGAGAGTGAAAGGGCGTTGAGGAAGGTTGCACAGCGGGGAGGTAGGTCCTGAAGTCATAGTTTGTTGGTATCCCATATTGACCACCTTGATTAGTGGTAAAACTATTTAATGTGATTCAGCAATCACAGTCGGCTGTCGCAACAGCCACAGAGGAATCGAAAAAGTCGAGAGGATCTGGCAAGCCTTCTCTGCCCGCTCCAAACTTTGAGAAGGGCAACTCAAAGAAAAAGGGTAAACAAAAAGACAACCTCTTGGGCCGAGGGAAAGAGGGTTAGTATTTCTTCCCATCTCTAACCCCATTCGCCGGTGCTGACATCAAAGCCGCAGTTGCGTTGGATAAAGAGGATTTCATGGACGTGATAAGATCTGGCGTCAACGTCCGCGTGTAGTCGGTGGGTCTTTCAGTCCGTTGAGGTTGTCATATCCGTATTCATTTACTATACTATAGACGGTGTTTGTCCCCATTGTGAGCTAGCTGGTCGGTGCAAAGCGTGGTTGAATCGTTAATCACCGCCATGCATCCCATGTTCTATGGACACTGGACACTGAATAGGGCCCAGCCCCCGAACGCCATGAGGGGGTTGTAATATTTTTTAGTGCTGTATGCCACGTTGTTTACACGAATGAAATGTATCCATACTCAGCCCAATGACTGCATTCCTATTCTACACCGGTAAACGCTCCCTCTAATCGATATCGTATGGAATCGCACAAGTGGACAGGGTGCTGCCCTAAAGCGATTGTATCCACGTGATACGCGTTCCTCCTTGGCGGTTTATAGCTTCCGGCCTCTCGAAAACTTTGCGAGCCCATGGTCAGTGCAGGGCCAGCATGGCATCTCCACCCTGTTGCTTATGAGGTTCCTCATAACAGCCGCAGAAGGTCCCAATCCGGAAGGAAGAGTGGGAACGCCGCCTGCACGAGGTTCACGTCACGAAGAAGTGAGCATCTCCCCCTACCGTTGGCAAGGGATGAGAAACTATCATTGGGAATCTCTCTGAACCCCCTGATGAGTTAAAAAATTTGCATGTATTATCTGATGCCTCGCCTAGCCAACCCTCACCCTGTTTTCGTGTTCCGAGTGCTAACATAGACCCCACTAGTGACCTCAATCGATTAATAATGGATTACCTCGTCATCGAGGGTTACAAGGTCTCCGCAGAAGAATTCAGCCAAGAAGCTGGCCTTTCTCCGCCCGTTGATTTTGAAAGTATCGAAGGAAGAATGAACATCCGGGAAGCCCTTCAGCGCGGTGACGTTGAAGATGCGATCACCCGAGTAAACGACCTGAACCCAGAGGTATGTCCTTTCCTTCGGTTGCCCCCCCGCCCAGAAGGGCGAAATGATTATACCCTTTCATGCACCACGCTCAGACCCTTTGGGGTCGGTGATGAGACTAAATACCAAAACTTCAGTCTTCAATATGATTATTATTATTTTGGATTTCATTTCCGCTGGATAGCCTCCCTCTTACTCATCGGTCCCCCTTACGTAGATTTTGGATACGAACCCGGCCCTCTACTTTCGGCTTCAGCAACAAAAGCTGATCGAATACATCCGGCAAGGGAGGATCGCGGAGGCCTTACAGTTTGCCCAAGAAGAGTTAGCGCCCCGCGGCCAGGAGAATCCCGAGTTCCTATCCGAGTTAGAGAACACAATGGCGCTCCTGGCCTTTGAGTCGTCGGCATCCGCACCTGAATCGATCTCATCGCTTTTGTCACCAAATCAGCGGATGAAGACGGCGGGCGAGGTGAATGCGGCGATACTAGAGAGTTTTAGCCAAGGCAAGGAATCCAAGTTGGTGGCACTCCTAAAGCTACTGTGTTGGGGGGAATCGATGCTTGTGGGTTGATTTCGGGCCTTACTGGGCCTACTTCCGCCGTGTGAACGGGGACTGACCATGTAATTGTTCTACAGGAGGAGCGAGCCGATTTTCCCAAGGTACGTAGTGGTCATTGCATATGCTGTTTCCTCCTGACCGAGGGCCCCACCAGGTTGACTTTGGAGAGGGTTCAAGCCAGCGGCGGTGAACGTTCGGTGTACTGTTGTCTGTAATCATATTTTGTACGAGTATTATACCTGGTACTGTCGATAATTCGGCAGCGGTGTCTCACCAACCACGTGTAGCCGGTACGGTGCGGTGCCTGGGTAGCGTCTAAATCTCAAGTGCTCGTGCGGTCCGAGTGTGACCCTCCCTCGGCGACGACGACACCTGCCCGTCCAGACCCCTCACTCGTCCACCACCGTCGCCGTGCATCCAGCCAACGCGGTCGTTCCCGCCCTCGTCCACCGGGGGTTTATCATCTTGCCGGTCATCAATCAGTTCCGGCCTCGCTTAGGGACTCTCTACTGCTGCTGATTCACTTGCGACTTTGACGACAAGTCGTTCCTTCCTCCTGGCTCTTTCCTCTTCGCAGTACCACCTCCACGACATGTTGGATGAACCAAAGCCACTGCCCACCGGTCCTGGTCGCAAGCGTCCCACTAAACCGATTCGCAGGGTTTATGTCATCGCAAACCCCAACGAAGAAACTGTAGGCGGATCCACCCCGTTGTTCTACCACCCACCACCCCTCCCGAACACTCCCTCTCAATATCAAGGCAGGCCGGCACCTAGTCCGCCACAACCTAGCCCTATCAACACCGACAATCTCAAGCAGAAGTACCAGACACGTTATAACTCAGATCGCACCCTTTCATCTCCATCAACTCCTACAAGTTCCCCCGCCCTTGAGTCCACCCCTCCGCCAAGTACACCCGGTCAGAAGAGTGGCCCTTCAATCGACCTCGCCCAGGGCAGCGACCGCGATAACTCTCAGAATCCTCTTATCTCGCGCACAGACAATTTCGTCAAGAAAATCACCGCCCCATTTAACCACGCCCGACGGAAATCGAGTGGCAACAACGCCCCACCTATGACTGGAACCGTGCGCGCTGTTCATTTCCACCCTTTGCGCTGACCTGCTGACGTCGTGTGTCTAGTCCCCCGTACATCACGATCGGACCTCATCTCCCCAAACCCAGAAACCTCAGTCATGCCTAGGCGAGGCGCGGATCTTCGTGACCGCTGATTCGGGCATCTTCAAGGTGGTTGATATTAAAGGAGCCAGAGATGCTGCATTCATTCGGGAGCGCATCTTCGCTGATGTGCGTGTTCGGTATTCGTGTTGCCAAGATGTTTTAGTGAACTGACACCGGATCGATCGAAAGATGCAAATATCTGATGAAAGTCAAGCTCACTTCTCCATCTACCGCACAGAGGTGGGGTCATTCGCCATCGGGGAAGCACTCAACGACGAACAACTGTTCGACCTCTGTCGAGATCATGGGGATGCTTACGCCTCGCTTAAGTTCATGGTCTCTCATACCTCCGCAGCCGTCCATGAATCGCCACTCGATCCTTCCTACTCCCAGAAGTTCTACACCATTCCGCCTCCTGTCCTCGTCCCACGCAGTAATGAGGTGTACTCTCCTGTGCGCTCACAGCACCGCTCTGGTTCTCCACCAAGAAGTTTATCTTCGGCCAGCGAAAGGATGCCCCAGGAAAGTGGAGGAGGCTATGACGCCTCAGTTTCAGATGACAACGCGGACGCCGCCGAGAGGGATCCAAATCGGTCCACGATAAAGCCCGGCACTTACAAGACCACACAGAGAAACATTCCGCCATCTTTGCGACCGCAGTCTCCTCCGAGCGTCGTCGAGAGGGGCCGCACCGAGACCGCTCCCCTTCGGATTGAAAAGACCCACTTGCCGTCACTCCCTCCGCAGCCGCTGTCACCCGGGAACTCAAGATTTCCATTCATGGAAGACAGCTACACGTTGTCTACACGCCGTAACCCTCTGACTACTTCCTCCGATGCGGCTCTAGAACGCGAACGAGCGCTGGAGGGTTCTGAGACCAGGCTCGAACTTGTAGATCAGCAATGGAGAGCCCAACAACAGGAGGCTGAGGAAAGAGAGAAGCAACGAACCCATACCGCAACCCAGACTGTAACCCAGGTTCAGAGGAGACCGCAACCCAAGAGCCGGGGGACCGGAGGAAGCGAGCATTGGACCGTTGTTCCATCAGACATACCCCACAGTGATTACAAGAAGGAGCGACCCACCATGCATGACGGCCCTCGTTCACCTCCGTCTCGGCGTGGCCAGGGTAATGGTGAGTATTCATCGCGGAACACACCGAGCGAAGGGAGAAGTTCCAGGCGAACAGTTGGCACACCTGTTCCGACCAACTGGGCGATGTCTTGGATTGCTCCTGGTGGAAAGACAGAACCAAAGGTATCACCGACGTCACCGTCCCTCACCTACCGTGGCAACCGGAGCATGGGCGACTTGCGGGCTGCCGCAGCCAAGAACCAACCGCTGCAGTCTGGCAAGCGCGGACCTCCACCGCCGCTCCCTATGACGCGGCCAGCGACATCTAACACCACTCAAGAGTTTCCTGACCCCAACGGCACGCACCCAGTGCCACGATCATACGACTCCCGTGGTACCCTCGTTTCACCTGTCTCCTCAACCACGCGACCTCTGCCTGTGGCTGGGAACCCGCCGACGCCGAGCACCTCTCTTGCAAGTTCACTCGCCCTGATCTCTCCGTCTAATGAACCGCAGCCAAGACCCCGTTCCGCTATGGGTAACACTGGCACGTCTCCGCAGACGTCTGCTCGGACTCAGCCATCAGGGAACCAACAGGACTCGAACAACCAAACCCGCCCCCCTCCATCCACTTTCTCCCCACACACCTACCGATACAACCATGAGACAGGGTTTAACAACATCATTCCCAAGATCGTCCCACCGACGCCGAATTCCGATGATCGTGCAGCAGAGACCACGTACGAACGTGGTATTGGAAATGCTATACTGCGTGAGCCGCCAAGCCCCACGACACCTTCCAGCCCCCGTTACAGTGCCTCATCGGAACCATCCCCTGGGGGTATTACCAGCCCCGTGGATGGAGGTTCTGCTGAATCAACATTGAAGGGCCGACTGGGGTACCCATGGGGCGACTTCGCTGGCAATTCTACCGCGATGCAGGTTCCGTCAGATTCTACCCTGATGCCAACAAGACCCGATATCAAGCCACTTCCTCGGCGACCAGCGCCCACCCCTATTCACCCAACTCACCCATTTGTACTCCCGCCACCTTTACCACTGCCACCGTATCCTACCCCTTCATCCGATGGCCCCCCGATCGCAACCCCGACTACATCTTCCATGTCGGCTTCACAGGCTCAGCTTCCCGTTCACAAACCTATTCCCCAACCTCCTACCTCCACTTCCCTTCCCATCCCTGGTCCGTTGAAACCGCCCCCATCCGATGATGATTCGGATAGCGGGAGCAATGCTGGTGGAACGCTGTGGGCGATCAGTGATAATACCGGAAGTACACTTGGAACGTGGGAGACAACTCTTCAATCGGATCGCAGGAAGAGTCTGCCGCGCTTGGTTGTGGATTCTGGGGCACCTCAGCCTCCACCTGGACCTGGGCCGTTACCTCAGGTCCCTCCGTTCATGCCGCCCGAATACCCTCCTCCCTCTAGGAGACCACCCAAGCCGCCGACAAAGCCACCGAGCACATTCGGCGGACACCCGAACAACCGGACCAGTGTGTTCAACGAAGACTTCCGACCGGCTGCCGAGGAAATGTATGACCGGCTCGGAGACTTTTTCCCCGAACACGATTTAGATGAGCCTGTGATCGAAGCGAGCTCCGGTGGAACATCACCCACGTCTGCAGAGGCCGCTCAACCGTTCCCCACCCCAGATAGGCGGAAGCACAAGAAGTCTATTCGTGTGGTTGCCAATGAACACAAACGGAAGCTGGATCGCACTTCGAGGATCACCTCAATGAACAACGCAAACATGCTAAGGAAGCGGAGCACGAAACTTTGGGGAAGTAAGGTGGAGGAGGTCACTGTCGAGCAGGTCAAGAACGCGTCTTCGGCTCTCTCGACGCCAGCGGAGTCCCCTTCGGAGCCAAAGCGTACGTTTCGGGGAAAACGATCTGGACCATTTAGACTGACGATTACGTGACAGCGATCTTCAAATGGGTTCGAGGAGAGCTCATCGGCAAGGGAACATATGGCAAGGTGTACGTTGCGTTGAACGCCACCACTGGCGAGATGATTGCTGTCAAACAAGTCGAGATCCCGAGGACGGAGAACGATAGGAACGACAGCCGTCAGGTGACAGTCGTGGAGGCGTTGAAGCTGGAGAGCGAGACATTGAAAGATCTGGATCATCAAAACGTCGTTCAATATCTCGGATTCGAGGAGACACCGAGATACCTCAGCATGTTGGTCACTGTCTCTGCATTCCATTGGCATCCCGCTGACAGAAACCCCATAGCTTCCTTGAATACGTTCCGGGTGGTTCGATTGCCAGTATCTTGAGAAAAAGCGGTCGGTTCAACGAGAATGTGACCAAGTCGTTCACTGCTCAAATCCTTGACGGTCTGGACTACCTTCATGCCAAGGGAATCATTCATCGAGTACGTCGATTTCGCCCGTTTATTGCCGTTCGTGCGTCGATAAGATGTGTATTCCAGGATCTAAAAGCGGATAACATCCTCGTTGAGGAGCTCGGGCTTTGTAAAATTACGGATTTCGGAATCTCGAAGCGGACGGACGACATCAACATGATTGGTGCCCACACTTCCATGCAGGGATCCGTCTTTTGGATGGCGCCGGAAGTGATCAACAGCAAGAAGAAAGGATACAACTCCAAGATCGACATCTGGAGCGTTGGCTGTGTTGTGTTCGAAATGTGGACTGGGGAGAGGCCATGGAGCGGCCAAGAAGCTGTCGCCGTCCTCCTCCAGGTGTGTATTCACTTCAACAAACTGTCTGGACCGCTGTCTCTGAACCCCCTTCCTCAGCTTTACCAAACAAAAGTTGGCCCTCCATTACCAGAGGATGTTGATTTGTCTCCTCAGGCGGATGATCTTCGAAAACGTTGTTTCGCTATGAACCCCGACGAACGCCCAACTGCTGGAGAACTGCGGCAACATCAATACCTCATGCTTCCGCCCGGTTGGGAGTTTAATGGCTTCCAGTGAAGCGAGCAACACGGACATTGTATCATCGTTCCCAGGTTCAACTGGCCCTATCTCATTCTGTTACTCTTCACGATTCATCCTCCCTTGTCGATGCACCATCTTTCCAGTTCTGTCTGCATAGCTCTTTTCTCCTTGCCGCACGCATTTACCTCGCCTACCCGTTTCAATCATCCTTTTCATTTGACTCCGGTCCCCTCATTTCTTTTCAACACGCACCTATAGGCACGATAATCTTTGCCCCCTTCTTTCTTACGAGTTTTCCACGTCCTTTCCTATAACGCATTTGTCGATTCTTGCCACGCACACATTCACACAGCCGTCCCTTGTTTAGTACACGTCTGCCCTCGCCATGCACTTGTATGCCTTTGTAGTCGCTCTAATGGATCTACCTTGATGGTGCTTGCTCTACTCTACCTCCCAAATCGACCTTGCGTCCGCGTGAGCCTGGGAGAAGTGGGCGTGGATTATATGGTTGCTAAATTTAGTGACAACAATGGAGGCTAGGATGGAGTTGCGGCGGAGGTTTGTGGAGTAGGAGCTGGCAACCATTCTTGAGGGAAGTCGCGAATAGTGACCCGTTTCCCTGGGCGAATACGGAGGTGTTCGCCACTCCTTGCTTTTCGGGCCTTTGAAGAGACGTGTCGGGTGTCTACTGGGATGTCCGACAGAGTACCGGCAGAACTCTATTCAAGCGAGTGCGTGTTAGAACGCTCTCAGGGAAAGGGGCAAGCGTAGACGTACGTTAGCTTCTTCAACGAGTGTATCGAGGGCGTCACTGGCCCACTTGAGGTTCATGGCTGGCCTTGGGAAATCCTCACAAGAAATCTTTACGTAGCCATGCTCCCCTCCCGGTTCATCGTTTCCGATGCCAGAATCTCGTGGTGGGGTAGGCGTCCATCGGGTTCCGGCGATGAGTTTGAGACTGTGTCTCGCCGCATCGTCTTTGAGAGGGAGGTGCGCGACAGGAGTTACGATCACGCGTTTTACCGTCACCGGGTGCTCTTCACCTCCGTAGGATATCGAGCGGACAACGACGGGGGTATCGGGTGTAGGTGGAACGAAGGGTTTCCTAAAAGCTGAACACACATTCCAAGTTTAGCCAGAACTGCTGGAAGCCGTTCAAATGTATGCGCTCCGTGGGCTCACCGACGAGTTTTGGCATTTCATGTTCGATCAACCGCATGTGGTAGAGCAGTTGACGTTGCTGCCTGAGCATGATATGACCAGCCACGGTCGTGTCGTCTTCTGTTTCGGGGGGTTCTAATTCCATGAGGTTGAACGGGACCTGACGAGCCCTCATGGTTTCCTTATTATCCCTACGCGCCATGACCACGCCGGACGAATGGAATGAACGCCTCGGCGTGGAGGTCGCAGTGGCCAGAGAGGGCCGACACCGTAGAGCAGCGGAGGCCATGCCGCGTTAAGTGTGTGTACACGCCTTGGAAATTGGCGGGTAGGGGATTGAGGTGGAAGGGCCGGAACGTTACGCCGAGTCACGCACCGGACCCGCCGTTTCCGAAGCTTGCTCACAATCGATCACTCAACTGCCCCACGCCACCCACACGACCATTAATCCACGTTCAACCTCGCCCCTCAAGACAACCATGGTCGTGAGTGCCGTGGACCTGATGACCGACCCGGCTGAAGAGTTTAGGTCTGATTCCTTAGAGGCTCCTGTTATCGATCAAAGCAGACCTCGAGGACGTTACCAAGCTCCGGCCCACAGAAGACTTTGAGTACTTCTTCAAAGTTCGCACCACCTCGTTACACCCTGTCGCGCCCTACTTACGCCTCACATTCCTTCAGGTCAAATGCACGCAATGTAATGACATTCACCCAAAGACGATTGGGATCAACCGCCAGGACGAATATGAAGTTGCGGGTGGCAGAGGTGGCATGGCCAACTTTGTATGGAAATGTGGCACTTGTAAGCGCGAAGCGAGCGCCAGGTTCGAGCCGTCCTTCCCAACAATACCGTACTCTGCCGAAAACGGTCAGTATGCGCCGTTCGTGGCCCTGGATTGCAGGAACCTAGAGTTCGTGGAATTTGATCCAAAGGTTTGTCGTTCGTTGCCTAGAGTGTTCTCATGGGCTGACGCTGTTTGAACTTTCTGACTGTAGGGGACATGGGAGTGCGTTGGTGTTGACTCCGGGACCAAGTTCGACGATGTCGATTTCAGTGAAGGCGACTGGACAGATTACGACGAGAAGGTTAGCCGATCACCATCCCCCCGCCCCTCTTTGAGAACGTGGTTGGCTGACGGCGTTTCCAGTCAGCGCAACCAGTCGGTGTCTCTAACGTGGAGGGCAAGTGGACCCGGGCATGAACGAACTGCATTACAAGGACCATCTCGGGGTCAGAGTCTACGCAATAGTACCCTCACTGTACAGTACAATCAGGAATGCATGTTACCATATCGCTTTGCAACGTATGAACGGCGGGCGGTAGAAAAGGAGTTCAACGGCGGTCAAATTGGACCACCCTTCCCGAATATCACCTCCCGCTTCCACTTGCGCAGGCCGTCGTCTTCGTTTGGGTTGAAAACGGAGGCGGTTTTGTCAGCGGCCTTCTTTGCGATGTCCTTACCTGTCTGGGTCACGGATGCTTCTTTCTTTTTAGCCTTGTTCAAGTGCTTGACACCCCAGAAAGCAGCCTCAGCCTTCCCGTACCTGACCTTGTGCATGTCAACGCCGCGTTCATTCAAGGCATCGCAAAATTGGTGGAAATTCTGTAGGGGTGAGGCTCGGTGAGTTGGGCAGAAGGTTTCCCAATTCAACCAGTGACTGACATCAATGGATGTTCTGGAGGGAAGAGTGTTGGTGGCATACGACCTCCGCGGGGGGACAGCTTACCTGTAGTGGCCGGAGAGAGGGGATAACGTATGGATCACTCCCTGTTTAACGCTGATCAAACCCGCGGAGCTGACGAGTCCACCACCCAGGAACGAAGAGTGCTGGAAGGTCCCCGTATCTGACACCGTCGTGTAAGGCAGGCGCTCTGTGACAATTGTCGGCTGTTGCCCACCTTTTATGCCAATGAAAATGTTGACTAGGCGGCGTCAGAGATTCCAACGCAAATGTAGCCGGTTGGTCTCACAGTTTTTGTCCTTTAGAAGTGAGGGAGGTCACCGTCAAGGGTCGAACGAGGTTATCGCCCGGCTACCCACCGAAACGTATATCCAGGTACTTCTCTTGACCGACTTCTTCGACAACTTGTCCATCACCCCCTTGAGGGTGAGATTGTTCTTGACCACCTTCCGCCGCCAGTTACCTGACTTGGTGTCGGAGGCGAGGTGCGTGGCCGCCTCGGGGCTACCCGACGGTTCACCAAGCGCTACGCTTATCGACGGGAGGGAGCCAGAGGAACCAAAGCTTGTCCTTGGACGCAGGTCTGTTCGGCCAGGATGTTCTTCTTGAACGATCCCTTGGCCACGGCCAGCGTCCCTCCAATGTCCTCCGGTGGTGTCGACCAGTTGGCCCGTTCGCCCCCAGCGGAGTTTCCCTTCAGCGTCAATCTTGACGAGATAATTTAGTCCTGCTCCGAGGTGTGAGAATGAATGTGCAGCTCCCTGGCTGGCAAGTTATGACCCACGTTGCTCTGGGGAGAGGTATCTATGACAGTTGCATCAAACCAGGTGAAACGACATAAAGTCTCGGATCTCGCTCACATAATCCTCTGTGGGCGGGGTCCCGTTAACGTCGAGCGTGACGGAGATGATAAGGGACTGTACCTCTTTCTCGAGCTGTTCGCGCGAACATTCGGGGAGTGACAGGTCCTTCCCGCCTCCGTGGTCGAGCCTGGACTGAGAGTCAGTTATCCCAGCACGGACGATAACATAAACGAGAAGTGGCACCATCGAAAAAAATTCTCGAGTGTGTCCTCCGCCTGCCACCGACGGTGATAGTGCTGCGCGCGGATCAGTCGCACACTAAATATCCCCGGGTTTTATCAGCGCGCGAACCTTGACTACAAGTTTGCGTAAGCGTCGTACAGGCGAGGAGGTTGCGGAAATGCACTCAACGATTCGAGCCATAACGGTGTTTCCTGCCAGCCTTCAGCATTCCGTACAATAACATTCGGGGGAAGGGGTAGATACCCGTCAATCAATTCCAGCCAGTGTTGTGTTTCTAGTTCTTTTCTGATTGCACCTTCCTCGCCGGAGACGCCAGGGTGTTGAAATGGCCTGTTGCCGTCACGAAGGCGGCTGGCGAGGAAGGTGGCTCTCTTCCACCTCGACGGGGGATCGTTTTTGCCAGCGTCCGCATCATCCCTCCCGACCTGTAGTTTATTTTCGTGTTTCAGTTTGATAAGGAATAGAATTTCGCGGACACCTTACCCGTAATCTGGCGTGCAGCGAGACGTCGAGCCACCGAGAGTCGGGGTTGAGGACCTCGCCCCTTGTCTTCTCCCTCCACACCCTCTGGATACGGATTGCCGCCCTCTCCTGTATCTCTGCCTCCTGTGCGTGCAGTCCGTCGTCGACGGGGACCTGGCCACGTTTCAAGTGAGTATTGGCACTCGGTTCGGTTACGGAGGGTGCCATGGGCTGATTGGGCTATTGCTTCCGACCACTTTGACGGCGATCTGATGACTTGGTGATCCCAAGTCCGCCCGCCGCCTGTCTCATTAGCGGTTAGGCAAACAAAGCCACCGTTCGTGTCAGAAACGGCCATACACCTTTCTCCCTTTGGCCGGCCAGACCCGCCATTTTGAATGCTGCTGGCACTGTCTGTCGTCTTTTCCAGACCAAGTCGTGACTCCAGCCACTCCCACCTCCTTTAAAAATCTTCGTGAGTCGTTCTTGTTGACATTCGTACCACCCCCACCAGCTCATCGCTCTTTCTTTCACAAAACAGCCCAGCGCTCCACAAAACCAACCCCACGTCCACCCCAACGACATTCTAAATCCACAATGCGACTTGTCGAGTCTTCGGATGCTCGGTTGGCGCTGATCAACTCCCTCGCTCGCAGTCGCAATCAAAAATTGGCAAACGCTGCCGGTGCCTTGCGAAAGGCACAACGGAAGAACAAAACCACCCGAAGGCAGTCGCCTCAACTCGACCCAGATTCGGTCGACCACCACCGCCCACTGGTTGGGTGGCGAGCTTTCATGAAGGATGATGTTTTTTGGACGGAGGGGGGGACCGTCAGATCTTCTAGCGGTTGGCTTTCCCGCCGGCAAGTCCACGGGATCCGTGACTCGTCGCCCACACCATCACTCACAGATGATCTCTCCGAGTGTTCATCATGTTACGACTCTGACTCGCTCTCAGACTTGAACTTGACGACACCACCCCCACTGCTGCCGGAGCCTGAACCCGTCCTCGTGAAGGAGGAGGAGGACAAGCTGTTTGATATGTACATTAACATGGACCTGTGCTCCCCTTAGCTTCTTGCGCCCCCACGTTTCTCCCCCCATGTCCCACCTATGTTCAATCCCCGCTCTGTCCTTATCGTACCGTTATCATATACATACCCGTCGTAGCTAGCTATCGAATATTTTTAGGTATTTTCGTAGAATAATGGAAACCGCTGTTGTGTTGATCAGCCACCAGACGCAAACAGAGACAAACAGCCGGGTCTAGGTCCGAGCTGTCACCTCAACTGGACAACAACCGGCGACAAACTCAGTCGTTCCGTTTCCTCCTCCTCGCGTTCCCCGTCGTCATCTCTTCGCCCACGCTCCCTCTGAAAGATGTCCGACTATTCCAGCCGCACCGGCGACGCCCTCTCCCAAAATGGCTATGCTAACACCTCCAATCCCTCTCTCGTCCCTTCTCAAAACGCCGCCGCGTCTCCAGTGATTCGCAAGAAACTCATGGGTTTCGTCGGTTTCTCCAACCTTCCCAACCAGGTCCACAGGAAGAGCGTAAGGAAGGGCTTCCAATTCACCGCCATGGTCGTCGGTAAGTTCCCAGCATCATCTGCTCGCCGTGTCAGAAAAGGGTCGTGACGTTGTTGCCTCTGACGCTTCAAGGTGAATCCGGTCTGGGAAAATCGACACTCGTTAACACCCTCTTCAACACGAAACTCTACCAGCCCAAGGAGCCCCTCCCACCTAGTGCTGAGAGGCCCAAGACCGTTGCCATCGAGAGCATCAGCGCAGGTTCGTTTTCTGTGCGAGTAACGCGGCCTGACGCGTGGTTATTGATTCCGAGGCAACAGACATCGAGGAGAATGGTGTTCGTCTCCGTTTGACCGTTGTTGATACCCCGGGTTTCGGTGATTTCGTGAACAACGATGAGAGGTTAGCGTTTTGCTTTTCCCCTTCTTCCGGCCTTCTGACGCGTCCTAGTTGGCGACCAATTGTTGAAGATATTGAGTCCCGATTTGACCAGTATCTGGACCACGAGAACAAGGTCAACCGTCAAAAAGTCGTTGACAACCGCGTCCACGCCTGCCTGTACTTCATTCAACCGACGGGCCACTCGTGAGCTTCCGCGATATCACCTTGTTTCATATGTATTAATTTTCCGTCAAGTCTCCGGCCCATCGACATTGAGTTCATGTCTCGTCTACACACGCGCGTCAACCTCATTCCAGTAATCGCCAAAGCTGATACGATGACCGATGAGGAAATTGCCGACTTCAAGACCCGGGTTCGTTTGCCTCGCGTTTGCTTCGCGGCAAGCACACTAAATTTTTAACAGGTCCTCGCCGATATTGCCTTGCACAAGATTCATATCTTCCAGGCCCCCACGTACGAGAATGAGGACGAGGAGTCGCTAGCCGAGGCCGAGGAGATTGCCAGCAAGATCCCCTTTGCTGTTGTTGGTTCAGACCAGATCGTGACAACCCCCGACGGTCGTCATGTTCGTGGTCGTGCCTATCCCTGGGGTGTTGTTGAAGTCGACAACGAGGAGCACTGCGATTTCGTCAAGCTCCGTCAGATGCTCATCCGCACGTACATGGAGGAGCTTAGGGAGTACACCAATGACGTCCTCTACGAGAATTGGCGAACGGAGAAGCTCCTGAGCATGGGCGTTGTTCAGGATTCCACCGTTTTCAAGGAGGTCAACCCTGCTGTTAGGAACCATGAAGAGCGTGTCATGCATGAGGCCAAACTCGCCAAGATGGAGGCAGAAATGAAGATGGTGTTCCAGCAAAAGGTCGCCGAGAAGGAGGCCAAGTTGAAGCAGTCGGAGGAGGAATTATATGCCCGCCACAAGGAGATGAAGGAGGCCCTTGACAAACAGAGAGCAGACTTGGAAGAGAAGAGGAGGAGGATTGAGAGCGGCAGGCCATTGACCCCAGAGGGTAAATCAAGCGTAGGTCTATTCACGCTATTTTTACGACCTCTGGCTGACGAATTGCAGCAGACGGGAAGGAAGAAGGGCTTCCTCCGCACCTAATCCGTTCGCCCCGCGATGGACACTGTTGGTTAGGATTTTATGCTTCCTTAGCGACCGACCTGTTTATTTCCTCCCCCTCTCATCTCTCATTTAGTTTCATATATCGTACGTTTGTCTCTCTGTGACCCCAACCCTCCAAATCGCTCGTTTAGTCGGATTTTCCTTTACTTCTCGCATTTTATTCGCTCTTCTATGGCCCTTTTCCCTTTCCACTGGAGTGCCGTTGCCGCCGTCAAACGTCAACGGCTCGCCCTCCTTACCTGGCTCTAGCCTATCCCCGATGCCACTACTTTGATACCAGACCACGTGGTGATAAACAAACTTTGACGCCTGATCACCAAAGCTACTCAAGATCTCTCACCCTCCTTGACGCAACGACGATATGGCCGACCTGCAAGCAGTCAAGGAGGCTCTCGCCGTCTTCAGCCGCGCCCCAGACAAGGACCAGCTCGAGAGGGCCAATCGTTGGCTCCAGGATTTCCAGCATTCCGTAAATACGACTTTCTCCTTGTGTGCCGCCTGACGTCCGAGGTCTAACGACACCCTCTTATCTGTCCGTTTTGATTCTCGCCAGTCCAATGCCTGGTCGATATGTAACGATCTACTCACAGCACCCGAATCAACACCCGCCGCAAAACTGTTCGCAGCTCAAACTTTCAGGACGAAGGTGAATCCGAAATGCCACTCCCAATCTCAGATCGAGCTCACTCTTGCCCTTTGTCGCCTCCCTTTTCGGCCAATAGATCACGTATGATTTGAACCAGGTCGCCCCAGAACACCTCACTGCGTTGCGGACCACCCTCATAGGAGCGCTGGATTTGTACCATGCCGGCCCGAGGACGATCATCGTACAGCTTTGTTTGGCGCTGTCGGGTTTGGCATTGCAGCTGCCATCGTGGAGCAATTGCGTTCAGGACATGATTGAAACTTTTGGACGAAACCCTGCGAGCGTACCGGCCCTGTTGCAGTTTTTGACTGTGCTCCCTGAAGAGGTCAACGGGAATTTCAGGATCCCAATTACGGTTAGTCTTTGGTGTCTTGTCAACGATCAGGTTGCTTTGGTGGATGTTGATTGACGCTTCTCTGGACTGCTGCCAATTTTTTCTGGCGTATAGGACGACGAGTACAAGGCGAGGGCTGCGAGCATTCTGACTGCAAATAGCCAGGCGGTTTTAGATGTGCTCACGCTGTATATCACAGCTCAAGGTGCGCATATACGGCCCATGTGCGCGTTCCACACTTTGAACAATTGATTCGTAGGTGTTACCATGGTTGTGCAGGCGGAGATCTTCCGGTGTCTCAGCAGTTGGCTTATCGCTGGAGAAATCGGTGCTTCCTCACTCGCCTCGACACCGCTTCTTGGGTACGCCTTTGAGGCCCTCGCGTCCGACGATCTCTTTGACGTCGCGGTCAACGTCATCTGCGATGTCATCCACGAGACGCAAGAAGTCGATGACAACAAAGAGATTATCGGAGTGATCGTGCCCCAGGTCATCCTACTCGAACCCCTCCTTACCACATGGGCAGAGGACTCTGACAAGATTCGCGGCCTCGCACGGATTTTTGCTGAGGCGGGTGAGACATACCGCGGCCTCATCCTACACCACACCGAGACATTCTTCCCGCTCGTCAAGGCAATTGGACATTGCTCAGCCCATCCCGACCTCGATGTTGTTCCCATTACATTCCCATTCTGGATGCGGCTTGCGCAAAGCATCGGCAAGAAACCCTCCGTCTCGCCACTGTTCCACGAGGCGTATCAATCCCTCATGAGCATCATCATCCGACACCTCCATTTCCCGACGACTGCTGTTAGTCAAACCAGCCAAGAAGCGGAAAATTTCCGACATTTCAGGCACGTCATGGGCGATACGCTCAAGGACTGTTGTGTGGTACTTGGGGCGGATAGTTGCTTGATGACTGCCTACGGGATGGTGACGAGTGCACTCTCCCGTGACCCATCCACAGTTTCCTGGCAAGA
>Ga0307509_10003676_pt1 | contig 22945 bp, 26 predicted proteins | sample 10_EM_MG_FD_202245 | JGI IMG/M metagenome (GOLD analysis project Ga0307509, IMG submission 202245) | Populus trichocarpa ectomycorrhiza microbial communities from riparian zone in the Pacific Northwest, United States - 10_EM | ecosystem: Host-associated > Plants > Roots > Unclassified | place... | reverse complement strand
GCGGCACTCCAGCGGCACAGCTAATGACGTAGACCTTCCCTTCAAAATAAGTATCGCAAGCCCCGTATGACCTTTGCTCCCTCGTACAATGCCAGAACTTCCACCTGCAGGCGAAAACCAACAATTCTGCACAATATCCGCTGTAGAAGGCGGTTTCCTCGCAGCTCCAGAGTCCATCTTCATCGCTGAGAGCGATGTGCCGGGGAACGAGCTCACCCTACCAGTACTTTGCTTTCTCCTCCAACACTCCAAGGCAGATCCTACTCCCAAGCGCCTCTTATTCGACCTCGGAATTAACCCCGATCTCTCTGCGTACCCGCCGAAAGTCAGAGAGACCATCAATGCGCCCAATGCTCCATTCCGCGTTGACCCCAGCGCACCTCACTGTCTAGGATCCCTCGCACACGGTGGTGCCACACCTGACGACATCGATTTTGTTATTATCTCGCATTGCCACTGGGACCACATCGGGGACACGCATCCGTTCACTAAAAGCACTTTCGTTGTTGGACACGACACAAAGACGCTATTCGAAAGCGGAGGATACCCTACCGATCCAAATTCGTCGTACCGCGCTGACCTCTTCCCCACCGAACGCACCCGGTACCTCCCACCTACCTCATCCGACAAAGATTGGAAACCTATCGGCCCTTTTCCCCACGCCCTGGACTTCTTTGGAGATGGAAGTTTGTACATTATCGATAGCCCTGGACACCTTCCAGGACATATCAACCTTCTCATACGAACCTCTGCGAACGGAGGATGGATCTACTTGGGGGGTGATAGCGTGCACGATAATCGCCTCTTCACCGGTGAAGCACATATTAGGTTTGGTTTACCTGGTCGACCGGAATTCTGCGCGCATGTGAATAGGGCAGAGGCAGAGGCGCATATCGCAAGGATACGCGAGTTGGAGAAGGCTGGGAATGTGAGGGTGATCTTTTCCCATGATATAGAGTGGTATGAAGAGAATAAGGGTGGGGCTGCATTTTGGCCGGGAAAGATTGAGCTGGTATGAGGGGCAGTCATGGCGGGTTCCACGGGGGTATTCCCTGCAGATGGGTTGAAGAGTGCAAGGGAATGGATTGTTTTATGTAGCTAGTATGACATACGGAATGAGTAATTATTGCCGAGAGGCGGAAAAGTCACTTACACCAGTTCGTGTACCTCCGCTGTGGAAGATCACGAAGAAACAATGATGCCAGGCTGAGTTGTTCCGCACGCGAGCATCGTATCGACCAAGTCAAGTTCAGCATCCCACACCCCACCCGCTTCGATCGCTTTTCCTGGATCGTTGCCGTCCTACTCTTGCACCCGTTCGCATCGGTGCCATGAAGGGAACACTAGTACAACCACTGGCAATAACTTCAGGTATAGTCTCGATGCCCGACTGAGTATGTGGTATTCAGTGGCGAGACAGATCCATGGAACCCTTGGACCGTTTATCTCGAGGTCATCCTTTCCTTTTTACAAAGCATGTCGTCCATACAACACCAGGGTCTTTCCCTAAAGGTGGCGGGGCATAATGATCCAGCCAAAGCGGTTTCCGGCATATTAGACTTGTGCAAATGGGTATAAATTGTACACCAAATTGTGGAGCTGTGTGGAGTTTAGTATTCATTTAAAAAGGCGCCCAAGACTTGAGGTAAGTTATTGTATTCCCCACTACTGTGGCTGATCTTCACCATGTCCACTGCACCAGTTGACAATGACGGGACCGAGCTCTTCTTCACCGACAGTGGTCCTGTAGAATCCAGCGAAAACTATACAACCTTGGTTATCTACCATGGCTCAGGCTTTACCGGAAGTGAGTCCCTGCCCCAATTTCTCGTTCTCACACATGAAATGCTGTTTTAGATAGCTTCCATAAACTTCTGCCACTCGGAGCTGCACATAATATCCGCTTGGTGATTCTCAATCGTCGCCACTACGCGGGGTCCACCAAATATACCGATGAAAATATCAAGGATCTCAATGCTGGTGATAAATCGTTTATGGAACGGCTCGCCCTCGAAGTCAAGCACTTTCTCCTCTGGTTCGTTGACACCCACAAGATTCCCGAGATCACGGCCGACCGCAAGTCTGGTGGATTCGCGGTCATGGGGTGGTCTATGGGTTGTGCAACGGCACTTTCAATCCTTGCGTATCCAGACGTCGTTGGGAATGAGTCTTACCGACGACTTGAGCCTTATCTCAGACAATTAATTCTATATGGTGCGTACCTCGATGGGCATGGCAATGCTTCCGCCTGATGTTATTGTCTCGTGCAGACCCACCCTTTCTCGTTTTTGGATATCACCAGCCACCCGAGGGCTACAACCCCTTCGCTGACCCTGACTTCCCTACACCACAAGCTACTTTCGAAAACTTCAAATATTGGGTGTCGGAATATTATGAACATCCAGACCTCGCATCTCGCTCTATCAACGGCCTTAATTTTGATAAACATGGTAGCCGCCCTTCACTGGATAACATGACTGAAGAGGAGCTTGCTGTCAACTTCGACCCAGTCGCCGCTGCGAGGACCGAAATGCCAATGTTTGTCCAAATGCAACCCGTACTGAAAATCCAGAGTCAGACATGTCTATTTGACGAGAAGATGGCGAGCAAGGTCTTACCCCAACTGGAGGTAGTGCACCTATACTGTGCGAAGGCGCCGTGGTACAGTATTTTGGGGATGATAGAGACGGAGAGGCAGTATAAAGAACACCTAAAACTCGGACATCAAGTTCGGCCTATCAGATTTCTTGAGATCGAAGGTGGTAATCACTTCGTGAGTGTGGAGATATACTATAATCATTTTGACCATCATCAAATGCCTTTCCAGGTTCACTGGGACGACCCCGAGGAATTCTTTGCCTGCACTGTGAAAGCCATTAATTCTTAAATTCAGTCGTGGGGGGTACAAAATATTTCTGTTCCATGCACTGGGTACCGAAACGAGAAAGTCATGAGAAAACGTACCAGAAAGGGGGGATTCGATGGTGCGTTCAATTTAATTACGTAGACGGACTAAAATTCGAGACGACGTTTGCAATACCCCTCGAGATGTTATCTGCCATTCAGTCTGCTCATGACGTCATCGTTCGTTCCCGCCCCTATTGCTCTGCGCCTCATAGTCTTTTTCGAGCTCAGTCTCAGACCGTTATTAATTGGTCTCTCCTTTTCCTCGTTTACATAAAATCCCTTTCCGTTGTAGAATAGACGTACTGTAAAGCCCCTCGAATCACATTTCCTATTCCTTTCCACCCCTCACGCTCTTCGCTACGATGGCCCCTTACACCTACCAGCAGGCCAAGAGCTATTATTATGGTCTTCCCTCTCGCCCAACGTTCGTGGCTAGCACCATCGATGAAGTAAGGGCGCCGCCCACTGGCCCCGAGGCTTACACACCGACCAAGATGCTCCGCGCTATCGGCGAGCACAAAATTGTCGAACTTTGGGAGGCTGACATCGCTGACCAGGTTATCGCCCGCCTCACTGCCATGAATGTGGACTGGACCAGCCTCGACGTGGTCCGCATTGGCATAGCTACATCGCGAGGTCTGGAGTTGCCGACAAGGTTTTCCTTGTCACTGCACGGCACGTCGTCTCCCCACCGAGCCTAGCGAACAACGCAACGATTGAGTACCAAAGTCCCACTCAGCCTCAACACAAAGTGACCCTCCTCGGCGATGCCGCCTATAGAAACCTCGTTGCATCCATCTTGAGGGAGATTGGGCATAAAGCGATGATCGCCGAGCACCAGGAAGCGCGTCGCCAGGCGATGGAGGGGAGGGAAGGTGACGATGCTCAGGACGAGCGCGCCGAGGCTGAGCGTCTCCGGGATGCAGCAAACAAGGCAATTGACAGACTTGGCGCTTTCCACCAGGAGGTCATTTCGAAGTGGGAAAACCCAGCAGGACGCATCCTCGGACATGTCGTCCTTGGTCCTCCTCTAGAGTTCAGTGTCGGTTCCCTCGGATTCACTCAGGACATCGCTGTCATCGAGGTCGACTCGTCCAAGACCGATGGGAGCAACTTCCGCGGGAACGTAGTTGACCTTGGGACCAAGATCGATTCCGCTGACTTCACAATCAGGATGTACCCCGATGTTCTCAACCGCACCCACTTCAAGTACCCCACCGATCGCCTCCTGAAGCTCCACGACACCATTTCTGTCGACGAGATGCGTCACCCACAGACGGTCGACCAGGACGGCGAAAAATGCATCATGGTCCTGAAGAAGGGCAGCAAGACCAGTCTGACCATTGGTCGTGCCAACAACATTTTTTCATACACTCGCTACCACTTCGAAAATGGCCCTGGTATCATCTCCAAGGAATGGGCGATCCTCCCAGGTGACAGCAAGTCTGGCCCCTTCTCTGCTCCAGGTGACTCGGGGTCAGTCATCGCCGATGGCAGCGGACGCATCGGCGGTATGCTCACCAGTGGTGGTGGTACAGAAACCTCTGATATTACATATGCCACCCCCATTGGCTTTATTCTGGAGCGCTTGGGGGCTTTTGGCTTCAAGGCCAATTTCAACCTGCCATTCGTAGGTAGTAGTAAGCATTGAACATCATTCACAATATTCAGGTGACTCCCTCGCTGGCAGCTTCGCCAAAGATTGCACTCAACATTCATACCCTCTGGGCTTCCGGCCGCCTAGCACGACAACACGGTCGTTACTGAACGATGAATTGACGATGTGCCCTTACTTCATAGCCTTCCTCATCATCGCAGCGGTCATTCCCTGACTCTTGGCACCTTTTGACATAGCTTCTCTAGGCCCCGGGAAGCTCCTGATGTTTGGTTTCCGCGATTTTGCGGATTTGAGGCCCAAATTTCGTCAAATCTATCTACCTTTTTTGCGGATTTGAGGGCCCAAATTTTGAAATTCTGTCCGCTTTCTTGCAGATTTGAGGCCACCACCAACTTCATTTATAATTGGTCAATGCCAGTGGGCCACAGCAATTTTCTTTATAAATTCTATATGAGCCTTACATATATTCGTTCTATCATTTTTATGGTTTAAAATACCTATTTCGACTCGCAGGATGAATTCATATGCGAAAATTGTAGAACTGCGAGTACTTGCCTTTTTTGGAAATCACGTGGTAAGCCTTGTCTAAATGTGCGGATTTCGGCCCCTTAAGGGTGTGTGTGGCAAATAGCGGATACCGGATAGCGAATATTATGTAATTAAGTGATCAACCGTGGCCTCCCTTCCCACCACCACCATCTTCACCATCGCCCGTGCCCCTCCCTGCTCTCAGGATGTGGGCTGGCCTATGTCGATCAGACGAACAGATATGAGGAAAAACATGGAGATCACGCAGTGGGCGGCCCACCTTTGACGACGCGACCACCGCTACCATCAATGATGTGTCATTCCCCACCACCGCGAGGCAAAAAATGAGGACGACGACTACTGCCCTTGATGACGATGAGTACGGTGAGGACCAACCGCTACCACTCAACCACCAGGATTGCAAGTGCCGCGGAAACGGCATCAACGCGACGTCCACGATGAGAAGGGAGTGCCATCGCGAGTGGATAGTGAGGACTGCGACGAAAGTAAGTACCCCAACCCACTGCGCCCACTCTAGAATGCTGACACCCCAACTGGACACCAGCTGCCCATTACCACCACCATCGACGATGATAACGACGACCGCTCTACCCACACATGCCCCTCCCCTCTCCAGAGGGATGTGGGCTGGTTTGTTCTTGCTTGACGGAAGGGGTAGGAACACCAGGAGACCCAAGAGATGGGATTGCGAAGATGAAATGACCCCACCACACTCGCAACACCCTCGACAATGTCAGTGAGCACCACCAGGATCGCGAAGGTCACAGAAACGCACCGACGGACCGCCCATGACGAACGAATGGCGAGGGCCACATGACTGAACTTGTGCACATCGACAACGATTAATGTGTCTCAAGGATGGTGGGTAACTATGTAACAAAGTGAGTTGGAAACCTCCGAAATTTCTCACCTTCCTTGCCCCTCTGTGTTCTTCCTATGGAATCCTAATGACCGCGGTGCATGACGGAGAGAAGGGAAGTGCCTGGTTAGTACCCCTAAACGCCCCCTCTCTCTCCTCACACATCGCAGAATATCCACGAAAGCAGCAGCTGTCCCCACCTTTTCTACGCCCCCACGGCGATAGGCAAAAAACACCCGCGAGGACCACATGCGATCAGGCTTGGCTAGCGACATCGACAGTGGCGAAGATTAGTTCCTTGATTGCCACCGTATGTATGTCTGCCATCACTTCAGGTTTCATGTATGTATGTAATGTTAATTTCTATGCAAATCCAACAACATTTTCGAGCATAATTGGATAAGAGCATCATAGAAATCACCTTGAGAAATGAGGAGGGTTAGTAGAGACTTGTGTTGCTGGCAGGTCATGCAGTGGCCCTCAAGCCCAAGTAAATGTAGAGAAATGAGCTGCAGAGGGAGGAATTCAAAATGCTTGCACAAGACATGTCACAAAGGGTGGGATCCATAGTCGCGTGTACGGTGTATCTCTGTACATCTAATCGTCATGATGACCTGATGATGTGGACTTAATCTAAGCGAGTATCCGACCAATAAGATAATTCCTGCCAGTTCATGCCTCACGATCCATCAAACGAGTTGGCTCAGAAGTCGACTAAGCGAGTATCTTGACGAACCATGCAATTCCGAGCGTTTTCTTGTGTGAGGCAGCTCTTGGGAAGCTCTGGTTCCTCCAGCGAGAAAGCTGTGTTGTTCTACTCCATGTACATGAGTTTTAATACTCTTCCCCTCCTCCTTCCCCCCTCTTCCTTTTTGGGAATTTATTTTCTTTTTAATTTAATTTGATGCCACACACACCGGTATCTGGCCCGGATTTCAGGCCAACGATCGTGCGGATTTTGGGCTTTTCGCGGACACCAAACACAGGGAGCTTCCCGGGGCCTGCTTCACTCCATCTGGCACGTTAATGACAGACGAGATTGGTCTGGATTTCACGCTCTGCAGAAAAATGCCATCGTAAGCCGGTTATAGCACCCACTCTGATTGGGCATTTGCTGATTTACAAGCCAAAGTCCCCTCTGAGCCGCAACAGGCGAGTTCATGGCATCACCCTCAGAGGAAAGCACGCGCGCTGAGTAGCCAACCCACTCGCCTTTTCATCCTCGAACGGGCGGCTCGGAGGCGCCATTGACCTCCAGCATCACAACAACCTCGTCGTTTCACCACGCTATGCCCCTGATACTGCCGCATCTATCACTCGCTGACGCCAACGGGGCGAGTGCAACGGCCTAACAAACGAGAACATCAACTGACGATGGCCAAGAACTGAGCTGCGACCACTCCCTGGATGATGGACGATCATCCTAATCCTGATAATGTCACCTTTTGGTATTATTCCGAGGTAAATCTTGGCTTTCCTGGATGACACAGCACATATTCCTAACTTCGTCCTTGATAATAGGCTATTTAAGTACCATTAGTTTCGGGATGTGTGGTAACATGAAACAATAAACTTTGCCACTTTGCCAGAGGGTGTGGTTTGAGCGAAAGTTCTGTCAAAATAACAGTTCTGAGGGCCCAGGCATCATAATCCCTACCGTTTGAGGAGAGGCTCCATCCTCTCTTCGAATCCGAATATCGTAAGGCGACTTCTGCCTATCATGTGGTTGAGCGTCAAATGGGCAGAAAGAGGTCTGAATAATGTGAGGCAACACACATCGAATCGAAGGCACTTTTCTTCGCCTTGGCAATCCCCTGACAACTCTTTTTAAACTCTTTGTTTTGGGATTCTTAAAACTTCAAAGACGGCTTGTAGCCATCTCGCAGGTATAGAATCAATCATATCTTCCAGTTTCACTTTCAAGGTTACAAGCACAACGTGATGTTGATTTCTAATAGACTGTGTATGTACATGAACAACTCACTAGAGTAACTAACTAAAACAACATTACAAAATTATAAGTGGGCGCCAATGATGAATGCTGTTAATGATGATTGGTGGTGGATTGGATGATATAATAAAGAACAATGGACAGTAAACAATGAACAGGAAACGCCATCCTCAAAGTACCAGTGTCCCTCGCAGGGAAGACCAAGAAGAAAAAAAAGGGAAGCAAAAAACAGAGAACCTCATAAATAATACTGTACTTATTGATGGGGTCAACCGTAATTCAATCCACCCGAGGGCGGCCCTTCTGCACTGCCGCCGCCGCCAGGTTGATTAGGTGTGTCCAGTGGCCGCCTATGGTCCATGTTATCGCGCCCTCCGCCATCTCTGGGCCTCGAATCGCTTTCCCGTGTAGGAACCTTGCCCAGCGGAGCGACAGGTCGGGGTGGAAGGTTTGGATTGTGCGGCAGCGAGGGTCGGTTCTGTATCGGCGGAGGCGGGGGGTGTCCCTGGTGAGGTGGGGGAGGTCCAGGGTTGTTATAATTTCTCGGAGGATGTGGAGGGTGTCTATCACCCGGCCCGGGCCGCGGTGGCGGGGGCGGCCGCTGTCCTCTTGGAGGATACGGTTGTCCACCACGTCCGTGGTTGAACGGCCCACCAGGACCAGGACCAGGCGGAGGCGGCCCTTGATGCGGAGGAGGACCATTCCTAAATGTATTTTGATGTGGCGGAGGTGGGTGGAAATTAGGATGAGGATTGTGGTTATTATAAGGTGGGTATTGTTGCTGTTGTTGCTGTGGTGGCATCGGCGGCTGCGGGAAACTTTGCATAGGAGGGCCACCTGGTCCGGGTCTTCCTCCTCCTGGACCACCACCTCGCCTATGCATGTCATGATGATTGGGATACCCCGGCGGTGGCGGGCCGGACTTGTGTGGCGGACCTCCGCCCCTTTTGTTGAAGTGGGCGTTATCCGGTGGTGGGTGTTGGGGGTATCGAGGTGGATTATTCCCGTGTTGTGGTGGCATAGGCGGTCCGGTGGGGACAGGGGCATGATGGCGTCCGCGCTTATCGAATTCGTGAGAGGCTTCGTAAGAGGGCATTCTTTGAAAAAGAAAGAAAGAAAAAAAAATCAGGCGAGTGAACGAACACCCAACGGCTAAAGATACCCACGTCTTTGGATCGGCAGGAAGCGGGTCGGTCCAAAAGTAATCATGATCCAATGCTTGAGACGCTGTAATCCGTTCCTGGGGGTTGATGATCAACAGCTTGTCTAGTAGATCCACCGTATCAGGCCCAAGGCTGCAGGCGATGCGTCAATAAAAAGCATGGTACCCATGAAAGACCAACGCACATATCATACGTCGTCTTCAACCGTCTCGGATGATTATTAAACTTGGTTACACCCTCACACCCTGGTAGGCGGTCGAAATACGGCCAATTGTGCTGATTCGGCGCTCCACAAAGAAAAAAGATCTTTTCGAGCTGGTCCAAATCGGAAGTGCCTGGGAGAATTGGCTTGCGAGTAAACATCTCGCCCAAAACGCATCTAAACAGCATTATGATTAAATATGAATAGATAAGAAAAAAGCAGGCGTACCCGATACCCCAAATATCTACCTCTCCACCATAATGCCTTGCCCCCATCAACAGCTCCGGCGGGCGGTACCATCGCGTTACAACACAGTTCGTGTACTTCCTCTCCCTGCCTCGTTGTGATCCGTCGCCACTGGGCCAATTTGCTACATTCTTGCTATATGAACGTGCGAGACCGAAATCTGCAATCCGCAAGGAACCATCGTTGGAGATAAGGAGGTTGGCCGCTTTCATATCGCGATGGAGGATGTTATTCTAAAAAAGCAGGACTCAGTAACTTTTTTCGGAAAGAATATGACCAAAAGCTTACTCGGTGCATATACTCCGTTCCTTCCAGCAACTGTTTCATATAGAGCTTGATATGGCTCGGCTGCAGCTTGACACGTTCATTTTCTAGCAATCCTGCCAGATCGTGATCCATGTACGGGAAAACCATGTAGACAGAGAGAGGATCCTTCTCCGTACCTATAGAGATTAACAAAGAAAGAAAGACAAGGCAAGAAAACTAGCCTACTTCGAACCACGAACATGTCGAGGATTTCAACGATACATGCGTGTTTGAGGGCCTTGAGAATCTTGATCTCGCGAAGGGCTGTAACTGGCATACCCTCCTTTTCGTTGTGCATCAAGATACGCTTAAGGGCAACAATTCTGCCTGTTGACTTTTGAACCGCCTTGTGCACCTCTCTGCCAATAAAATATTTGTCAGAACAAATTAAAAACGAAAAACCAAGGAAAAAAACGCACCCAAAAGTCCCTTCTCCCAACTTTGTCGTCGCCTCGTAATCCGATTGTTGCCCACAACCGGCGAATCCATGACCATAAGCCTTGAGTTCAACTTTTGGTGGTCGGCGGAGGGGCAATTTCCTCCTCAGCATGCGGATTGCGGGTGGCTCGGACTCTTTTTGTGGCACACCCAGTTGGTTATTTTGGCGCGGAGGAGGCGGAAAGCCTTGTGAAGGAGGCAGGGGCAACGAAGGAGGCGGGCCCTTCCTCTCAGGTCCACGCTCCATCGCTTTTGCAGATGGTACAGACGGCAATTCCAACGACAATGGCGAGTGCACATTCCTTGGCGCCTCAGGCGGCCGGCTCAATGTAATTTTGACCTGCGCATGCGTTGGCGGTAGTTGTGCATCTTTAATCAGGCGCACGTCGGGGGGTGGGGCAGGTGGGGGTGTCGATGAGGGTGGTCTAGGGCCATTGTCACTGGGAGGTTTGGGGGCGTTTTCACTTGGAGGTTTGGGGGAAGGTGGAAGTGGTGGCGATGGTGGTGGTGGTTCGGTTATGGAAATAGAAGGTGGGGGCGATCTAGGCGATTCTGAAGGAGCAGAAAGAGAAGGTGGAGAAACGAGGGTCGAAGGAACAGCAGGTATAGAAGAAGCAGGAGGTCGAGGAGACGAGGGGCGGTAGGAATCGTATCCAGGTCGACGATCACGTCTGTCATCCGCCCTCCTTCTGTTGTCCGGGTAATACGAATTTTCCCTTCGCGTCCATTCACGTTCTTCAGCTCTGCGGTAGTCTGGTCGATAGCGGTGGTCGGACGGTGAGCCTCGGCGGTTGTGTCTTCGAGGATCACCATCCCAGCGATCCCAGTCTCTATCCCAGTCTCTGTTTCTATCTCTGTCGTACCCTCTCTCCCTAGAATGGTCTCGGCCATTGTCCGCAGCAGCGTAGCTGGGTGGGCTAAAATTGGACGGGGGCGGCGGGGACCGAGCAGGCGGCAATCTATGCCTATCTCGGTCATAGAGTGACGAATGAGGCGTGGGCGAGCGAGAACGTAGAGGAGAACGACGTGGAGAACGACGACGGTCTCTGTCTCTGTCATCTCGACTAGGATAACTCATTGCACTGTTCGCGCCAGACGGCGGGCCAAGCCGCGAAAGTAGCGATGGTGGTGAGTCACGCAACGGCCCTCTACCAGAACCCGAGGGTTCCCAATGATCGTTCTTCATCCCAGGACGAGGCCGGTGGTTGTTCCTCCGGGGCTCCTCTCTCGCCTTTTTCGCATCTTCCTCGAACCTAGTGAACACATTGTGTTGCGGGGCATCCTGGCTGCCTTCCTTGGCATCAGCACCCTCCTTATTCGCCTCTACCTTCTTCTTGAACGGGAATGGGACGGTCTTTTTCGTCTGTCCACCCAGCGGTTTCGCAGGAAGTGCAATGGGCAAAATTGTTGGGTGTGAGACTACAGTGGAAGTATCATCAACTTCGCCCTCCTCTGGTGAGGAAGTAAGTTGACGTTTTGCGCCTCTTCCACCCTCTGGCGAGCGCGAGGCTGGCCGCTTGCGCGGTGTCGAGGGCATGTGGGTTCAAGTTTGAGCGCTCAAACTTGTTACAACCTTTGTTTTGAGGTACAATATGCTGACGTAATATGCCACAGATTCCCGGGCCGCCAAGACCTTGCACAAAAATCTCCTTTCATGGGCAATCAATGCACCGAATGGAATGAAATGTTCTACAGTCAGGCAGACGTCAACAACAACAAGCAACGTGGCTGGCAGGGAGTTCAGGCGCAGCAGAGTCGACCAAAGTCCTGAAAGGGTTATAGTATCGATATCGATAACTGTTCTTTGGCTAAACCACCCTTTCTTGATCGTGAACCTCATGACCAACTCCTCCGTACCTCCTGGAATCGACCCCACATTCTCCCTCCAATACCATGCGAGTGGAGGAAACGATGAATCGGAGTGGGCCCCATATACCCAGGTGAAATACTACACAAATGCGTTTATTGCATACGAGGGCAAGGTAAGTATAGCAGCCTGACAGACTTCGGAGTCGTACCTCGTACCAGCTACTGACTGTTTGCGTTACCTACAGATTCTTCTGGGTTACAAAAAACGCGGCTTTGGGATGGGAAAGTTTGTTCTTTCCCTCTATACCTTTTTTGGATTCCTAAATCACAATGCATTTTTAGATACAATGGGTTCGGTAAAGATGCCTCCAAAAGTGTTTACCACAACTTCTTCGCCAACTGATTTAATCAAGGTGGCAAAGTCGAGCCAGGAGAAACCCCCCTTCAAGCGGCCACTCGTGAACTCCAGGTGCGCTTGATTTCAAGTTAAAATCATGCAAAGGCTAACTGCGTAGAATCCTTTTACTCCAGGAAGAATCCGGTGTAACAGCCACCCTCGAACACGCAGGCAGCCTGTTCTTCTTTACCGTCGGAGCGGAATGGGCATTCCAAATCGAGATATACCGTGCTGACTCTTATGAGGGAACAATTACAGAGTGAGTGGGTCGTTTTAACTTGAATGCGTACTTATGATTCGATCTTCAACGTAGAAGCGACGAAATGCGACCCGAATGGTTCGCTTCTGGGGTAAAGAACCCATCGCGTGTAGACAACCCGGACTTGGATCTGCCTCCCATCCCATATAATAAGATGTGGGAGACGGACGACATCTGGATCCCTCTCCTCCTGTCCAAGCAGCCTTTCGCTGGCAGGGCCGATTTTATTATGGACGGGGATAAATTTAAGCCGTGGAAGTGGTGGTATGGAAGGGTTGTGGAAAGAGGCTAATCATTGGTTACTCCAGGCCGATAGGAATCCTAGCACAGAGAGAGACGATTCAATAAAACAACTCGCTGATACTACTTATTACCTAAGCAACCTTACCACGTGATTTAATGGACGCGTACACCTCTACCAAAAGTTAACTACAAACAACCATCTCGCTGCCCTTACAATGCCCGCCGTAACGACACTACCCATCGCCCCAGGAGGAATCAAGTCCTATTACCAGGCAAAAATTGAGGCCGCAGAAAACCTTATCAACCAGAAAACCCAAAATCTAAGACGTCTCGAGGCTCAACGGAATGCTCTCAATGCGCGAGGTAAGTCGTTGCGGATAACGATAGCGTACAGAGCAACAAATCTGACGCGAGTTTTATAGTCCGTCTTTTGCGGGAAGAGCTCCAGCTGCTTCACGAACCCGGCAGTTATGTCGGTGAAGTCATCAAAGTAATGGGGAAAACCAAAGTGTTGGTCAAGGTCCAACCTGAAGGCAAATACAGTGCGTTCAAAATCACATTTCTTTGCCTATCGATACTTACGTTCTTCTAGTCGTGGACATTGACTCGGAAATCGATATCAATTCTCTAAAACCCACTCTCCGCGTCGCCCTGCGTTCTGATTCCTACACTCTGCACAAAGTCCTGCCGAACAAGGTTGACCCGCTCGTCTCCCTGATGATGGTCGAAAAAGTCCCGGACAGCACCTATGAGATGGTCGGTGGTCTCGACAAGCAGATCAAAGAAATAAAGGAGGTCATCGAACTCCCCGTCAAGCACCCCGAACTATTCGAAGCCCTAGGTATCGCCCAACCCAAGGGCGTCTTGTTGTACGGTCCGCCCGGGACTGGAAAAACCTTGTTGGCCCGTGCTGTGGCACATCACACCGACTGCAAATTTATCAGGGTGAGCGGAAGTGAGTTGGTGCAGAAGTATATCGGAGAGGGTAGCAGAATGGTTCGCGAGTTATTCGTAATGGCTCGAGAGCATGCACCAAGTATCATCTTTATGGATGAAATTGATTCCATTGGAAGCTCGAGAGGAGAAAGTGGGAGTGGAGGTGGTGATTCGGAGGTGCAGCGCACGATGCTTGAATTGCTCAATCAGTTGGATGGGTTTGAGCCGACAAAGAATATCAAAGTTATCATGGCGACGAATCGTATCGGTCCGTTCTCTATACAGTCTTTTTCTTTTTCTGCTCATTTTTTTTTCCCTTGAAGATATCCTTGACTCGGCGCTGTTGCGTCCAGGCCGTATCGATCGCAAAATCGAATTCCCTCCCCCTGGTCCTGAGGCTCGTGTTTCTATCTTGCGCATCCACTCGCGCAAGGTAAGCAATCCGAACAACCTACTGAAAAGTGAATGAACACCTTTCCTAGATGTCCCTCCAACGTGGTATCAACCTCCGAGCTCTGGCAGAGAAAATGGGTCAATGCTCCGGTGCTGAGGTTCGAGGCATTTGCACAGAGGCTGGTTCGTTTCTATTTTAATACCCTTCTCTTTGACAACACTCTAATATTATATGAATAGGAATGTACGCCCTTCGCGAGCGTCGACAACATGTTACACAGGAAGATTTCGAATTTGCGGTTGCTAAGGTTTTTACCGTTATCGGCTTTTTGCCACGTTATGCTGACGTGGGTTCTTTCCTAGGTGCTGAAAAAGAACCAAGAGGGCAACACTTCGGTCAACAAACTTTTCTCATAGATTGCAGAATTTCCTGGTTGATTGTATTTTACGCTTTGATATCCATTTTTTTTCACTGTGTCGGATCTGCTGAATCCTCGTGTGCTGGATCTTGGTACGTTCTTATTAAGACTCGGCTCTATCTAACTGGATATAGTTGAATTGCTGGTGCCAATCCTCAACGTTCAAGACTGGGTTTTTCCCTAAATCAAATATCTATTTTACATCCAGGACTATTTTCAATGTGGATAGATCGATTTTAAATTCCTCGCAGAAATTCGAACATTTCCTTGGATGCCAATTTTGTGAACGCCGGATGAACATGGTCATTGGTAAGCTATCCTTCAACAGCCAATTGGTTTATATTATGAGCTTACTTAGACAACTGGATAGCGGCCCGCACTTGGGGATGACTTCCGCACATCGTAATGACGGTTACTTCTGCCTGACAGTGATTATGAGTGCTCTTCTAGAGCACAATAAACGTTGACCGTCGACTTGAACGACACCGCCAATGCGTATAATTTTTTTCTTTCACCAAATGCTGTTCGTCCGACTACCCTGAACACATTGTCTGAGTTTTGTGGCTAAAACGAATCTATACATACGAAGACAAAGAGAAGGCAGGGTAGTGCTAGGCGCCCACGATGGTTCTCTTTTGAGAACCCCGCTCTTCCTTTTTGGAAGATTCCGCCCAGGATTATAAAAGGACGATGTGAACGGCCAGCATCGACGTCCTTTCTTCCTTTCTCCCCAACGCTCACTCGCTCACGCAAAAATGTCCAACTGTCCCAACGTTTTGGCGCTCGGCACCTGTTCTGATCCAGATTGCGTCGATACGCATAATATCTTGACATGTGATCCTTGTGCGCTTGTTTTCACGACAAAAGACGCGTACCAAGTCCACTTGACCGACCCCAAACACCGCAACCGCCTTTCTGGTTCATCAGTAACCTCCCATTGCCATATCTGTGTCGCGAACATTACCGGTGGCAGAACCCAATGGGAGCAACACATCAATGGCCGCCGCCATCGCGAGAATGCTTCTATGAAGGGCTTGTCACTAAGAATCGCCCCTGAACCCCCATCCTCGACCTCCAAATCCCTCGTCTGCGACCTTTGTCAGAGCATGATTGGGGCGCATCAGTGGGACTCGCATATTCATGGCGAGAAACACCAATCTCGTGAAGCATTTACGAAGTATCGGAATGCTCTTGAAGTCGCAGAGTCAGATAAGCACGATGTAGTTGTTTCAGGTGTCTTCAATTTTGATTTTGTGGCCCCAACGTCTGCTGCTCTCGGGGTGCAACATGTCGCCTTGATCACTACTTCCTCTCCATTCTCGAACTGCGTATTGAAGGAGGTCAAACTTGCCTCTGCGCAAGGCACGAGGGCCATTGTTACTCGGTGTGTGTCCACCCCTTACCTCCACTACAACTTATTGAAATAGATTCTTCATAGTTTCTCGGTGACAGTCATTGGCAATGTGCGGAGCGTCACATCCCGCGCCCCAATCCAACTGGCCGTTTCTTTCAAAGAGCACTTCATTGGACGCTACGAAGACCGCCTGGAGCTCATCTTCGAAGATACCCAGTTGGAAAAGCAGTTCATTATCGCCCGATCGTTGAAAGCCATCGTCGGGAACAAGGCCGAGCATGAGGCACTTCAGCCGAAGACTGCTTATGTGCCCCGGACACGTTCAACACGCAGAATAATCCCCGAGCAAGATATCGTAGAAGGTGTCAAGCCTCCCGCATTGAATGCTATACGCTATGTGGTGCCACTGCCGAAGGCAACCATACCGACACAGTTGCACAATATTCTTGCGAGCTCGGAGACAACGGCAAAGGTTGTGTCGACTGTTCGCAAAGTATTTCTGCCGCAAGATTTCAACAGCGACACATATGGGCGACACTTCAAGCAGCTACTATGGGTTGAAGAGTTCAAGTCTGAGTACGTCTTTCGAAGCGTGGATACGGTTGCGGTTATAAAACGCTGATTATCACAATGCTTTAGGCAAGACCTTGAACGATATGACATTCCAAACGCTGCCTTGTCGAGACATAACGACTACTACTAGTAGGTTTTCTTTTATACTTGCCGGTACAAACGGTGATATGGTATTACTTAGCTTGTCCGTGCCTGGCCTGGCTGAGAAACGTCCCAGTGTCCTGGTTGGTGAGTTGAGCTCTTGTTGATTCAAAAGGCGTGCAGTATTAAGCACTCTCTGCAGGCGATCGAATACTCGTACAGCAACAAGGTGCTATTGACGGCCGCTGGTATGAAGGGCACGTCCACGTCCTTCGTCAAGCTGAGGTTGGGTTGTGCTTCCATGGTTCATTTGTTCGACAACCTGAAGGACGACGATTCCATGTTCGATTCAAACTCAATCGCATTCCGCTCCAAAGGCAGCATCAAGGTCTCGACAGTGCATTTGTTGAAGACAGAGTGCTCTTCCCTTTACCAGCCCACCTTGAACCTGGTTTTGTTGCGACTCCAACCACCACCTCTGTCAGGCTTTACAACAACTTAATATCGAGCAACCCACCTCAGCTCCAAGCTATTACATCCATCCTCAATTTGGCCCCTGGATCGCCTCCATTCATTTTATTTGGCCCGTATGTTTTCTGGTCTGTGTCTTTTCTGTTGCTCGGTACTAATGCTAGTATTCTATCCGTAGCCCTGGCACAGGAAAAACCATCACAATCGTGGAAGCGATACAGCAATTATTCCTCAATAACCCTCAAGCAAAGATCCTTGCCTGCGCTCCAAGTAATTCCGCTGCTGACCTCATTGCGTCTCGTCTATGCACATCAAATTCATCTCCACGTCATATGGGTCTGACCAATGACCAGCTTTTTCGCTTTTACGCGCCGTCGCGCTTCAAAAACCAAGTTCCGGACGCGTTACTCCCATACACATGCACCCAGGCTGATGGGCATTTCACCGTACCCATGATGGCTCGCTTGAAATCTTTCAAAGTCATTGTGTCCACCTGTGTCTCTGCTTCATTCTGTGCTGCCATTGGTATGCCACGTGGGCACTTTACACATATTTTCATCGACGAGGCGGGGCAGGCGACGGAACCAGAGGCGTTTATCTCAATCAAGACGATGTCCAATACGAGGACGAATATCATACTTTCTGGTGACCCGAAGCAGTTGGGCCCTATAATCCGATCAAATGTTGCAAGAGAGTTAGGGCTCGAGAAGAGTTACCTGGAGCGGTTAATGGAGAACAACATATACGACCTGAAGGCCGGGTATGGAAAATGGTGCTTTTCTTGATTCCTCTTTTTTTTTACACACTTCCCGTTTATTGACACCAACATTTTTCTTTTAGTGTCGTCAAGCTGACAAAAAATTTCCGCTCGCACAACGCCATCCTTCGTTTTCCGAATGATCGTTTCTACGATGGAGAGCTTGAGCAATGTGCAGAACCTTCGGTCATCAAAAAATACCTCGGCTCAGCGTATCTTCCTGCCAAACAGTTTCCTATTGTCTTTCACGCCGTTTCTGGCAAGGACGACCGCGAGGCATCGTCTCCCTCATTCTTTAATGTTGATGAGGTGTTGCAAGTCAAGTCGTACGTGCAAAAGCTCAAAGAGGACCGACACTTCCGTACATGTCTGTCGCCCTTTCATGAATTGTGTTTTCAACTTATCCAAATCTCTATTTTTGCTCAGCTGACGCCGATATTGGAATTATCGCACCATATCACGCACAATGCCAAAAATTGCGAACAGCATTACGCGGTGTCGCCGATGGCATCAAGGTCGGATCCGTGGAGGAGTTCCAAGGCCAGGTTCGTTACATCATTTTTTTGGAACCCCTTCGTATCCCTAAATCTTTGTCGATAGGAGCGTCCTGTCATCATCATTTCCACTGTGCGGAGCAGCAAGGAGTATGTCGAGTATGATCTCCGCCACACACTCGGCTTTGTCGCGAACCCGCGTCGGTTCAATGGTAAGTATTCGTGTCTCTTCCGCAAATGAAAAATTTGGAGATTACGTCTAATTTCTTTCTGTCAACTTCTTTACAGTCGCCGTCACCCGCGCCAAAGCCCTTCTCATCATCATTGGTGACCCGCAAGTCCTCTCTCTTGACCCTCTGTGGCGCTCCTTCATCAATTATATCTATAACGACGGTGGCTGGACAGGGCCAGACATCACTTGGGATCCACAAGTTCCGGTTGACGAAGCCGGAGGATACGATAAGGCCGTCCGTGATTCAGCAAAGTTGGATATGAACAAATTCGCAAGGAGGATGGAGAGCTTGACTATGGCGGAGGTGGATGAGGATGTAGACGCGGGCGTGGATAGGCCTTGGAGGGATGTCGAGTAGATGGGTGGTGGGTGATTTTCTTGATTCAAAACCTATGTCCATGTCCGTTGTTGCCTGTTGTTGACCACTACCATTCTTGAATACACAACGCAATATATTACTGTAATATTTCTTCACCTACTCGTTTCATTGTAATCAGATTACAGCCTTGAAGAACCCTTTGTGGGCTTCTACCGTATCAAACTTATTGCAAACATTTCTCGTCCCCTTCGAGGCTCTCGTTTTTACAAGGACTTTAGCAAGCCACCAGATGGCAGAACGAGATTCGATCCATTTTCTTTTGGTTTGACGCATTACTACCGAAGTTACCTGTGCATATTTAAATAGCTGTAGAACTTTCGAAGTAATCCTCATTGCTTGTCAAGGTTTTGCTTGGCCAACTTTCAATCGGCGATCACGATCGGTGGTTGTAATCTATTTTTGGTTCCGGCGCTTTTCATGTCCATACCAAAGCACGAACTCTGAGCATGGCCTTATCAGAGGGGATTTTAATCGCGTTGATAGCTTGATCCAACTGGCTGTCGATCAGGACTATTTAGGATGGAATTTGGTAAGTACATATGCACAGGCCTTTTGGTGTTCTTGTATCCCTGAACCTCGCAATGATCTGATTGGCGGATTAGCTTCTCGACGCAGGCTCCAAGACACCTGAAGTGGGGTAGCATTCTCAGAGGTAGCCCCTCCGTATACTCCCCTCCGCATATTTAGCGACATTTCGAACGACCCCAAATGAGGCCCCTTGAGCCGTCAGGATGACGAAAGGAACCCTAATCTCGCAATCTGTGCTTTAAGTAGTTCAACCCATGGAAATCCCGATATTGTCTCCCTGACCAAGAGAATCAGGAACAGTTTTCTTTGGTTGAAGTGGCGTACTTCGAACTCGAACGGGGACTCAAAGTAATGTCTGCTGGTTTCAAGTTCAGGATCATATGATGCTAAGAATGCGAGTCGAATAGGCAGTGAATATTGATAGAATGGAGAGCAAGTACATTTCGCCTGCTTGGGCGCGTCCGAGTCAGCTGAACTCTTTTCGTTATTCATGAGCTACTTCTCAAAATGCCTTTAACTCCGAGCCTTTGCGCCCCAGAAAATCTGTACAGTAGATCCTAATAAATGCTTCATAGCAGAGATGATAGGGACTGATCGGCCGCTGGGTCAAATTTGGAGGGATACGCAGTTTACATGTCGGAGCCGCGCGAGGTCGGCCATCTCGTTCTGCTCGGGATGCGACAGTGGATACAAAGATAACTATTATTGTGAAGGGTTGGATGAATGGGTGTCATGTTCTTTGTTCCTTCCTATGTTTTGACAAACCCACCAACCAAATCGGTGAGGCGTTATATAATGATGAAAAGGAATGAGGCACCTATTTTTGTTACGTGCAGAGGCCCGTGTAGGTACGAATTGCATCCAAATACTATGAACTGTGGCTGGCATAGGTGTGACCTGGTGTGAACACCTTCTCTATATTTATCAGTTCAGTCATTGGTTCGCCGACCACCCAGAGGGCGGAGGATAACACGAGGCGTGGATAAATCCTGAGGCGACAGCAACATTAAGCATGATTCGAAGGCGAGACCACACGAGGCGTACAGACGGGGCACACACCACGGAATAACAATGCGTCAATGGAGCTGTTGCTTGTCTGTCACGGAAAAGTTAATCTGTTCTCCTGTTGATTACCAGGTATTCTTGCGATTCCGCCGGAAAAGGTCTTGATTTTGCGAAGGTCCACGGTATTTAAATAATGACTCAGAGAGTTGAGATCTATGTTTGCCGAGGATACCCATGACCATAAAGGAATTAGGAATGACAAAGGAAAAAAGACAAGTACGCATCACGATCGCGTCATTAATGACGATTATACGCGCTACAATTCCATCGGAAAGTAGATTTGATTCCGATTCCGACGTGCTTTCGACGCACACATCCAGCACCAAGTAGATTGTCTACTCTCCTTGAACCAAAGAATCGTAGTCTTGCCACCTTGGGGGTTCGAGAAACTTGGCCCAGAGTCACTGTTACTAGTACTCTGCGCACTAGAATCGCGGCCTGAAAGGGGTTATCGGGTAAGTACCCCAAAAGGAACAAGCATAGGTCTCCGCGAGTTTCGAGAGAGGCGTTAAGATAATGCGCAGGCTGTGCTACCGTGAGGAGCACCAAGGGGAAATGATAGGAACCAATCAGCGCCAAGCTTGCAAGCTATGTTCAAAGAGATGGTACTTACGCGGTTCAAGTTGCCATTCGCTTCGAGACTTGGCGGTGGTTAGTGAGGCCCAGCTGGACTGCGGCTCTATAAACCGACTGATAAGGTGGACATATTCTGGACAAGTTCTGGATTTCTCGAAGGAGCTAAGATTCAGAATCTCTGGACCGTGGCCATCATGTGAAACGGGTGTTTCCGTAACTGGGGTCTTTTGGGAATTCAGCCATTCAGGGTTCTGTCAGTAAATCAGGGATCTCAAGTTGTAGCGCTTTCCCTCGTGGCCCGAGCATGTCATTATCATATAAAGCGCCTTGCAGTGACGCATACCTTTCCCTGCTTAAAGTCCCCCCCCTTTTTCGATATCTGCTCGATAAACGCTCGGCATGACTTACGTTCTCCCTTCGGAATGCGATCCAGCCTTCTCCCATCCTGATGGGTACTTTGCCTTTGCAAGAATAACAGGCGATCTCTGTCTTGTGCAGGGTGGGTAGTACTAGTTACTTCGAATTTTCTTTCTTTCTTACATGTCCAACTGTTCCTTTAGTATCATATGCAACGCCTGCCTCGGCATTGACCACCCTCGACGCTAAAGTCTTCCGACACGAGTTCATCTCCATTTTCCGCTTTGCGGGGCATCGCACACTGCACCCAGCAGATATAACCATCCTCGAGCCTATTGATGGGCAGCTCATCCGATACGAGGAAGATAATGAAACGGTGTTCCTTGCCCGAAATGTGATGGAACGAATGAGAAAGTTATCAGACCCCCGAAGGAGTTCATGTGGCATGCAAGCACAACGAAAGCGACGGAGCTTGATGCCTCAACGACGGCAGTAACGGTGAACGTACCGTATTGGACACCCGTCAAACTTCCTTCTCGATGTCGTACTCATCACTTCTAAAACTTGGTATGCGACTCCACCTCGACTGCTTACCCTTGCTTTTATGCTTTATTTTCGGACACCACATCACATATCGCATTTGTATTTTTACCAATCCAACTTTGCATAGTGTCATTCCATTCCTATCCATTCGCCAGCTCCCTTCAATTCGACCTTCACGATCTCGATCCAGTTGTGGACACCTCCTTACGTGGGGTAAATCAGCCTTATATATATATGTTACGCTAAATTATATGTTATACTACACGACTACATTGATTGGCTTATACCATGGCGTCAGAGATGACGCGTTGACGATAATGAAGAAGTGCTAGTCTGCATTCCTGATGGTCTGACGGGCACCACACGTAGCCACACCTCTACTGAAGTTACTGTCATCCATTACGTGCTTCTATTGTCTCGAAGATGTCAACTTCTTCGCCTTTGAGTCCAATTACATTGGGTCCATGATAAGCCTCTGTTCGGACTTAAGAGCATGCAGCTTCATGACCAAGTTGACTCACCGCCTCCGGCTGGTTCTTCTCTTCTCAGCTTCTTAGAATTTAATCCCATGACTCTTGCGAATTTTTACAAGCTTGGTCTGCTTTCCAGATAGGCATCGACCTATCAATTCACTACGTCAGGTGGGTATTACCAGGGAAAATAGTTTTTGCTATGAATACTATGTCAACAGATATCACTACCCCATATATTCACCGAGTTTCGTTCGAATTTTACGGTGTCCAACATAACGGAGATCTAATCAGAGTATACCGACCACCACCATATGTCCGCAGCTCTATTTTTAGGCGTCCAATTTTTTATATAAAAGTTCTCATGGAC
>Ga0307509_10003675_pt1 | contig 22946 bp, 23 predicted proteins | sample 10_EM_MG_FD_202245 | JGI IMG/M metagenome (GOLD analysis project Ga0307509, IMG submission 202245) | Populus trichocarpa ectomycorrhiza microbial communities from riparian zone in the Pacific Northwest, United States - 10_EM | ecosystem: Host-associated > Plants > Roots > Unclassified | place... | reverse complement strand
GGTGTCCACGGCGACCGATCCGACAGTCGGCTTCATCGCACTCCTCGCACCCGAACAACTCCGGCGACCAACGGCACCGACCACGATTCCCTCAAGGTGTCCTCCGCCTCCGAGCAGTGTGCCCACACCTGGCTCCCCTCCCCTTCCGGGTTTCACGCTTCTCCTCTCCGGGGTGCCCGGCTCCGCCTACACTCGGCGGGAGTCTGTCGACGGGTTGTCACCTAGTGCACGGACACAAGTCCCGCCTCATAGGCGAGGATCACCAGCTGGACCCGGTCGCGCGCGTCCAACTTGGTGAAGAGCCGGGTCAGATAGGTCTTCACCGTGGCGACGGTGATGCACAGCTCGGCCGCGATCTCCGTGTTGGACAGCCCCGAGCCGACCAGGGTCAGCACCTCGCGTTCCCGCTCCGTGATGCCCCTCAACTCACGGCGGGCGGTGGCCTGTTCGGGGCGGGACGAGGCGAAGTGCCGGATCAGGCGCCGGGTCACGCTCGGGGCGATCAGGGCGTCCCCGGCGGCCACCACGCGGACCGCGCCGATGATGTCGTCCAGGGCCATGTCCTTGACCAGGAACCCGGACGCGCCGGCGCGCAGCGCGCCGTAGACGTAATCGTCGTCGTCGAAGGTGGTGAGGACGAGGACCCGGGCCGCCGCCGAGTTCTCCGCCGGATCGGTGGTGATGCCGCGGGTCGCCTCGATGCCGTCCATCCCGGGCATGCGGATGTCCATCACCACGACGTCCGGGGCGAGTTCGGCCGTCAGCCGCACCGCCTCGGCGCCGGTGCCCGCCTCCCCGACGACCTCCATGTCGTCGAGGTCGGCCATCACCATCCGCAGCGCCGTGCGGATGAGCTGCTGGTCGTCGGCGAGGAGTACCCGGACGGGGCCGCTCATCGGGCCGCCGTCGCCGGTGCGGGCAGGCGGACCGCGACCCGGAAGCCGCCCTCGGGACGCGGTGCCGCCGTGAACTCCCCGTGCAGCAGCGCCACTCGTTCCCGCATACCGGCCAGCCCGAAGCCGGTGCCGGTGCCGGTTTCGTGACCTCGTCCGTCGTCCGTGACCTCCAGGGCGAGTTCGTCGGCGCGGTAGTCGAGGGTGACCCGGCAGGCGCGGGTGCCCGCGTGCCGTACGACGTTGGTGACGGACTCCTGGACGATGCGGAACGCCGACAGGTCGATGTCGGGCGGGAGTTGACGCGGTTCGCCGTGGCGGCGCACCTCGACCCGTACTCCTGCCGCCGTGGTCGTGGCGGCCAGGCGGTCGATGTCGCCGAGACCGGCGGCCACGACGGGGACCTCGCTGTCGGCCGCCCGCAGCGCGACCAGCATGCGGCGCAGCCCGGCCAGTGTCTCCCGGCCCTCGTGCTCCACCGCCCGCATCGCCTCCCGGGCGGCCTCCGGCTGGGTGGTGGTGACCCGGGCCGCCGCGCCCGCTTGGAGGGCGATGATGCCGATGCTGTGGGCCACGGTGTCGTGCATCTCCCGGGCGATCCGCAGGCGTTCGGCGGTGACGGCCTGGGTCGCGGCCTGGGTGGTGAGCCGCTCGGTGTACGCGCGGTTCTGCCGCACGGAGTTGCCGATCAGCCAGGCGACGACGGCCATGAGAGCGAGCGCCGACCAACTCTGCCAGTCGCCGCGGCCGTTGTCGTGGAGTCCGACGAGGGGGCGGCCGAGGCCGACGCGGGTGACCTCGTAGGCGGGGAGCACGGCGACCGCGAGGGCGAGGGCGAGGAGGCTGCGCCGGAGGTCGACGGTCGCGGCGAGCCGGCTCACGGCGACGGCGAGCGCCGTGTAGTGGAACAGGCCCAGGGTCAGCCCGTTCAGCCCCAGCGTCACGGCGTACGTCCCGGCAAGGAGCAGCGCGAACCCGGACAGCGGACGCGGCCGCAGCAGCAGGCAGCCGGACAGGGCGAGGACGCTGCCCGACACGATGAGCGCCCAGCCGTAGGCCGTGGGCGGGAACAACTCGACCGGCATGAAGGGCAGTCCGAAGAAGCCCCGGATCGAGAACAGCATTCCGTAGGTCCAGGGCACGCCCGCCCAGACGCCCGGCGGTACGCGCTTGAGCAGGGGCAGCGGCGGGGAGGCGGGCATACCGTGATCGTAGGAGCGCGGGACGGCCGCGGTCATCGGCCCGGAGACGTACGACCACGGTCGACATGGTGTGGGTGGTGGTCATGGTTGTCGCAGTGGATCGGCGGGGCGGGTGACCGTCCCGCCGCTGTCCGCCTCCGGGTCCGGGTCGCCGGCGGGGGTCGGTTCCGTCGCCTCCCACAGGACGTCGAAGCGGTTGACGCGTTCCTCCACGTGTTCGCGTGTCATCTTCAGCGTCGTCTTGGCCGGCATGACGTGGATGTCGGGCTCGGTCTCGTAGGAGAGTTCGCCGTCGAAGATGATGAAGTCGTTCAGCGAGTTCATCTGGGCGGTGGGTTCCAGCAGGGTCCGGACCGCGATCCGCGCGTCGATCCCGAACTTGCGGTGCCGCTCGCAGAGTTGGCGGAGGCTGCCGGTGACCTCCGACTCCTCGTCGACGAGGAACACCCGCCGGATCTGCACCCGCCGCGATTTGATGGCCGTCTCCTGGGCGGCGAGATAGCGCCGCGCGGGCTCGCTCGACCAGAAGTCGCGGTCCACGGACGTGCTGGTGGCGTAGAGCGTCCGTTTGACGCACCTGGTGAGGTCGATCAGCCACTCGTGGTTCTCGCCGGGGCAGTCCGCCGTACGGTTGCCGAGGTTCTCCATCAGCAGCGCGAGCCGGCCCAACTCCTCCTCGGCGAAGGCCTTCACGATGTCCGCACCCTGCTCGCCGACCTTCGTGTAGCCCAGCACCAGCCGGGTCACCTCGTCCGAGCGCAGCACGGAGCCGTCGACCTTGCTGTACAGCTCCGTCGCGGCGTTGATCTTCGCGAAGCTCTCGTCGACCGCCGCCCGCATCTCGGTGTGATGGCTGGACAGGCTGTCCTTCATATCCCGAATGCGCCGCTTCTGGCTCTTCTGGACGGCCTCCAGCCGCTCGCCGAAGTCCACGAGCAGTTGCACGATCAGCACAGCGCAGCCGAGGACAATGGCTATCGTCCATTGCCACAGGTCGCCGTCGTCCTCGTTCAGGGTGCTGGTCACGAAGAAGGCGGCTGCCCCCGCCAGGATCGCGAACAGCGTCCTGAGGAACAGCTTCGGCCTGTGTCGGGTCCGGTGCTGCTGCGGTGCGGACCCTGCCCCTGCCGTCGTCGCTCCGTTCATCTGAAGCCTCCCCCGTCAGCGCGTGCTCAGTGCCTGGTGCAGCAACGGAATGGCCTGTATGGCCAGTTGGTCCCGGATACGCTGGCGAAGGTTCTCCCACTGGCGGCTGAAGCCCGGTTCCCGCTCCAGTACGTCCCACAGGTGTCCCAGCGTGCGGTCCACGTGCGCGCGCGGCATCCACAGATGCAGCAGGTGATCCACGGCCGGGCGCAGCGCCAGGACCGCCGCGGGCCCGTCCGCCGCTCCGAGCCGACTGTTCTCCAGCATGTGCACCACTGTCGTCAGAAGCCAGTCGTGCAACGCGAGGTCTTCGCACAGCCCCGCGACGGCGGCGGCCTCGGTGCCCTCAGAAATCCTCAACTCGACTGCCCGCAGCCCGTCTTCGGCCAGCGTGAAGCGGTCCAGCGACGGCCCTTCGCCCTCGGGTGCCCGTCGCGCGACCCAACGCAGGTGCGTGCGGCGGGACTTGAAGGGCGCCTTGTGGTCGAGGAGGGGGTGGCGCACCAGCTGCGCGAGCAGCCCTTCGGCGATCATCCCCAGGTCCAGTTCGCCGCGCCCGCCACCGCGCAACACGCCTTCCGCGGTGGCCTGTTCGGGCAGTGTCCCGAACGGTTCGACCACGCCGGGCCGGACGAGGTAGTGCCCCCAGGGACGGCGTACGTCGGGGCCGGTGGCCGGGGTGCTGAAGTAGGCGGTGGCCTGGAGGACGCGGCCCTCTGTGAGCGCCGCGCGGGCGGCCACCGTACCGACGGCCCGGACCTTGGCGCCGTTCGAGGTGGGCAGCCGGCAGTCCACGCCCGTCAGGACCTCGGGCGAGAGAGCGTAGAGATTGGGCCGCTCGGAGACCCGGACGTGTTCGTCGGCGCGCAGCCGAAGGAGTTGGGCGGCGGCGCGGCCGTCCAGCGCCTGGAAGGACGGCAGCAGACCGGTGCGCACCTCGCCGCAGGCTAGGACCGAACGCGTCTGCTGTCCGGGGGGCGTCATGTCAGGTCCCGTCGCACGAGGCAGAGTTGGCGGGCTCCTCGTAGAAGACGTACGTGGCGCGCTGAGCCACCGCCTCCGGTACCGCGACGCCTTCGCCCGCGGACCGTTTGGCGATCTGTTCGAGCGCTCCGGAGTCCACGTCCACCTGGTCGAGGATGAGCCGCACGGCGTCCTCAACGGTGACGAACCGGTTCGCCATCAGCGTGCAGGTGCGGTACGCGCTGAAGGGGACCCGGGTGTCGCTGAGTTGGAGCAGCGGCGGCAACCGGTCCCAGTCGTGCGGGAGGTCCCCGCCGGTCCAGGGCCGCGGGACCAACACCTGCTCGCCCAGGTGCCGTAGCAGACCCAGGCGGGCCAACTGCCATACGGCGGCCAGGAAAGGGCAGGACCACAGGCGCCCCTTGTCCGTCTCGGACCACAACTCGACGTCCATGAAGACCGAGTGGTTGCGGGCCGCGGTCTCCCGGGGCGGCTGCCAGGTGACGATCTCGGCCAGGGCGCTGCGAGTCGGGGTGGTGCGCTCGCCGTTGGCGAGCCAGCCCGTCTGGCTGACCGGCGGGCGGAAACCGTGGCTGCCCGGCGGCGGCGACTCGACCAGGCGATGCATGACGGACTCGGCCAGCTCGATCCGGTCGGCGACCGCACAACTCGACCCGCGGGCCAGGTAGTCGATGACGAGGTCGGCCCTCTCGGCCTCTTCGAGGATCAGCGGGACGAGTTCGGCCGGGGTGGAGAAGCGGGCGAAGTAGTCGTCGATCAGGAAGCACGTACTGATGCGGGGGCGTCTGCCGCCGGTGCGGCGGGCGGCGGAGGCGCGTGCCGCGTCCACCCAGATCCGTACCTCGGCGAAGTGCTCGCGCAGCCGCTCGGGGCCCGCCTCGAAGTCCTCCATGTAGAGGTGGCCCAGCTCCAGCGACAGATGGGCCAACGGCACGGACACTGTGCGCGAGTCCGCGGTGGTCTCCCGGAAGACGGTCTCGGTCATGCCTCCTCCCAGTACTTGTCGTCGGTCAGCCGCGCGGCCAGGTCGCTCAACGCCTGCCAGGTCTCCATGGTGGCGATCTGGCTGTCCAGCACGTCCTCGTCGGTGATCAGCTGCTCACGCCACTGCAGAACCGGCTCAACCGGTACCGAGCCCAGAACCTGGCTGTACCCAATGCCGTGGTGCGAGGCGAGCTGCTTCAACTCGGTGACACACTGTTCCATCCACGCCGACTGAGTGGGCGTGGCATGCGACCACAACGCCGAGTCGGGATCGGGTAGCGCGGCCCGCACGAAGCGGATGGCCCCGCGCAGCGCGTCCTCGTCGTGCCCGCGGGCGACACCGCCGGCGAGGATGCCACGCTTGCCGTAGACCAGGTTCGCCGCGGCCTCCACATGCTGGCGGGTCCAGCGGTGGAAGACCAGCCAGCGGGCCTGGACTCCGCTCAACTCCCGCTGTGCGGTGGCCGCAAGCGCCATGTCGACGGCATAGCTGCGGCCGGCGCTGAGGTCGACGATGATCAGGTCGAACTCGCCGTTGAGGCGCAGGAGCAGGTCCACGCAGCGGCGCAGGTTGTCCCCGGAGGCGGCGAACTCGCCGCCGCTGAGGTCACCCGGCATCAGGATCAACCGTCCTGCTCCGGGCGACTGGTTGCGCAGTACGCGATGCTCGGTGTCGGCCCAGACGTCGATCCTGATCGGTTCGCTGATCTCGCCTATGAGGTAGGAGTGCAGGCCGCGGTCCTCGGCCTGGCGGGCGTCGGGCACGTCGAAGACGGCCGAGGCGGTGGGCGAGCCGAAGTCGAAGTCCAGGTAGCAGACGTCGTCTCCGGTGAGCGCCCGCTGGTAGGCGAGGTTGGCGCTGATCACGGAGCGGCCGGTGCCTCCCTTGTCGGAGGCGGCGAAGATCAGCACGGTTCACACTCCCTGGACCGCGGCGGCTTCGCGGGCCCGGGCGAGTGCGTCGAGCTGGCCTAACACGTCGAGGGTCAACGAGTAGGCGGTGCCCGGCTGTTCGTCGACCAGGGCGCGGGCGCGGCGCAGCTTGACCTCGATTCCCCTGAGTTGCATGCCGCGTTTTCCGTCGGAGTTGGGCGCGGGCGCCATCTGCTCGTTGCCGAGGAGGTGGGTGGACTCGCAGAGCAACGCCCTTGCCAGTTCGGTGAGTTCGAGGCTGCGGATCAGGGGCTGTGCGTACATGTTGTGGACCTGGACCATCACCTCGGTGACCCGCTCGGTGATGCTCCAGGACACCGGCCCCTCGGTGAGGGCGGTTTCCGGGTAGATGGCGTGCACGTTGTCCCACAGGCCAACGCCCTCGCCCTCGCCCATCCGGCGCCGCCACACATGGCCGAAGATGTCCTCGGCCAGCCTGAGTAGCCGGTCGTGCGCGGAGAGGTTGCGGGAGAGCGTGCACAACTGGACGGTGAGCTTGAGGAGTTGGACCGAGAAGTCGCTCATCGACCAGTCCATCGGCGGGCCGATGGTGCCGCCGCCCTGGAGCGGCAGGGTGACGCCGGGGTTGTGCAGCTGGATCATCGGGTCGTCGCGCGTCATCCGGCTGGTGATACGGCCGCGTTCGGCGAGGCGCTCCATAACACTGACGGTGCGGGTCAGGTCGTCGTCGGTGGCCCGGCGGCGCATCAGGTCATGGACGAGGATGGCGGCGACGGAGAGGGAGAAGTACTCCGACTCCAGCCGCTGTCCCGTCGTACGCCAGGGGATGTCCTCCAGCGGCCAGCGGTCGCGGTCGAAGCGGGCGATGCGCGACCAGTACTGCTGGGTGATCTCCCAGCGCAGTCGCAACGCCTCGGCGAGCTTCTGCTGTTCGGAGTTGAGCAGGCCCAGGGTCAGGGTGCGGTCCGAGAACAGGTCCTGGATACCGTCGAGCGCGACCACCGTGAAATAGAGGTACGGCGCCGGGTTGGCGACGCCGACGGGCTGCGGCCCGATGGCCTCCTCGGTCTCCACCTCGGGCGCGTCCCGCACCAGGCTCCAGGCCCAGCCGCACTCGAACAGCTGGCTCTCGTCCTTGAGCGCCTCCTGGACGTCGAGGCCGAGGACGAAGCTCTCGATGATGGCGGCACGCAGCGGCCGGAACCGCCGCTGGAACTTCTCCAGCACCTGACGCGTCGACAACTGCCCCTGGCCGAGGAGTTCGCAGAGCGTCTCGCCCTGGGAGGAGTCGGTGTCGTAGACGTTGACCGTGAACGAACGCAGCAGGCTCACCATGGCGGCAGTGAGCCGGTTGCTGGTCGCGATCCGCAACTCCCGGATCGTGTCCTGCATGTCGCCGCGGCGGGTCTTGGTCTCATAGACCTTGAGGAAGCCGAGCAGGGCCAGGCAGAGGGTGATGGACATCGAGAACGAGTCGGTCACGCCGAGTTGGCGCTGCTCCTCGGTGAGGTCCTGGTCCTTGTCCCGGGACTGGAAGTAGTAACCGCCCGCGAACGTTGGCCTCTTGTCGTCGGTGTGGGTGCGCATGAACTCGACCGCCGCCGTGACGAGGTTGGCCGGAATCTCCAGCCGTCCGCCCGCCCGCTTCAGTGTCTGCTGTACGTCGGTCAGCGTGGTGTCGGGGTCGTCCAGCCGGAACGACGGCAGTTCGGTCGCCGGGTACAGCAGGCAGAGCAGGCGCTCGGCGTCGGCGACGCTGCTCTCCCCGCCCCATTTGCCCCAGGCCCACTCACCGCCGTCGAACGAGTGACGGGCGACCGCCTGCCAGATGTCCAGCAGATACTGCCGCGGCTTGATCTCCATTCCATGCCCCCGTACAGGTCGCTCTGCCGTCATTCCGCGCGCCAGCCATAGGAGAGGATCGTTCCGGGATGACCGGCCCGCAACATGGCCTCGGTGTTGAGCCGGTACACCTTGAGCTCGTCGGCGAATTGTTCGAGACTCCCCCGCACCTCGCACGCTCCCACGTCACACGCGGGGAAGAACTTCCCTCCCGTGTAATAACCCTTGGAGTGTTCCATGAAAGCGGTGACAAAGGGGGCTCCTGGGGCCAGAGCACGCATGAAGCACTCCACGCCCCGGTTGAACTCGTCAAAGGAGGAGGTCATCGACTCGGCAACGAAGAACATCGTCCCCACGGACCACCGGCCGGCGAACCGCTCAAGGTCGAAGATGTCTCCCTGCTCGACCTTGACGACCCTGCGGAACTGCTGACGCGGGTCGACGGCGAAGGATCCATACGCCTCGTTCTCGGTCAGGACGCCCCAGAACTGGTCCCAGTTCTCGTCGTAGGAATCGAGCTGCCCCTGGAGGTAGCCCACATTCGAGGGCGAACGCTCGAAGAGCGTGATCCCGTCGCACCAGGGCAGCATGGAGAGTGCGGGATAGAGATTGCCACCGGCGCCTACGTCAATACCGTTAACCGGGCCGACGCCCCGCGCCCGGAAATGATCGGCGAAATGATCCCGAACAATGTGCAGGATTTCTGCGTCCTCTGCCTGTAGAGCACGATAGTTGTGATCAACGTAGGCAATCGGGTCGAATGTACCCCAGGCGACGTCCGAATTCCTCACCTGCGTGCCCCGCGAAGAACGTGGTGTCATTGAATCACACTACCAACTTCGGAGGCACGGCAATCCTCCACTAAAAATACTTGACCCAGTTTCCACAGGAGGCGGAATGATCGATTTTCCCGAGGAACGTTTCCCTTCTGTCGGGCGCCGCACTGACCAGGCATTCTTCGCCGACCGCACCGAACGGCCGTTGACCCTGCGGGGCGTCACCGTGGCCGATCTGCCCGAGTTGCTCCGGGTGGACAGGGATGCCTTCCCCGAGGAGCCGTACACACAGGTCGTGCTGCGACAGTTGGTCGACATCCACGGCGACCGCATCCTGGTCCTGGACGACGGCGAGAGCCTGCTCGCCTACGTACTGTTCGTCAACACCTCGGACGGCTACGCGAGTTGGATCATGAGCCTCGCCGTCACCCCTCATCAGCGGGGCCGCGGTCTGGGCCGGCGCCTGATGGTCGAGGCGCTGCGCCGGCTGCGCACGGAGCATGTCCACCAGGTCCGGCTGACGGTGGAACCGACGAACGCTACCGCGATCATGCTGTACCGCTCGATGGGCTTCTCGTCCGACGAAGGGGTGGAGAAGGACTACTTCGGACCCGGGGAAGACCGGCTGATCATGACGCTGGCGATGTGAGGCGTGGGCGGCGAGGCGCGGCCGTCAGGTACGGCAGGCCCGCGCGTACCGTCGCGCCAGCGCCCGAAACGCCTCCTTCGGCTCCCAGTGCCACGGTGAACTCGGGTCGTACGGGCGGTCCTTGATGGTCTTGGTGATGGCGTAGCTCGCCATGTCGAGGTCAAAGCGCGGGCTGCCGACCCGGTGTGGAGCATCGGGCGTCACGAACTCGAAAGCCATCGCCCCGTACAGGTCCATCGACTCGAAGACCTCCAACAGGTCGACCACGTACGCCGCTTGGGTGTGTTCGCTGCGGATCAGGTGGCCCCTGATCTCCTCGGTGTTCTTGTCGTAGTCGACGACGTTCCAGCCCATGCCAGCCGTCTTCTCCGCGCCCTTGTACGCGCAGGTGCCGAACTCGGTGATGGTCACGGGCTTGCCCCAGCGCTGGTAGCGGTGCAACTTCCTGACGTGGTCGTCCGGTTGGCGGAAGTACGAGTAGTAGTCGATGCCCACGATGTCGAAGAGGTTCCAGTCGACCTTGTCGTCCTGGGCGGCGGCGTAGCTGAGGTTGCCGTGGAAGACGGAACGGCCGAGCGCTGCCGCCTTCTTGGTGAAGGCGTCCAGCTTGCGCTGCATCTTGACCGGGTCGAACGTGCCGTCGAGGAGGCTCTGGACGCGGTCCAGGACCGTGGCGCCCGGCACGATCCCGGGCACGAACAGCCAGAACTCGCAGCCCACGCTGAAGTCGACGCTCGCGCCCCGACGCCGGAGGCGTTCCGCGAACCGGCCTGTCTCCGCGAGGTGTTCGAGGATGTCCCGCTCCGGGACGTCGGCGAGGGTGGGCTGGAGCCAGCTGTGCAGGCCGAGTTCGGCGGCCTGGGCGGCCGTTGCGGTGAGACGGTCGACACCGTCACCGGTGACGTCGACCGTGTCGGCGTGCAACTCGTCGCGGACGGCCCGGAGATCGGCGCGCATACGGCGCGGGTTCCAGGCGGTGGCCGGGGTCTCGCCCTCGCCGACCGTGTAGACGACGCCGTGGTGGCGCAGACCGGGCCGGCCATTCGTCGTATGGGGCCGCGCCATCGCCTGACGGGGCGGCAGTAGCGCGCCCGCCGCTCCGAAGGCCAGCGCCCCCGTCAGGAACTGCCCCCGAGTGATCCCCTGTGTGTTCACCATGCGCCCACTGTGCCGAGCGCGGGCCCGTCGCGGTGTCCGCCGATGGCCCACGGCGGCGCAACCAAGGTATGAGCTCTCGCGTCGATCACTGCAGAGATCGTTGCCGGACAGCGAACAGAGGAGAGCATGATCTCAGGCTCCGAACAGTCCCATACGACCCCTACGGCCCCTCTGACAGGCACCGCCACCCGCCGTATCCTCCTCACCGCCGGTGCCGCCACCGCTGCAGCCCTCCTCGCGAGCGCCTCCTCCGCGCTGGCGTCGGACAGCACGGACACCACGGCACGACTGCGCGCCCTGGAAGAGCAACACAGCGCCCGTGTGGGCGTGTTCGCGCATCACCTCGGTACCAAGAAGACCGTCGTGCACCGTGCCGACGAACTCTTCCCGATGTGCTCGGTGTTCAAGACGCTTGCCGCCGCGGCCGTCCTGCGGGACCTGGACCGGCACGGCGAGATCCTCTACAAGGTCGTGCACTACACGGAGGCCGATCTGGTCGACGGTTCGGACCAGACCCGGGCACACCTCGCCGACGGCATGACGGTCGAGCAACTCGCCGACGTGGCGATCCGCTACAGCGACAACGGCGCAGGCAACCTGCTCCTGCGCGAACTCGGCGGCCCCACCGCGATCACCCGCTTCGCCCGCTCCCTCGGCGACCGGGTCACCCGGCTGGACCGCTGGGAGACCGAACTGAACTCGGCGGAGCCGGACCGGATCACCGACACGACCAGCCCACGCGCGATCGGCGGTGTGTACGGCAGGCTCGTCCTCGGCGACGCGCTGCGCCGCCCCGACCGCGACCGGCTCACCGCCTGGCTGCTCAACAACACGACGAGCGCCACCCGTTTCCGCGCCGGGCTCCCCGCGACCTGGACGATCGCCGACAAGACGGGCAGCGGCGACTACGGCACCGCCAATGACGTCGGCATCGCCTGGACGGAGGCCGGTGACCCGGTCGTCCTCGCGGTCCTGACGACGAAGCCTGCCCTGCCCGACGCGCCGTACGACAACGAACTGGTCGCGGAGACAGCCGAGTTGGTGGCGGCAGCGGTCAGCTAGCCTCCGCGTTTCACTTGCGACGGTGTTCGAGTCTTGAGCGGAAAGGCGAAAATGCCTTCTGAGCTGGGAAGATGAGGCTTGTCCAAGGTCTCTGTCATCACAGCAGGAAGGCACTTTCCGCGTACGCCCTCGGTCGCGTCCCAAGCTCGTCGTGTCGGCCGACGGTCACGGAGTGGTCAGCCACGCCGGATCCCGCTTGCTGGCCGATCTCTCCGATGCCACTGGCCTGACCAGTGCCTTCTCGGACGCACTACGTCAGCTGCGACCGCGTGGGACCGGGCACGGCCCAGGCCGGATCGCGGTCGATCTCGCGGTCATGCTCGCCGACGGCGGCGAAGCGACAGCGGACCTGGCCCTGCTGCGTGACCAGCCGCAGGCGTTCGGCCCCGTCGCCTCCACCCCGACCCGCGGTCGCGGTCCCAACGCCTGCTCGGGCCCTCTCCGTGGGGATGTGTATGACCGGGGGTCGACCGGGAACGCTGCGACTGCGAGCGATGCCCGGGCGAAGTACGTACTCGGATCGCCGAGACGCAAGCCGCAGCCAGGAAGCCGACGGTAAGCATCATCGCCGGCCGTAATGGGCCGGAGAACGCGCCGACGCAGGCGCTGACAGCCGGACACACTTGAATCAATTGCAAGACGAACGAAATGCGGTCCAGGCCGTTGGGCTTGCGCTCGTTGTCTGGTTCGCGGACAGAGCGTCCGGCGTGCGTGTGGCGCCGACCGTGGCGGTTCAGCGTGAACATGGCATCCCTCTCCGTGGTCCGTACTCGTTACCGCCGATGCTGAGCCGCCGGCATGCGACCGACCAGGGTGGAACCGCCGATGCCCGTTGACCGTGCAGCCTGTGCACGCGGTGCGTGCAAAACCTCGGCTCGCATCGACACACCCACGGCGTAGCAGTAGCGTGACGATCAGTCACGAGCCGGGAGGGGATGGGATGGGAGCGAAACACGGCTGGTCATGCGGGCGTCAACTAACCCGCAGGATCGAGGCGAACGGCGGCACAAAGGCAGAGGCGGCGACGGCGATCCACGAGCACTGCCGCGTCTCGCTGCTGCGGGCGCACCGCGCCGCCCACGGGCTCACGCTCGCCGATGCGGCGGAATGCGTACGCGGCATACTGCGCGAGTGGAGCACGCCTGCGGAAGGGCTGGCCCACCAGCAGATCTCGCGCTGGGAGAACGGCCTTGACACGCCCTCTCCGCACTACCTCAAGGCATTGTGCTACCTCTACCGGACCCGGCCGGATCGGCTCGGGTTCGGTTACGACTTCTCCGCAGAACAGGAGCGGATCCGTGACGGTCCAGCACACCGGGACCCGCTAACCATCGATCAAGGCGTTCGCGACATGAGGCGGCGACCGCTCCTCCAAAGCGGGGTGAGCGGTCTTCTTGCGCTCGCCAGTTCCCACGGGTTGCCGCATGCTGGCGTGCCCCGGTCATGGTCCGCGCAGGACCCAAGGGCTTCGCTCGCGGAGCTCGAGGAGAGCGCCGAGTGCACTGGTTACTTGCTCTACAGTGCCGCACCGGCCGACTTCGTGCCCATGTGCATGCTAAACATGGCGGCTGTCCAGGGACTGCTGCTGCGTAAGCCAACGCTCGACGCACAGCGTCGGCTCTATCGTCTCATCGCGCGCAACGCCGGATACATCGGCATCCGGGTGACCGACGTGTCCGCGATGCCGGACACGTTCAACTGGTTCCGGATCGCCGACCAGGCGGCGCGGCAGGCCGAGGACAAGAGCCTGCAGGCATGGATCTTCGCGCACTGGTCGGACGCCTACGGCTGCTTCCACCACGCCCTTCCACTCGGTCTCCAACCGGCACGGGCAGCCCAGACTCTAGGGCTGGCCGGGGCGCGCAGCGCCTCGGTCTACGGCTACCTGGCCGAGGCGGGGATCCAAGCACGGCTCGGCCGACGCCGCGAAGCCCTCGACGCGGTGCGGCGCGCCGACGCCATGTTCGCGGCGCTGCCCGCAGCCGCGACGGTCGAGGACGGCACCAAGATCTCTGAATACTTCCTGCGCTGGCATGAGTCCAACGCGCTGAGCGTGGTCGGCGAGGACAAACTGGCCCGCGAGATGCGGGCGCTGGCGCTGGCCCATCCCTTCGCTGGCCGGGATCTGGCCGGGCGCGCCCTGCTGGAACTCGATCAGGCGGCCGCACTGGTCCGGTCGAACGACGTCGACGCGGCCTGCGATCAGATCATGGAGACCTGGCACGAGTTGCCAGCGGAGTACCGGTCCGGCCAAGTGCCGAGGCGGATCACTCAAATCGTCGACCGCATGTCCCCGCTCCAGGCGACGAACAGCTCGGTGCGTGCTCTGTCCGACTACCTCCAGTCAGTGGACGTTCGGCCCGCAAGGGCCAGGGGCACCGACTCGGCGACATAGCCCGAGACGAGGGCTCCGACTGCTCGTTCCGAGACAGAAAGGGCAAAGGCATGGAAACACGGCGGAGAGCGCTGATCTCAGAGCCGGGGCGCGCGGAGCGGGCCCGGGATCTTCAACCCTGCGTATACCAATGGCCGGAGAGCCTGGAAGCCTATCTGCCCGATCCGACGGAACCCGGCGACCGGTGGTATCAGGCGGGCAACGCTTCGAACCCGAGGACCACGCTGAAGATACTCGACGACCTGTGCCCCGCAGCCGACCTGCTGATCGACCCGCTCTGCGGGAGCGGCAGTTCGGCCTGGGCTGCGCGGCTGCGCGGCCTGCCGTTCTTCGGTGTCGAGCTCGATCCCGTGCTCGCATGTGTCTCCGTCGCGAAGGCACGGGCGAGCGTGCGGGACGCCGAGCTGCTCGTTGAAGCCGGGCGAGTCGAGGGCACGGCGGAGCCGATCTGCTCGGCCCGAGCGCCCGACTCGCCCTCGCCGATAGCACCGTGCCTTGCGGTGACCGCCACTTTGAGCCAAGGCACGGAACACCCGACTCAGCCGTCGGTGATACTTGAGGATCTCGCCGTCAGCCCGTCGCCGCACGAGCTCAACACGGTGGTGTGGGCCGACGCCACCGACGAGGGCGTCTGGGCCGACCTGTATGCGCAGCCCGGTCCACTCGCCCAGGCGCGGCATGCCGTGATCTACGCTTCACCGCCCTTTGGCCTGCGCTCGCCTCGCCCGCGAGCTAGCCTCGGGCTCTACGGCGCCGCGGTCCGCACACTGACCGCGGTCGGCGTGGCGCACGCACGTAGCAGGCCGGCAGAGTTCCCGGCGTACGAGGAGATCGCGGCCTCAGTCGTCGGCAACGTGGCACGGCTGGTGCCCCGAGTGACTGTCGTCCTCGAACACGAACCGGCCGACGACGGTCAGGACGCTCGGCGCCTGACTGCGGAGAGGCTCCTCGCGGACCTGGGTCACCGCGTTGGGCGGTTGCGCATCCTGGAGAGCGCTGTCCGCTCGGGGCGCGGAGCCTTCTCACTGATCACGTGTGAGATCCAGGCATGAACACTCCAATAGCGAGCACGCTGACTCAGCACGAGTGGCCCGCGCTCGCGCGCGATATGGTGAATCTGGCGGACGGCCATGCGCGCCACAGCCTCTCCACACAGTCCGTTCAGGGCCTGGCCGCGATACTCGAGGGCCTGCTCGCCAAGCGGGGGTCCGATTACTTCGAGGCCGAGGAGGCATTCCGCGCCGCGCTCTCGGTACACACCGGGCAGCAGTACGGAACGAATTCCTCGTTTCTCACCTACTCCGCTTCCATCGCCCTCGATGCCGCTGCAAAGCAACTGCTCCCGCAACGTCGACCGATCGGGTTACTCACCCCAACCTTCGACAGCGTCCCCGCACTCTTCCGCCGCAGCGGTCTGCGCCTGACCCCCGTGCCGGAGCGGCGCGTACTTCCTGCTGTCGACCTCGACTACCTGGACGGTCTGGGCCTCGGCGCGCTGATCGTGGTCGTGCCGAACAATCCGACCGGGACCGTGATGTTCCCCGATCAGGTGATCGGCCTCCTGGGCTGGGCGGCACGGCGTGACGTGACACTGGTCCTGGATCTCTCTTTCCGAATGTTCGACCCGGGTCTGCGGTTCGATGTGATCGAGGCTGCGGACGGCGTCGGCGCGCAGGTGCTGACTGTCGACGACACTGGTAAGACCATTCCGCTCTACGACACGAAGCTCGGCGTACTGAGCGCGTCGCGTACTCTGGCGCAGCAAACCGGCCGCATCTGTGGCGACATTCTGCTGAACCTGCCCGAACTCGACCTGCGGATGCTCGGCTACCTGTTCGGTCAGCAGGGCCCTGACGCCGAGGTGGCCCGTGCCTGCCGGATCGCGGCCGCGAACGGCGCTCTTCTCACGAAACTGAGTGCGGGCGGCACACCGAGGTCGGCGGACGGCGGCTTTCAGCCGACGGTGGCGTGGCTCCATTGCGGCATCGGCCGCGACCACATCGTCGAGAGCTGCCGCCGTTCTGGCGTCGCCCTGCTGCCCGGGGACCGCTTCTTCTGGGACCGTCCGTGGCAAAGAAATCCCGGGAGTGATCGGATCCGGGTCCCCTTGCTGCGGGATGAGAAACTTTTCGAAGACGGCATGCGGACGGTCTTCAGCGCCGCCCGAGATGCGTGCTCGCGGGTGTCGATGCACACGGATGGTGGGCAGTGACGAGTTCGACGCGAGTCATCCTGGTGACTGGGTCCTCGCTCGTCGGCGTCGAGGTTCTCGATCTGATCGCGTCGCGCGGTTTCACCACGCGACGGCTACGCAAGGACGCCATCACCGACGCCGAACTGCACGATGCGCTCCGGGGTGCGTCAGGCTACCTCCTCGGCGGATACGAGGAGCCCAAGGCCGAGCACTTTGAGCGCGCCGCGCCGGTGCTCGAGACAGTCGCGTTCGTCGGAACCGACTATCAGGCTCTGATCCCCGGCTGGCAGCGCGCGCTCGAACTCGGTATCGCGCTCTCCAACGCCCCGGGGGCCAACGCCCAGTCTGTCGCCGAGTTCACCATGCTGCTGATACTCAGTTTGGCGCGGCCGCTGTTCGGCACGATCGCCCGACCGGGCGACGGCGACGCGGCGCTAGGGGAGATGGGGCCGGTCGGTCTAGAGGTGCGAGGCCGCACGCTCGGAATCATCGGGACGGGCCGAATCGCCCATCAGGTGGCGCGGATGGCGGCGTCCGGTTTGGGAATGGAGGTGCTGTATACGGGGCGGCGGCGCAATGAAGATCTCGAGCGAACCGCGGCCGCCTCCTTCGTCGACAAGGCCGCGCTCCTGGAGCGCGCTGACGTGGTCTCCCTGCACCGTGCGGGTCCCGCGGAAGGGGAGGGCCCGGAGCTGACTGCGGCCGACCTCAGCCGTCTGCGGCACGGCGCGTTCCTGGTCAATACCGCGCATCCGGACCTCATCGATGTCGACGCGCTGCTCAACGTGATCCGGTTGAACGGAGTCCGGGCCGCCAGCGACGGGCTACGGTTGACTCCGGCTTGGCGCAGGCTCATCGCGCTCGGCCCTGATCGGTTCCTGTGCCTGCCCCAGCAGGGCTTTTTGACGGCCGAGGCCAACCTGCGCGCAGCGCTGCTCGGCGCGGAATCCGTGTGCGACGTCCTTGACGGCGGGAACTCGGCACTGGTCGTGAACCCCTGGTTTCGTCAGACACGGTCCGGGCTGCCGGGTTACGGAGCTTTGCCTTCGAGCACATAGTGCCCGTCGCGGCTCAAGCCGAGGATGCGGCCCCCAGCGCCTAGCCTCCGCGTTTCACTTGCGGCGGTGTTCGAGTCTTGAGCGGAAAGGCGAAAATGCCTTCTGAGCTGGGAAGATGAGGCTTGTCCAAGGTCTCTGTCATCACAGCAGGAAGGCACTTTCCGCGTACGCCCTCGGTCGCGTCCCAAGCTCGTCGTGTCGGCCGACGGTCACGGAGTGGTCAGCCACGCCGGATCCCGCTTGCTGGCCGATCTCTCCGATGCCACTGGCCTGACCAGTGCCTTCTCGGACGCACTACGTCAGCTGCGACCGCGTGGGACCGGGCACGGCCCAGGCCGGATCGCGGTCGATCTCGCGGTCATGCTCGCCGACGGCGGCGAAGCGATAGCGGACCTGGCCCTGCTGCGTTCGGCCCCGTCGCCTCCACCCCGACCGCATGGCGCCTGCTGGCCGGCTTCGCCCCATCCGCACTCGCCCGCATGCGCTCGGCGAGGGCCACCGCCTGGAAGATTGCATGGCTGCAAGCTGCTGAGACCAGGGCAGGGCCAGGGATACCCGCAGCCCGCGCGGGTGGACGCGACCTGCCGGGTCTTGTCCTGGACCTCGACGCCACCCTGGTCACCTGCCACTCCGAAAAGGAGCAGGCAGCGGCGACCTACAAGCGCGGCTTCGGCCACCACCCGCTGCTGTGCTTCCTGGACAACACCGGAGAAGCCCTGGCCGCAGTCCTCAGGCCCGGCAACGCCGGTGCCAACACCGCCGCCGGCCACATCACCGTCCTCGACCAGGCACTCGCCCAGATCCCCGACGCTCACCGCCACGGCACACCCATCCTCATCCGCGCGGACGGCGCCGGCGGAGCGAAAGCGTTCCTGCACCACCTACGCACCCTGCACTCACGCGGGATCATCACCCACTTCTCCGTTGGATACACCGTCACCGAGCCCGTCCGCCCCGCAATCAGAGCCCTAACCGAGCAGACCTGGCATCCCGCACTCGAACAGGACGGCACCGTGCGCCAGGGCGCGGAAGTCGCCGATCTGACCGGCATGATCGACTACCCGTACGGCACCCGGGTCATCGTCCGGCGTGAACGCCCGCACCCCGGTGCCCAGCTCTCACTGTTCGACCTGGACGAAGGCATGCGCCACCAGGCCTTCCTCACCGACACCCCCTACGGGCAGGGCTCCGTGCAGCACCTGGAGGTCCGTCATCGCGCACACGCCCGCGTGGAAGACCGCATCCGCAACGGCAAGACCACCGGCTTCGGCCGCTTTCCCTCCCGCCACTTCCAAATCAACGCCGCCTGGCTCGAACTGGCACTGACCGGCGCCGACCTGCTCGCCTAGACTCAAACACTTCTACTGGAAGGCGAGTTGGCCACCGCCAAGCCGAAGAAGCTCCGCTACCGGCTCCTGCACACCGCTGCCCACATCACCTGCGGAGGCCGCCGCCTCACCTGGCCCTGGCGAAATGCGCTGACCAGCGCATTCACCCGCCTTGCGGACCTGCCCCGGCCAGCCACCTGAACCGCAACAGTCCCTGCCTACCCACGACCTGAGAGGCCCTGGAGCACCCGACCCGCGCGTCGGGCCCCGGTCATGGCCGACGGCGACAAGCAACCGAACCCACCACCGCATCCCGCTCAGACCGACTCAGCCACTCGAAGCGAAACAAGGGGGCTAGTACGGCACATACCACCGCCGGCGCGGCAAGTACCGTCCGTCCCTAACGCGGGAAGTACTGCCTCGGCGTCACCCCGACCACCCGGTGGAACGCCGCCGTGAAGGAGCTCGCCGACGCGTACCCCACCCGCCGTGCCACGGCCTCCACCGGCAGCCCCTCGACCAGATACGGCAACGCGGCCTGCATCCGCAGCCGTTCCCGCCACTGGCCGAAGCCGAGGCCGGTCTCCGCGACGAAGAGCCGCGCCAACGTCCGTGCGCTGGCGCCGACTTGACCGCCGTACGCGGCGAGGGCCCGTCCGTCCGCCGGGCGGGCCCGCAGCGCCTCGGCCACCGCGCGCGCCCGTGGATCACGCGGTTCGGGCGCGGCCACGCTGGTCACCGGCACCGGACGCAGCTCGTCGAGCAGCACCGGTTCGGCACGTGAACGGGCCTCCGGTGTCAGGTCGGTTCGGTCCAGGTGCACGACGAGCGCGTGGAGAAGAGGGGTGACCGCGACGACCGTGGGGTCCCGCCAGCCGATGTGCGGGCAGCTCTCCGGGTCGACGAACACGCCGCGCATGACGGCATCACCCTCGGAGGCTGTGGCGTGCGGGACGTGCGCGGGGATCCAGAGGGCCAGCGACGGCGGCAGCAGCCATGTCCCGTGCTCACTGCGGATACGGAGCAACCCCTTTTCGGAACAGAGGAGTTGGTGGTCGGGATGCCAGTGCGTGGCGAAGGCGGTGCCGCGCGGCATGACGAACTGGCCGACGAGGATCGCCGTGCCGAACCGGCGGTCCCGCTCCTGTCCGTTCCGCGACATGACACGGCAGCCTAGCCTGTGGCGGACAACCACCGGCCCCGCCTAGCGTCGACGTATGCCGATGAACCGAGCCCATCGCAGAATATGCAGCTCAGAGGAGTGGGCGCGGACGACGAAGGACCGCATCCTGCCCTGGGCCCTCGAACACGTCGAACTCGGCGCGGACGTACTGGAGATCGGGCCCGGCTACGGCGCCAACCTCCGCGTTCTCGTCGAACGGGTCGACCACCTCACCGCCACCGAGATCGACGCCGACAGCGCCCGCATGCTCCAGTCCAAGTGGGGTGACCGGGCGGACGTACTGCACGCGGACGGCGCCGAACTGCCGTTGCCCGACGGGTCGTTCGACTCCGTCGTCTGCTTCACGATGCTGCACCACGTGCCCACGGCCGCACACCAGGACCGGATCTTCGCCGAGGCGTTCCGCGTGCTGCGCCCGGGCGGCACCTTCGCGGGCAGCGACAGTCAACCGAGCTTCCGTTTCCGGCTGTTGCACTTCCGGGACACCATGAACACCCTCGATCCGGCGACGCTCCCGGCCCGGCTGGTGCGGGCCGGCTTCACGGACGTGGCGGTGGACCTGGAACCGGAGAGCCGCCGCCTACGCTTCCGGGCGGGCCGGGCCTGACCGGCCCTCCGTGCCCAACCAGCCCTCCGTGCCCGACCAGCCCTACGCGCCCGACTCGTCCACCGGCGCCCCGAACCGCAGCACGTACCGCCGCTGCCACGGCGTCTCCACCGCGTGCCGGTCGTAGTGGGCGCGGACGTAGGAGACCGCCTCCTCGGGCGGTACCCCGTCGAGGACCGCCAGACAGGCGAGTGCCGTGCCGGTGCGGCCCCGGCCGCCGGCGCAGGCGAACTCGACGCGCTCGGTGAGCGACCGGTGCCAGGCCTCGGTGAGGACCGTGTGCGCCTCGGCGCGGTCGGCGGGCAGCCGGAAGTCCGGCCAGCGCAACCACCGTGTCTCCCAAGGAACTTGGGGCGGCGTCCGGCCGAGCAGATAGATGCCGTACGACGGGTTCGGCTCCCCCGGTGCGAGGGGGCGTCGTAGGCCGCGGCCCCTGACCAGGCGGCCGGACGGAAGCCGTAGGACACCCGCGTGCCGCTCGTCCCATACCTCTGCCATCTCGTCACCTCTCACGCGTCCGGTGCCTCGCGTACTGCCTTCTCCAGCAGTGCGCCGGCCGCCCATCGCATCACGTCCCGCGCCTCCTCGGGGTCGAGTCCGCAGGCGTCGCGGGTCGCGATCAGCGCCTCCACGCCGTACACGAGGGTGACGGCCATGGTCAGGCGGCGGTGGAGTTCGGGCGGGAGGGTGTCGGCGAGGGGTTCGAGGGCGGTACGGGTGTGGCCGAGGCGGGTCTGGTTGCGAGTGGGAATCTCCGGCTCGCCGCTCTCGTGCCCGTGCTTGTGCTGGGTGAACCAGCGTTCGAGGCTGGCGCGCACCAGTGCCCGCCACACGGCCTCGTCGCCGAGCTGGAGCTCGGCGACACGCGAGACCAGCATGTCGAGGCGCTCGGCCGGGTCGGCGGGCAGATCGGCGGTGACATCGGGGGTACGGATGAGGAGTTGCGTCTCCTGGAGCAGCTCCTGCGGGCTGGAGAAATAACGATACGCCGTGGCCAGGGACACCTCGGCCGCCTCCGCCGCCTCCGCGATCGTGACCGTTCGGCCCTCGCGGATCAGGGCGACCGCAGCCTCGATCAGCGCGCGGCGCGTGCGCAACTTCTGTCTGCTGCGGCCTTCCGGCATGCGAATACCTTCTTGTCGTGAGAAAATCTTCTCATTACAGTATATCCGTCTCACCAAAGGGGGGTCGCGGCCCGACCGGCACGCGGCACGACGAGAGGAGGAGCTCAATGGGCTCCATCACACCGGCGGAAATGGAAGTACTGATCGGCACGCACATGCTCGCCGAGGAGCACGGGGACCCGGCGGCGGCCGTGTCCGTCTACACCGAGGACATCGAGCACGACGCCGTCGGCTGGCCGGGCGGCCCGGCGGTCGGCATTCCGGCCGCGCAGGAGCGCTACGAGCAGTTGGTGCAGGACATCCGCACCGAGAAGTCCGAGCGCACGCACACCTACTACTCGGAGAACGCGGCGACCGTCGAGGACCTCATCACCTGCACGGTCCCGGGCTCACTGCTGGGCGTCCCCGGCAACAACCGCCGGATCACCTTCCGGATGCTGCACGTCTTCGAGTTCACGGACGGCAAGATCTCCCGTGAGAACGTGTGGCTTGACAGTGCGTCGATCGTGGCCCAACTGACCGCTCCCTGAGCCCAGTTCAGGGGTCCGGCAAAAACCCCGCCGTACGTCAGCCCACTCCCCGTGACTCCTGCGCCGCGCGTGCCTCGATGCCGCGGAAGTGGTCCGCCATCGCGCGCTGCGCGCCCTCGACATCGCGGGCGCGCAGCGCTGTGACGATGTCGCGGTGACGGCCGACGGTGATGTCGGGTGCCGGGTCCTCGGTCCAGCCGCGGGCTCCGGCGACCCGGTGGAACACCGTCCAGAAGGCGCCGAGGAGTTGCGAGACGAGTTCGTTGCCGAGCGAGGCGTAGAGCAACTCGTGGAACTCGCGGTCGAGTTCGGGGAAGGGTCGGCCGGCGCGACCCGCCTCCTCCATCCGGTTCACCACCGCTTCCAGGCGGTCCAGCTCCGGTTCGGTGAGGATGGCGGAGACCCGATGAATCAGGCCTTCCTCCAGCACCTCGCGCACCTGGAGGATCTCGGCCAGGGCGTCCGCGTCGTCCTCGTGCCGGGTGAGGGTGCGGAAGGTGAGGCCGTCGGCGAGCGGGGTCAGCGAGGCCCGGCCGACGTAGGTGCCGTAGCCATGTCTGATCTCCACGATGTCGAGGGCCTGGAGCGCTTTGAGGGCCTCGCGGACGGAGTTTCTGCTGATCCCGAGGTCTTCCATCAGCTCGGCCTCGGTGGGCAGGGCCGCACCGGGCTGGAGCTTGCGGTCGAGGATCAGCTGGACGACCTCGCGCTGTATCCGACTGTTCCTTGGCTCCCCGGACATGCGCCGCATCGTACGCGCACCGGAGGTCCCACGTCCCATGTCCTGGCGCGACCGTCCCTGAAAGGGCATCAACTTCCGCCATTTCAAACCGCCATTGGTCCGACCTCTGGCGGCTACGCCATTCGTGTGTGATGCCTTGACCGCCCCCACGGGCGCTCTTATGGTCGCGCTGACCGCAGGACGTAGGACGTCGTA
>Ga0307509_10003674_pt1 | contig 22947 bp, 19 predicted proteins | sample 10_EM_MG_FD_202245 | JGI IMG/M metagenome (GOLD analysis project Ga0307509, IMG submission 202245) | Populus trichocarpa ectomycorrhiza microbial communities from riparian zone in the Pacific Northwest, United States - 10_EM | ecosystem: Host-associated > Plants > Roots > Unclassified | place... | reverse complement strand
TCTTGATTGTGGCTCCATTCCAATCTCACTCTTACGTGAATGGATCTTGTATGTGGCGGTGGGCCTGCAAGCCTCAACCGCTTATCGGGTCTCTTGTCCCTAAACATTGAGGTTAGTAACTTTCCAGAAGAATTTGGTATGGTTTTACAATAGTTAATCAATGTCTCTTGCCTTTCAACACAAGAGCGGCCACAATGGGTCGTGATTAACTTTTATCACTTGATAAACTTTACGGGGTTTCAATAGCTTGGCTGTTTACTATCAGGCCAGCATGATTTCTGGTATTCAACCCTCCTTAGCTAAACTTGCAAAATCAGTTTAATTGCTAAGTCAGGTCCAGCCTGACGAAATCAACACAAAACCCAACCAAATTCAATCCAGAATTTCAAATAATATGAGATAAGCAAATAACACTTTCGCAAAATCACATAAGAAACAAAACAAAACCGTAAAACAAAGTATCACAACCATTCCCAATATAAAAAAACAAACCCTACCAATCTCGCTATCCCTATAGCCAGATATTAGTTTCGATATGTCGTACCTCTGGTGGGGAACATTACTGCTTCGTTTCCGTCATCTATGTCATCAGCCTTTCTAGGCTCTAGAGTAGAGTTAGCTTTTGCATTCCTATCACCTCTTGGGATAGATCTTACCTAGCCGTCCATATCGGGATCAATCTCCAAGATATCCAAATCTGGAGGTGGTGATCTGCGGACCTCGGCTACAACTTGCTTAACAGCAGGTTTCGGAGCAGCTTCAGTTCGGCGCGATTTCGGGACTTGGGTGGCTTTGTATCCAGCTTCACCGGTGGCTCTTTTTCGATTAATTCGAGAGGATGCAATAACTAGAGTAGCCGAAGGACACTTTGCCCAGTAGTGACCGGCTTGTCCACATCGAGAGCATTGATTCAACCATTTGCATTTGTCAATCACAGTCTGAGGAATATCACGATGCATTTTGGTGTGCACTGTTTCTTGAGGTCTTGAAGACCCAGACGCATGGTTGCGGGACTTCTGTTGGCGTGGTCCCGAGCTTTTCCTATCCTTTCGCTGTCTCTTAGTGGACGATTGCCTATCATCGCTCTTCTCCGGTCGGGAATGATATTTTTCCTTTGTAACCGTACGGTTAAAGGAAGCAATGTCTTCCAACTGATGTCCGGTTTGACGGAGGAGATTGATATATTCGACGTATTCGTCGCGAAGCGGAGTTTTTAAAGACCCTGTATTGCGAAGGTCTGTAGTTATACCTATGCGGGCTTTGTCCTTGACAAAATTGCCGCTATATCCCAACTCTAAAGCCATTCTCATCAGCTCGTCACAAAAGTGATCGATCTTACCTGACTTCCTAGTCAAATCATTCCACTGCCTAAGAGAGCGATCCCGATCGGAGTGTCCACCAAAACTTGACACCAGCTGTTGCCGAAAACCTTCCCAAGTGCTAAGGACATTTTTCAGATCCAAGGCAACACCTTCTCGACGGGCACCCTCTTCACTAACATAAGGGTGTATGCTCTGGTACCATTTTTTGGCAGGACCTTGGAGAAGGGGAATTACCAAACTGACTTTATCCCAGTCCTTGTGGAGGGATTCCCTAAAGTAGTCCAGTTTGATTTCGCAATCCTGTATGAAGCGTTGAGTATCGGTTGAGTCACCTTTGAACGGATCGACACCTAATTTCACAGGTTTCTTCGGTCGACGCGCTGACTTCTTACCCTGGCATTGTTTCCGAAGATACTCAGCAACCTCAGGACACCGCCTATCATACTTTTCCTTTCTCGCATCATTCCAGTGGGACTTGCGTCTCCCTAGGAATTTCCGCGGATCGGGAAAGGAGGAGTCAGAATCGCCATCTAACGAGGAGTCGGAATCACCCGGATCTCCACCCCCTCCAGCATTTCCACCACGGGAGGAAGATTTCCTCCACTGCCACCTGCGTTGCCGCTGGGGCCTCCCGTAGGGGAATTATACCCATTACGACCATCTTCCCCCGGCATGTCTTGGTCCATTCTCTGTGGTAATGGGTTAGACGGTGGGGGAGGCGGTTGTTGACTAGCGGCACGAGTGTTAACCGCATAGGCTCTTAAAAAATCAGGGCAGTCACTATGCCTAGTGTGCCTTACACTCTCATAGTACCCACATCGGTTCTGTTTTGACTTTGGCTGAGGAGCGTCGTTCCTAGGTCTCGACAAAATATTGATCGCCTCAGAGTCACTCTTGAGACATTGAAACCTATGCTCATTACGAATATCGCTTCCTTCGGCCACAACCCTACAGTCAGGAGAATAAACACCCGTAGGCGCTAGTGCTTCCGACCTTCGGCTAAAACCGGGAGCACCAACACTACCCGAAGGCTTTGCTGGTGCGGGTGGTGCTATTGCCGAAACAAAGGCACCTGGGACTTGTGGAGTGGTGGGTAGAGGGGTTTGCCCTGCTACCGCAAAGGGTCGTTCTGGTTCAATAGGAATCGCCGGCGTATTTTGTTCCACTGCCGGAGGGGCAGGTACGGTCGACGATCGTGGTAAAGGGGAGGTTGTTGCGGGGACAGCCTCCGGAGGTAGCGGCTGAGGAGAATTCTGTCCCCATGATCTCCCGGACGAAAAGGAGCTAAATTTGGTAACCCCAAGAGGACGTGACGAGGGCTGGAGGTTTTTGACCGAAGGAGTTGTTTCCCGTGATCGGACAAACTAACTGAAGGCCAGTTCGTGAGGCGTTTGACGTTCATGTGCTTCAGCCACCCGCTTTTGCAATTCCGCAAGCTGCTCTTGCTGTGCGATGAATTGTCTACCCATCTCGTTCAACCAAGGTTGATATTTCTCATTAATCATGCAGGCTGCGACTTCAGCAGCATCATGAGGAAGGGGTTCTATTGCCAAGGGAAGCGCAGGGGCAGCGTTCATGACCACGTCATTCTCAGCGTCAATTGAGTACCCCTGGGAAGCTGCCTGCTCCAAGGCTTCTACCCTTTTCCGGATCATCTAATCGGACATAGATAGCTTGCGGAGGTTCTTTCGCTGGTATTCCATCCAACGATTAGCGTTTTCCACGATCTCAGTTTCAAATGCCTGCTGGTGGTCTTCAGCAAGATGGTGGAGATGGCTTTGTACATCTTGCATCTGCCGTGTTATTTCCTCAACTATTTATGGTTCAACGAGATCATTTGTAAAATCAGCGAAAGTCATCTTCCGTTGTTTATTCTGGGGTATTCTCCGTCCTACTAACGGCTCATGGGTTAAACTTTAGAGTAAGGCACAAGGGTCTTCAATCTCCATCTCTCTGACCCTGCGAGGTATTGCAATCTCAAAGGTAGGTTCATTCTCTACGTCATATGTCAGGAGTTGCTGGATTGGCCGCCAACCAAATCTCTTCAGGTCTGCTCTTGCAGCGGCTCGAGAGATTTCTCGCTCAATACCAGTCATACGCTCTGGACGAGAATGAGAGCGCGACACAGCCATAGTTGAAGACATTGTTCTTTCAACATGATGCTTCTTGGACCAGACAAGCGACTCGTAATCAAACAATGTGCAAACTGTAGGCTAAAACAACAATTCTCAGAAGAGAGTTAAGCGAGTGCGCTTAACTATATACTGTAACGGGGGCACCCTATAGAGAGGTGAACTCTAAGGTTCCGACCTCACCAAAAACTCAAAGTAGAAGATAAAGATGAGGTAAAATAATTCAGAAGAATCAACAGTAAAACTTAATATAGTTAAGCTCGAAGCTTCACTCAATTTAGTTATCTGGAGGAAAAGTTGGTTGTCGAAGTAGAATGCCAAATGCTTAAACTTAAGTAGATATCAGATTAAAGCCTGTGACATTGACCACTACTTCCGACCTTTGTGCGAGCACCCTGTCCTGCTCAGGGTTCGTCCGAGGTCTACCCTCCATCAGGATTTATCCTGGCGGAAGTGTCGGACCAACTCGGGTACGCTTAACTCCGTCAATAGGATATGAGTTTCTGCAATACATCTGCAATACAACCGCAGGTGGAAAAACTCTTCCTATCGAAATCATACCGGTGGCTAACTGTTATGACAACAACCGGAATCAATACCTAGGTGGTGGACTCACTGGCCCAGTGGCAGTTTCGTCTATACAAGCTACGCAGTCCATCATTCAATCTACGCGACTATTCAATTTGATAAATTGACATGCAAGCTCCCCCGGTAAGATGTAGCCGATAGGGGGCTAAGTGGGCGCTACCCATAGCCAGCATCTCAGGACATACTCTACCGTGATAAGACTCATACCTCTAGAGTCCAATAACAACCCATAGTAATGCTACAAATCAAGGGGAGAAGGTCCACGCTGGTTACTGAGGTATTTATCTCGGAAGCACCCTGGCCTTCTGAGACTACCTGAGTACTACTTGGAAGACCACCCTACAACCCGTAGGCTAGTATAGACTCCTAGATGCCCAAGAGACCATCTATGGATGACCCCCATTTTGGCGGTTATTTATACTCCCCTTATATATCCTGCGAACGACATGCAGTCCGACGGACGGCGACGACTTATACGGTGTTACGGTAGCTGCTCCAATGACCTCTTTTAACTAGCAAACCAGCAACTACACAGCCGTCTGCCTATGACGCGCCGTCCCAACGCTGGGGCCAGAGGGGGGTGTTAGCAAAACCCAGCCAAATTCAATAGCATGTTCGGGCTACCCTTACGTAGGCGTGGGGCCTCCCCGCGCAGATCCCTGTGCGCCCAAGAACATCTAAGAGCCCATAGAATGTGAGGCAATCGACCTCTAAGTTCTAGGATGACTTTGCTGGTGAAGGTAGGGTAATTTGGACACCTCAGTAAGGTAACTGGGGTCCATGGGCATAATGACCAAATTCCCAAGGTAGGGTAACTTTGCCCTCTTATGCCTTTAACCGCTCAAGAAGTCCTAAAGGCGACCACAGAAGTCGTCTCAGAGGTTCTTGTAACATTCCCATAATTCTCTGGACCTTATGCGAATGTTCTCCCGATAGGTTACGCTGCCTAGTAGAGTACCTCATGGCTACTCAATTATTCCCTAGGCCTTATCCTAGGTTTACCAGCTATTTGTATTAAGTATACGAGACCATACCACCTCTGATTCCCTCTTGGTATACCATTTGGGCTAAGGTGATAGCGATTGTAGCTACCTATCGTAGGGTCGTTACAAGACCTGAGGCCAAAAGACAGACATTCTGATCATGATGGCTGGGAGGGAGCCCCAAACAGCGGACCTGTATAAGAGAATCAGGGCTAGGAGCGAGCGTGCCAAGGAGCGACAGCGGTGGGGAGGAAGGCCCATTCAGGGTGGGGAGAGGCCGCGAATCATGGCTATTGCGGCGTTGGCGAGGGTGTACCTCCTGGAGAAGTTTGACCTCGTTTCAAAGGAGGTGGTGAAAATACATCCCGGCCATTTCAGGCAGGACTGTGGGTAGAAGAGCTGATCCTGAAGCTGCACAGGGAGGGAGCATGGCCACTCATTGCTCCTGGCCAGCCTCCAATGGCTCGGTTCGGTTTTTGAAATTGACCAAGAGATTTTGAGCGGGGAGGCCCTTCTCTTGAGCGACGAGAAGGACTTCTGGAGAAGGCCAATGTTGGTTCTGTAGCAGGGCGAGGCGTCAGTGACAGTAAAGTCGTCGATGTAGGAGACAATAAGTTATCTAGGGATATCGAGATGAAGAGAAGAAACATATATAACGAATAGCAGGGGGGAGATGGGGGACCCCTGAGGGACGCCCACAGAGACGGAAGAGAATGAGCTGGGGGACCCTTGAAATGTCAGGCGGCAGGTGCGGTTTCTGACGCAAGAGCTGACCCACTGAACCAGGTACGGGCTGACCCTCTTTCTGCAGAGGAGAGCGAGGAGAGAGTGAGATTCTATCTAGTCGAAACCTCCTTTCACATGGAGGAAGGGAGAGGAGACCGTGTAGCCGAGGTAGTGGCAGTATTCAACGTCGAGTTGTAGGACACGGGCAGCATCGGCCGTGGACCTCCCAGCGAGGGACCCACATTGGAGGGGGTGGATGAGGGAGCAGGTTGTTGCCTGGACTGAGAGGCGGGAGGTTACCACTCTCTCAAGGATCTTAGGGAGCGTCCGGAGAAGGTCAATGACCTTGAAGGAGGTAGGCGAGTCGTAGGAGAGCTTACCCGGCTTGTCGAGCACAATATCAAGTGCTTTCTTGAGGGCGGGAGGGTGGAAACCGTGGGCCAAGAGGGGGTCCAGGAGGGAGGGGAGAAGGGATGGCTTGAGGCGGTGTACGGACTTCCAGACACAGTACGGGATGTGGTCGGGACAGGGGGTGGAGGTATTCAAGGCCTTAGAAAGGGCCCTGGATATTTCCTCAGAGGTGATGGGGGTATAGTCCTCACAGCGTATGAGGCAGAGGGGCAGGGGAGGTGGGGGTTTGGGCGGGAAATGGTGGAGAAGGGGCGTCTCTGCTACCTCGGCTGGGCCGGAGGCCCCCGGCCAATTCAGGAACCTCTACGGCGGGCGGCCAAACGCAAACCTTTTGGCCTTCCAGAGGTAGTGGGGAGTAGCCGATGATAAAAAGTCCCACCCCTGTGTCTTCTTGGGTGAGGCCATGGCCTTAAAGTATGTTCTCCTCAAGCTCTTCACATTGCTGCAGTTGAGGGAGCATGGGTTGAGGCGGGATATCCTTGGAAACTTGTGATCTGCCCTCCCAAGGGATGATAGGCTAGGGGACCACCATGCTTTCGAGCGGGGGTAATGGGGTCTGCTTGGGGCATGGGAGGTCAGGAGAGAGGTCAGGTGGGTAGAGAAGATGTCGAACGATCTACTCTGAGAGTTCGGCGTGGGCCTTGCTGCGCAAGGTAATGGGGTGAAGACATTCAGCGCCACTCCTACGGCGTGAAGGTCGAGGAGGGCCAAATGTGCAGTCGGTGGGGGAAGCATGATCGCGGACAGTTTTAGGATTATTACCCGCCGGATGTTGTCCAAACCGGTTGAGGGGAGGGGAGTGTCCCATAAGGAGAGATGGGGGGAGAGAGCGGTATTCGCGAAGGCCAGGTCCAAAACTGAAGGTCGCGAGATAGTGTCAAACAGGAAATGAGTGTAACCCCCGGGGGTGTTAAGGAGGTTGTACCGGACATCGAAAGCAACATCCAGGTAACGCGCGCAGAGGGTAAATTCCGTTTCGGAGAGGGAGCGGCAGGGGTCCGCCAGCGGGTAATGGAGGTTGAAGTCACCTAAAACAAGATGAGGGTAGGAAAGAAAACAAAAAAAACATTCACGTGGTATGGAGCGGTAAGGGGGACGTTGCGTATGAAGGAGATATACCGAGGTGACCCTCAAGGAGCAGTGGGGGAATCGAAAAAGAACTTCCGGAGAAAGGACATCCACTCAAACCATCTCTGAGGAGTGGTGGAAGACGGTGGAGCAGGACAAGTGCTGGTTCAAAACTGGAGAAACATAGATTGCCACTTTGGGGCAGCCAGTGGGTGGGGGGGGGCGGAGGTTAAGAAATCCTGGAAACATCGGGAGCACTGATCGTGTGGAAGGGGGATCTTGAATTGCGACAAGTAAGGGAGGGTGAAGCAGCAGGGTAAAGCTGTGAAAGAGTGAAAGAAAAACATCCCAGCTCCCAAGGCAGTTATGTTGGACGGTTGGAAAGAACGGGAAGACAGCCAAGCTGTCCGTGTATCGAGTGAAAAAATTCTTCATTATTGGGCAAAGCCGTCGGAGGAGTCAGAGTCGAGGGATTCATCCCCACTCTCTCTTGGGGTGAGATCGGTGATGGTGCAGTGGGCTCTCTGCCTAGGTGGCTGAGCATTACGGGGGAGTCCAGGGGCACTCGGGGTCTGGGGAGGGGCACTTGGTGCATTACAAACGATTGTCAAAGTGCCAGCCTGGTCTTGAGCGAGATCCATGCTGTCCTCCGTCTGTCGAGATGGCACCTTTGATGCATCTGGGGCGGCTTTTGGGTGGTATGGGCAATCCCTCCAGCGCGCAGAGTTCTCTTCTTGGCAGTTAGGACCGCACGCCACCAGGGACAGGCAGCTGCTGAGGATCGGTGGGAGGTTAGCACCCTTAGGGCAGGAAGGGTTAGGGCAACAATGCTCTGCTTTTGTGTGAGTGAGTGAGCAGAACGGACTGATGGGTAGTGAGCTGGGACAGTGGTGGGTGATGTGGCCGAACTTCCAGCACTTCTTACATGGGGAGTTTGTTGAGGTGGAGAACATTTGTTCCACCCTTCAGTTTCGAGAGAAGTGGTTAAACGAGGGGAGGTTGGCAAGATCGTCGGACAGGGACACAGATACAACCACCAAGGTTGCCGCTTTTTGACTGTGAGATTCCGGGTCCGGATTAAGAAAATGTGCTGAGTGAATGGAGACTCCTCTGGCATTGCGGATGGACTCATGAAGAGAGGGGATCAGTTAGTCGTCATCTGAAGGGATCAAGGAGAGAGATGGAGTGAATCAATAGTTGTGTTTCATTCGGGGCGGGTTGAAAGAGATCTCAAGGGAAGTGACCCACCGGGAAAGCTTTGTTCAATCTTGTAGTAAGGGGAGCGAAGTAGGAGGTGTATGCGGAGGTGTGAGTGTGAAGGTCGGTCCCGAGGAGTGATACTCAGCCATTGTTGTTGACCGTGCAGGTGAAGGAAAGGGGACGGGAGCAGTTGACCTCCCTGAGCAAGGAGGCAACGATATCAGGGAAATGGGCTGCTAGCTTGAGAGCATCCGGGTGGGGTTTGAAGGTGGTTCTCGAGGCCAAGAATCTGCGGAGGGCTTGCGGGAGGAGAGGGGGAGGTTTTGTAAAAGCCTCACCCGACGCAACCTCAACAGACAAAGCCCAGACAGAGCATGTCGCCTGCCGACACTTCTTTCCCTTAGCGGAGAGTGTGACAGCTTGAGCTTAGGTGGGGGTGGCCTTGGGGGCCATAGTGGTGGGAGGTGGCTAGCCAGGGTCAAGGTGGCCGGGGGTCTAAGCGGAACCGGGGGGTATTTCCCTTTGGGGAATTCATCCGCTTCCCAGGGGTGCCGGTATTGTTTAGCAAACGCCTCAGGGTTGCCATATAGCGTGGGAGGGGAAGTTGACCTGTCATATCTCACGAGGTCGGGGTCAGCTAAGGGGGAGGGCCACCGCGTGTTAGGAGGTGGTGGTGCTGGAGCCGTAGGAGCTCTTTCCTTCCCTTTCTCTTCACGAGTAGGGTTGGTGTTGCCGGTTGGGGTGGGGTGTGACCTGCCAGAGTAGTGTGTATTCGGTGGTGCAATGTTAGGGCTTGGCTGGGAAAAGGGGCCTGAGCGGCGGCCAGGAGAGAGGAGGCAATATCGCGGAGGGAAGCCTGGATTGGGGCAAAGTTAGGGGGCTGTAGGGACAGATCCAGGTTGGGAATCGGAGCAGACAGGTCGAGGATTTCAGGCGAGAGGTTCTCCAGGGTAGTCGCTATATGGACGCTCGATTGGAGGGAGGTGCAGCGCAGCAGGAGGAGCATTTGTTCTCCGATGGAGAGCGTGGAAATGTTTACTGGTATTATGGGGGGGAAACTAGGGGCTAGGAGTCCTAGGTTGGCTGCAGCCTTATGGAAGAGCGAGAACAGATGGTAAATGTTTCCGCTAGCTAGGAGGCGGGAGAGCGGAGTTAGAGTAGTATTTCTTGCGGGGACACCTGGGTGGGACGCCATGTTTGGAGGTGAGGGTGGGGACACGAGGCCCAGCAATGAGGACAAACTGTGTGGGAGAAAGGATCGTGCGCAGAGCGACGTAGTGTTGAGATCTGTAGGGGGGGGGGATGAGGGGAGCAGAAGCCTGGTCTAACTACCCGGACTTTTTTTTCTTTTTTTTTCTTTTTCTTTTGGAATCATATGCATTTGTTTATGGTACAAAGATAGCCATCCTCCGTCTCCTTTATACACCCAGCGATTGAAATCTCAACACCACGAGATTATCACCACTTTTCCCAACTCCACCCCCCGTTATGGGTTCGCCCTAGGGGGTGGAATGCATCTCCCCTTATCTTCTCGCACCGTTAGGCATATCCCTTTGGGCTTTCTTCTCCATTGGTGGATGGATTTTGTCCTCATTTGATCATGTTTGCTCTTCCCATGCTGTGTTTGCTGTGAGCCTCGCTTAGAGCATTCGAACGGTCGGCAACACTGTTCTCAACGCCTATCTCACAGACGGCCGGGTACACATTTTGCAGTAAGAGAAAACATTTCAACAGGCCACGGTCAATTTCTCTGCTCTCTTTCTGTTTAAGAGGCTGCCTAGTCAAGACACGAACGCATTTCCGATAGTTTCTACGGCACAGAGTTGGGTCTACCCCTCTTTTTTCTCCTCCTCACACCGTCGGATCGGCTGGCACCCCACTTCTACTCTAGCTTCCTGGCTGGTACCCACAACTACCTGGCTGGTATCCACAACTGCTTCTTCACCATTCGGACTTTGACCACGGTCCATCACGGCTGGCCTCTGGGAGGATGGTATTGCACTATCTCCTTCAGCCTTTTGAGTGTCTTGACAACACAGTTGGCACTTTCAGCCTCCCCAGGACTTCAATCATGCCAAGCCTGGCCCCTCCCATCCAGAGTATGCGGAAATCTTTGAAGTGGTCTCCGCTAAGTTTGCTTTTTGTTTTTGTTTTGTTCGGATGATCGTGGCATGGGTTTTCCTGTCTCTTCCTGCTTGTTCTTTATTATGATTCCTTTCGTCTATCTTCTTAGCTAGTCATGGGTGTCTTGTTGGGGGCGAGATGTGCGGTTGGTTCCACACCAGAGGGACTTGGGGGGTTGGCCTTTTCCCAGGAGCAGTTGGGGGTTTTTTTATGTCATAGCGTAAGCTGCACCCAAGATTTGCTACCCTAAAATAATAATTATATGATTCAAAAAAAAGAAAAAGAAAAAAAAGGGTACAATGACAGCATTCAGCTTTAACGCTGTGGCTAGCAAAGACCCTGCCCTCCACACCCCAGAAAACATCCAAACCCCCAAGTCCCTCTGGTATGAGACAAACCTCAAATCTCGCCTATCACCCAACCAAATCCGATGAACATACATGTACACCCCAAGGAAGTAGAAAGGAAAGCAACAAGCAGGAAGGAGAGGATAACCCTTAGCGACATCTACCAAAACCATAAAGGTGAACATACGGAATATATGAACCCCTGACAAAGGAAAATTACCTCTGATAAGTGACGTGGATCAGGCTGAGCTAGGAAGTGAGGGTGTGGTCCTGAGCACCGGAGCGGTGCCGGGGAAGGAAGCGATTCCTGATAGCAGAATGGGAAAACGGGGGAGGAGAAACTGTTGAGGGGTCCACGGTGGGTGTACTAAAACGGCATTAGCGAGGGCCATAAGGACTGGTGTACCAGAGGCGGGTTTTAATATAGCGACCGAAGGTTGACCACGGCAAAGGGGGCTGTAAGGTGCCAGCTGGGAAGGCGGGAAGAGGGGAAGTGGGTGTACCGGTAACCCGGCAATGGGACGATGACCAAAACGGTAGGCGAAGGGGGATGGGAGGAGGAAGGACTTCCAAACACTAGAGACGACCAACTAGAGTAACCGCGGCTGATGCTTTTCCGAATGCCAAACAAAGACGAGGTGCTCAAGTTCCAACCGGAGCATTCCCCGACAGGGCCACGTAACCAAGACGGAAAGGTATTTCGCAAAGGGCTTCGGAATCTCAGGGCCGACCGTGAGCCAAGAGGACGGAATGTCGACCGTGCAAAACCTAAGCGAGGCGCAAAGGAAGTCCGGGGTAAGGTGGGAGAACTGAACTTCATGAGTGGGAGTCAACAATGAACAGGAACCAGAAACCCTGTAGAGGAGGGGGTAGACCCCTAAGAGAGAGGAGAGGCGGTGGCATCACTCCCCTATGCAAGAGCTATCAATGGGGAGGAGAGGGGGTGGTGGTAGATCCTACGATGATTTCCGTGGTGTTGACATTTCAATTGCCGGAGGTGTAGGGGAGATGGTTCGTGTCTAACTACTGTGACTTTTTTCTTTTTTCTTTTTTTCTGCTTTCTTTTTTTTTTTGTTAAATCATATGTACATTGTTCCTACGGTACAAGAAATGACATGCATCTTTAACGATATGGCTAAAACAAAACCGAAAATCAAAGTAACAATCAACAAAAGAAACAAATATAGCCAGTTCCCCCAAAGCGACGAGTAAACGTCGCACAGCAGCCGTAGCTAAAATTAAGGAAAGTATAAACCGCCTGACTAGTCTCTAGGGCCAGGGGCGGATAAGGCGGTGGATTGAAGGAGAGGGTTTGGAGTAGGAGAGTGGAGGGAGAGAGCAATCGGGGGAATCCCAAGAGGGAAACCAGTGGCGGTGGTGCGAATGAACTCAGCCAGCGCAATGAGCAGCTGCTGGTCAGACCAGATCGCGGCCTCGGGGGCCAAGTCTGAGACCCCTGGGAGGAGGGATCTCTGATGGGCGGAGGAGGTGCAGGACAGGATTGCGTATTTGAAGGTCTGTGGGGCCTCAGAACATAACGGGCAGGACGTGTCGGCATCAGGATCCTCCCATGAGGGGTAAGCCGCAAGATAACCGTTCCCAGAGCTCATCTGGTGTATCCTCCCCGCAACAAATTTGCCCAGTCCCATGAAGGGAAGGGGGCGTGTTGAGGGCGGGTAGGGGTAGTATCAGGAGGCTGAGGTGGAAGATGAGTTGGAAAGGAGGAGTTGTTTAGCCCTTAGCTTGAGGCGGGCAAAGGATGGGACAACCCCCGGGATTGGGCGGAGGTGGTCTGTCAGGTGGAGGGAGATGGGTGTCAACGTAGACACGTCATGCATGAGGGGGACGGCCGTGTCATCCAAAGCGGTGATAGTATTGTGTCGGTACCTCGGGTTCTTGTGCTTGTCAGGAGGAGCACGCCAGTCGAGGTTGAAAAAGACATAAGGTTGGGAGGTCATCTTCCCACGCGCTATCAAGGGGGCACGGTGGGGGGAGAAGGTGGGAACGGACTTAGGGAGGGGTGCCGAAGCAGGGTTTATCTCAGGTGGGGAGCAGATGAGCCTTAGGCCAGCAAGGCGGCGTTCGTGGCGTATAAGAACAGGCAGCGGGGAAAGACAAGCTTCCCTGTGCAAACATGTTATGTTGGTTGAGAAAAAACAGTTGGTGATCCACCTACTGACCCGATGCCAGAAAACGGCCATCAGGCCCATGATAGACGGGGGAGGGTTCCAGACAGCGGACCAATATAGGAGAATCGGAGCAAGGAGCGAACGGGCCAAGGAGAGACAAAGGTATGGTGGAAGGCCCATTCCGGGGGGGAGAGGCGGCGCATTGTGGCCAGGGCGGCATTTGCAAGGGTGTACCTCCAGGAGAAGTGGCACCTTGAATCAAAGGAGGGGGTGACGCTGAAGCCCAGCCAGTTCACGTGGGATTGTGGATAGAAGAACTGATCCTGCAGCTGCACCGGGAGGGAGCACGGCGGCTCATTGCTCCTGGTGGTCCTCCAGTGGATCAGTTCGGTTTTTGGAATGGAGAAGGAGATGTTGATTTGCCAGACCTTTCTCTTGAGCGCTGAGAAGGATTTCTGAAGGAGGCGGACGTTGGTACTGTAAGAGGGCGAGGCGACTGTGACCGCAAGGTTGTCACTGTAGGAGATAATCAGTGATCTGGGGATTTCCAGGTAGAGGGAGGAGACGGATATGACGAACAGAAGGCGGGAGATGGGGGATCCTTAAGCGACCCCGACCAAGATGGGAGCGAAGAGGGAAGGGGACCCCTGTAACGTCAGGCGGCAGGTGCGGTCTCTGAGGAAAGAGCCGACCTACTTGACCAAGTACCGGCTGACCCCATTTGTGCGGAGAAGAGACAGGAGTGAGGGAGACTCCACGTTATCGAAGCCCCACTTCACATCGAGGAAGAGAGTGGAGACTTTGTAGCGGAGGTGGTGGAAGGCCACAACTTTGTATTGTAGGACGAGGGCGGCATCTGCGGTGGATCTTCCAGGGAGGGACCCGCATTGAAGAGGGTGGATGAGGGAGCATATCGCCGCTTGGGCTGAAAGGCGGGAAGCTACCACTGTCTCAAGGATCTTAGAGAGCGTTCGAAGGAGGACGATTACCCTAAATCATGAGGGTGAGTCGTATGAGGGTTTACCTGGCTTGTCGAGGACAATACCAAGTGCTTTTTTGAGGGAGGGAGTGTGAAATCCGTGGGCTAGCAGGGGGTCCAGGAGGGAGGGAAGAAGGGAGGGCTTGATGCGGTGTACAGACTTCCACACAGAGTACGGGATGTGGTCGGGGTCAGGGGCAGAGGTGTTCGAGGATTTGGCGAGGGCCCTGGATATCTCTTCGGTGGTGAGGGGGGTGTACTCCTCGTCTAACTACTGTGACTTTTTTTCTTTTTCTTTTTTTTTTTGAATCATATGCATTTGTTTAAGGTACAAAGACAGCCATCCTCCGTCTCCTCTACACACCCAGCGATTGAAATCTCAACACCACGAGATTATCACCACTTTTCTTTTCTCCACCCCCCGCCATGAGCTCGCTCTAGGGGGTGGAGTCATACCTCCTCTACACTTCCCTTCCCTTAGGCTTATCCCTTTGGGCTTTCTTCACTCTGGGTGATGGATTTCGTCTTCTTTGATGATGTTTCCTCTCCCTACCCCGCACTTGCTCTGCCTCGCTTAGAGCATTTGCACGGTCGGCAACCCCCTTACCTCGTCAACGGGTCGGTCACAGTCTCGGGCTATCGGTGAGGTAGTGGCCCCGGTGGCTCTGCTCTCCGGTATTGCACTATCTCCTGAGAGTCCTGTCCGGTACGGTCGGCATCGTCGAAAAGTCGTGATCTCGCTTCGGTCGCCTTCCCTCGCGCTTCTCGCTTTGGGTGTACCCCTCCTTCTTTTCTTCTCCTCACGGTTGGATCGGCTGGCACCCTACTGCTTCGCTCTCTGGCTGGCACCCTACTGCTTCTACACCCTGGGCCTCTGTTCCCTTCTGATCTCTGGGCTTGGGTGATTGTCATGGCTGTCTGGGTGGCTTTTGCCTGTGTTTGGGGTAGGGGTTGCATGCCTGCCGCCTCTGTTGCCTCCGGGTGACATGCACTCCCTTCCGGTCTCGTTTCCGGTGGGCCTACGGTCACTGCTTCGCCCTACCACACACTTCCGTTTGTCTTGGTTTCGGTTACCGATCTTTCTCTTGGTAGTCTTGTCTGCCCTTTGGTCCGGGACGTAAGAGCCCGAGGTATATATATATTTACCTCTTAATATTTGTGATCGTTCGCCAATGGCGTCGTCCTGCGGCTCCTTGGCCCCTCCCCTGCTGCGGCAGAATGGAGTCATTCGTGGGCTGTTGGCTGCTTATGGGTTCGGCCGGGATTTTTCTTCCTTGAGTTTTGTGAGGTTTCTGTACTTTCCTTGGTTGTTCACTGTTGGGGTGGGGAGTTTTCTTATGGGCTGCACGTCTGTGGAGGTTTTCTGGTTCGTTGTTTTCAGGCCTGTACGCTCTTCTGTAGTTTCTACCCATAGTACAGGACACTTTGGTGTCGGGCAGGGTCAGAGGGTTTTAGCACAAGGGATGCGGGATGGACTGTAGGTGGAGGTTTTTCCTGTCTTAGAGCCATCTGCATACGGGAGTTTGTACCTTAAACAATACTAAAATGATAGTAAAAAAAAAAGAAAAAAAAAAAGAAAAAAAAAAGAAAAAGAAAAAGGTACAAAGACAGCCATCCTCCATCTCCTCTACACATCCGGCGATTGAAATCTCAACACCACGAGATTATCACCACTTTTCTCAACTCCTCGCCCCGTCATGAGTTCGCTCTTGGCGGTGGAGTGCATCTCCCCTTATCTTCCCCTGCCCTTAGGTTTATCCCTTTGGGCTTTCTTCACTCAGGATTGATGGATTTCGTCTTCTTTTGATGATGTTTCCTCTTCCTACCCCGCTTTTGCTCTGCCTCGCTTAGAGCATTAGCACGGTCGGCCACAGTCTCCTCACCGCCCATGTTACAGACGGCCGGGTACACGGTTTGCAGTAAGAGAAAACCTTTCAACAGGCCACAGTCGATTTCTCTACTCTCTTTATCTTTAAGAGGCTGCCTAGTCAAGACACGCACGCAATTACCGATGGTTTCTTCGGCATAGAGTTGGGTCTACCCCTCTTTCTCCTCTTCTCCTCACCGTCGAATCAGCTGGCACCCTACTGCTTCCTTACCTTTCTGGCTGGTGCCCACAACTACCTGGCTGGTATCCATAACTACTTCTTCACCATTCGGACTAAGACCATGGTCCATCACGGCATGAGTCTGGGAGGATGGTATTGCACTATCTCCTTCTTCTTTTTGGGGTTTGCCAACATACCGGGTTCGGTCCTCGTGGCTAACCGCCCCCCCAGGTTTCTCTTTACGCGAGCCTGGCAACCCTCGTGCAGATTGTGCCGGAACTTTCTTGGTGGTCTTCGCTTTGTTTGATTTTTTGCATTTCCTTCTGTCCGGATGAATGTGCCATGGGTTTTCCTGACTCTTCCTGCTTGTTCTTTGATATGATTCCTTTCGTCTATCTTCTTAGCTAGTCAAGGGTTTCTTGTTGGGGGCGAGATGTGTGGTTGGTTCCACACCAGAGGGACTTGGGGGGTTGGGTTTTTCCCAGGGGTATTGGAGGTTTTTTTGTGCCATAGCGCGAGCTGCATCCAATATTTTGTACCTTAAACAATAATCATATAATTCCAAAAAAAAAAAAAAAGAAGGTACAAAGACCGCATTCAGCTTTAACTCTATGGCCAACAAAAACCGTACCCTCCTCATCCCAGGAAACATCCAAACACCCAAGTCCCTCTGGTATGAGACCAACCGCACATCTCGCCCATCGCCCAACCAAATCCTAAAAACATACGCGTATATCTGAAGGGAGTGGAAAGGAAAAAAGCAAGCAGGAAAGAAAGGAGAACCCTTAGTGACATCTACTACGAAAGTATAAAAATATAAGGAATGAATGAAGCCAAGACAAAGGAAATTTACGTCTAATAAGTGACATGGATCAGCCTAAGCTAGGAAGTGAGAGAATGGACCTGCACACTGGAGCGGTGCCGGGGGACGAAGCGGTGCCCGATGGCAGAATGAAAAGATGGATGGAGGTGACCCTGATGCGGGGTCGCCAGAGGGTATGCCAAAGCGGCATTAGTGATAGCCAGGAGGACGGGCGTAACCCAGGCGGGTCCGTTTATAGCGACCAAAGGTCGACCGCGGAAAGGGGAACAGTAAGGTGCCAGCTGCGGAGGTGGAGGGAGGGCAAAGTATGTAGCTGTAACCGAGCAACGGGACGAAGACCACGAGTGTGGTAGAAGAAAGATGGGGAGGAGAAGGCAATTCAAATGCTTGAGACGACTGAATAGACTAACCGCGGCCGATGCTTTTCCGAATGCGAAACGAGGACGACATGCTGAAGTTACTAACTAAAGTGTTCCCCGACAGGACCACGCAGCCGAGACGGAAAGGTACTTTGCACTGGGCTTGGAGAGCTCAGCGCCGACCGTGCACTAAGAGGGCGAAATGCCAACCGTGCAAAACCTACGCGAGGTGCAAACGAAGTGCAGGGTAAGGGCCGAGAACCGAACTTCATGAGAGGGAGTCAACGATGAACAGGAACAAGAACCTGGTGGAGGAGGGGGTAGACCCCAGAGGGAGAGGAGGGGTGATAGCGTCACCCCCCTAGGGAGAAGCCATCAAGGGGGAGGAGAGGGGGTGGTGGTGGATCCCACGATGATTTCCCTGGTGTTGAGATTTCAATCGCCGGAGATGTAGGTGAGATTCTTCGTGGTCTAACTTCTGTGACCTTTTTTCTTTTTTTTTTCTTCTTTTTTTTTTTCTTTTTTTTTTTTAATCATATGTATTTGTTTAAAGTACAAAGACAGCACGCTCGGCGCCCTCTATTTTCCTCTCGCTTAAAATTCTTACCGCATTTGGCCATCATAAACCTCAGGGTTTGGTCTTTATTTCTTCACGATACATCTATTTTGGCTTTTCACTTGGGCTGCATTTTCAAGTGAAATATATATTTCACCTTTCCTGAGAGGATTTTTATTCTTGGAAAGTCAAACTGGTAGTTTGACTTTACTTTCTCTCTCCCCCTCCTCCCTGTCCTCCGGCCTGGCCTGTTGGCCTTGTCCTGATGTCGTCTACCCCTCTCGCTTCCACTGGTGCAGGCCGGGCCTCGGCTGTTGGCCCTGCTCGCTCTGCCTCCTCCCGCCAGGATCGTAGGGCTGATCCCATCTCTCGTTCGTCGTCTTGGCAGTCCAGTCACGGCTCTCTCTCCGGGGAGGCTGACAATGTCTCCAATATCCACGGGCATGCTGCCAGGCTCGCTCGCCTTGACCCGGCTTCGTTCCCCACTGTCTACAATGCCTCCGCCGCCACCTTCCCCGATAGCCAACTGGCTATGGCCCCTCTTCTCGCCCAACTCATCGCCATGGTTAATGACCTTGGTGCGTCTGTTACCGTCTTGACTTCGCAGGTTGAGTCCCTCACCTCCGCTCACGCAATGCGCTCAGCCCCCCCCTCACCACCAGCCACATCCAACCTGGAGGCGTCCCTCAAGGACTGGTCCTCTCGTGTTGCCGCTCTCTCCTCACACCGCGCCACACAAGTGACACCCCAACAACCACTAGCGCCACCCCCTCCCGCCCCTGCTGCCCAAGCTAAACCTGCTCAGCAGAAAAAGAAACTCGCCACACGCCTCACATCTCGTACAGTCGCCGCCCCGGACTTTCCCTTCCTCTTTGAGGGAAAGTGGTATGGCAACCCGGACACATACGCTAAACACCACCCGGACTCACCCCAAGCGGCTATCCTCTTCGCCTCGAGTCACCCCCAATCAGAGGAAGCCAAACTTTCCTCTGAGCGTTACCCAGCTACCACACTCTTCCATACCGGTCCCCCTCCCGGTTTCACCCTTTCTGATCCCCCGCAGCCTCAAGATCAAACCTGGGCACAGGTTACCAGGAAGGTCGGTAAGGGCAAGAAAAGGGCCACTGCAGCACAAGTCGCTGCGTCAAGCAAGAGTAGTGTCCCCAAAGGACCCCCACCGCTCCCAGCTGCCCAACGTCATTTCTTTGCCCCCCGCACCTCTCCAACCCTCCCAAATGATTCCTTCATCATGACTGCTACCCTCCCCGACATTATGGCCGCTCTCCTTAAAGAGGCCAACTGCTCTCTACCCCTCTCCCGTACTGCCTCCGTCAATCGCAATGGGGCTGTTACTCTCACAGCCAATCCCTACACCCCGTCTTCCGCTTACTCCCCTTTCTTTGATGCAATGACTAAGAAACTCAATCAGAGTTTTCCGGTTGGGGACAATCCTTTCCAGGTTTTCAGGGAGGCACCTACAAGTGTCGAACTCCTCATCCATAATCTTCCTCTTTCTATTCTCCCGCACGAGCCTACTGACCTCTTCCACTCACTCCTTGAATCAATCAGCAATGCTATTGACGTCCCCATATTTGGGGCTAGATTCCTACAGTCAGATCCGGTGAAAAGGGCTGAGAAGCGCACAACCTCGCTGGTTGTGGCAGTCGACCCACTCCATGTTTCCCAGTTCGGCGAATCTATCCGGCTTTTCTCCGGCGCCCGCACGGTCGCCCCCGCCTACTCTGCCTCCAAATCCACACAGTGCCGAAAGTGCTGGCGTTTTGGTCACTCTGCTCCTCTATGCAAAGAAGAGGCACAAGCTTGCCTGATCTGCACTCTCCTCCATCATGGCTCCGCCCACAGATGCGCCAATCAAAGCTGTCCGAAAGGGGTCTTTGAGAAGTCAGTCGTGGGGTGCTGCAATGCCTCCCCTCCTCTCTGTATCAACTGTGGTGGTCAGCACGCCTCGTTTGATGGCTCCTGTCCCATCCGCCGCGAAATCCTCTCCGCACTCCGTCCTCCTAGGGACCAAGACATTCCCGATGCCCCCGATGTGGGCCATCCCCAAACCACCCCCCAGGGTCCGACTGGTCACCCAACTGTACCGGCCACTCCAGCCAGGCACGGTCCTCGTTTCCCTCCCGCTAGCGAGTCTACCCAACCTGAAACCGTCAAATTGGTTCGCAGCGCGTCTGCCCAATCTAACCTCGCCGCTCCTCTCCCGCGCAGGAATCTCTTTGGTGCTGGCAGTACCCTCTTCAGACCAAGCACCGGTGCCGACTGGAGCGAGCCCGCGCCGACCGACGTCCACATGGATCTTTAGATGTCAGTAAGACCAGCCCCAACACAGAGTCCTTGACCATCCCAATCATTCCATTATCCTGGTTGTTTAAATCTTTCCATTGTTCAGCATAATTGTCTCGGTAGCAGTAATGTTTTTCAAACTCTTTTTAGTTTTTTTACTTTGGTAGAAAGTTCTCCGCATATTGTGGCTCTTCAGGATATTCCTCTTTGGAGGAACTGTCCTCCTGTTTTTCGTAACTATAAAAGTTTTTTTCCTCCAGCAACTGACAGTTATAAGCCTCGGGTTGCAACCTATGTTCACGAGAGGCTTTTAAGTATTATTTCTATTCTTCTATTGTTTTTTGAAAGGGGAGACCTCATGGCAGTGAACTTTCACTCCCCTGAGGGCCTTTTTGATACTTCTCAGAATTTGTTTTGTTTGTACAATGCTTACTCGATCCCTAGTGGTCACACTAGGTCAGTTTCTCCTGTTGATTTGTTTCCTCAGCATGATTTTTCTACACTTGTTCTTGGGGACCTCAACATTCATCACTCTGCTTCCGACCCGACTCGTTTGCTTTCCAACCACGATCAGTTTATAAGTTCTCCTTATTTTGACAGAGCATCGGCGCAGTTGTTTTCTCTCCTAAATACACCCGGGGTCTACACTAGGTTCCCGTTCACCTCCAATCATCGCCCTGCAGTTCTTGACTTGTCCTTTGCCAACACTGCCTTGCTACCGTTCTTCTCGTCCTGGAACCCCTCCCTCCCGCCTACTGGGTCGGATCATACCCCCCTCACAATCATTCTCTCCACTCCGCTCCTGAAGCTCCCGCCCAAGGGCCTCAACTGGAAGTACACGGATTGGAATCACATCTCCGCATTGCTTGCCGACCTTACGCTTGCAACTCCCCCTGTTCTCCCCACTCCGCACTCACTCGACCTATGGTTCGATGACTGCCTCGCAAAGATCACGCACCTCATCACCTCCAACACCCCAACCAAACGCCCATCCTCCTACTCTAAACCGTGGTGGACTCCTGAACTTACACAGCTACGATGCATCCATCACCATACCTCCCGTCTCATGAGGAAGAATCAGACCTCGCCTGCCCTGGCCCGTTTGGCTCGAAACACATACTTCAAGGCTATTCAATCTGCCAAAAGAGTCCACTGGTCGCAGTTTCTGGCCGATGTCGACGCGCGATCAGTCTGGGACGCCACAAAGATTGCGGCCGGCAGAGCCCCTGATCGGTTCCCCACACTCGAGAACGCCTCCTCCCCCACCGAAATTAATAACACACTTCTACAACATTTTTTCCCTCCTAGACCCTCTCCTCCTCCTCCACTAATCCTCCCCGCGTTTAAAGACGTTCCTCCAGTTCTACCAGCAGAAGTGTCCTCCGCACTTCGGAAATCCTCTATCACGTCGGCCCCTGGCCCAAGTGGCATTCCTTACTCTATCTGGAAGCAAGTCCAGAAGGCCAACGAGCGGCTCCTTCCATCTTTGTTCACTCCTCTCCTCACCCACGGGTACCACCCACTAGCCATGAAGAAGGCCAACGGTATTGTCCTGGACAAACCAGGCAAGCCTGATTACCGTACACCTTCTTCCTTTTGCATCATTGTCCTGCTCGAAACTGTTTCCAAGATTCACGAAAGACTTTCTGCTCTTCGTCTTGCCTCCGCTGCCCGTTCCCTGGGCCTCTTACATCCGAACCAGTGTTTGTCTCTAGCCGGTCCAGGCTGTTTCGACGCTATCGCTACTCTCACCCACGAAGTCCGCCTACTCCAGGCTGCTGCCTTCAAAGTTTCAACTCTCTTCCTGGATGTCAAAGGTGGATTTGACAACGTCTGCGCAAACAAGCTGGCTACCATCCTCGCCAGAGGAGGTGTCTCCGCGTACCTGGTTGCCTGGATCAAGTCTTTCCTCTCCAAACGCCAGTGCCGACTCATATTCCAAGGCGCGCCTAAGGTTTTCTGCCCGGTGGCCGTTGGCACTCCTCAAGGCTCTCCGATTTCTCCTCTCCTGTTTGTGCTTTATATAGCCAGCCTCCACCCGACTCTCCCTCAAGGTCTGGCGATTTCATACGTCGATGACCTCACTATCACGGTTGGCTCGGACTCGGTACGTTCGAATATACGCGCTCTTCAATACTATTTTGGCACTATCCAAAGGCAGGGCGCTGAGTTGGGGGTGGCTTTTTCCGTCCCCAAAACTGAACTCATTCACTGGAGAACCCCGAAGGACAGTTCGGATGTTTCCTTCGCCCCCATTGTGATCAATGGCATGCTTTTTCCGCCCTCCCAAGTCGTAAGGTGGCTTGGCTATTGGCTCACCCCTACTCTACACTCCTCCATTCATTTCCTAAGACGTCTGGCTCTAGCCAAAGCCTCTTTCACTACAATCGGACAGCTCAGTGCAGCTGGCAAAGGCCTCTCCTCCTGGTGCAACAGAAAGCTAGTCTTCGGCGCCATTCTTCCTATCCTCACCTACGGCTGCGACCTGTTTGTTCCGGAGACAGCCACTCTTACAAAACTCAACACGTTCTGGCATGTGGTGCTCCGATGGACAACTAATTGCTTTCACACGACCGCCCTCGGCGCTTTGTACTGCGAGGCCTCACTACCACCCATCTCCTCCATCTGCAAACACCGCCGTTGGTCAGCTGTCATCCGCTTGGTCTGCACCCCTTCGGAATTCAACCCTGCCACCGCCCGAATACCCGAATCTGTGCCCACCTGGGACCAGGGCCGTTCTGCGGACGATCATCGCTTTCTCCTTCGAGGCTCCCCCAAAGCCGTCCATCTTACTTCATGGCTTGGCCCAGCGGTTAACTCAGCCAAGCACCTTCCACTAGACTCCCTA
>Ga0307509_10003673_pt1 | contig 22951 bp, 26 predicted proteins | sample 10_EM_MG_FD_202245 | JGI IMG/M metagenome (GOLD analysis project Ga0307509, IMG submission 202245) | Populus trichocarpa ectomycorrhiza microbial communities from riparian zone in the Pacific Northwest, United States - 10_EM | ecosystem: Host-associated > Plants > Roots > Unclassified | place... | reverse complement strand
GACGCCGGCCCTTGAGAGAAAACGGAGATCGCAGACCTCGAATGGAGAACGGAGGACCACCGGAGCGTCACACGATGGTCACGCGGTCACTCTGTTTCGCATTTCCACTTCCCCTGGCAGTGAGACGCTTTCTTAGTTCCGAAAACGGCTCAGGGAGGTCGCCTCCTTTTTTTACCTCTTGGGCAGTCGCGGAGAATTCGGGCTTGATGGCCGCTCGTTCACGCTCGATTGTGCCCACTCACAGTTTGAGCTCCGCGGGGTCCGGGAGCATCGGAAAACTGTGTCCTGGTGATGCGGGATTTCGACCGCGTCTGAGATGCAGATAGGTCTCCGGTGCCGATGTCCTGCGGAATATCTGTTCATCCGTGAGTTTTCATAGCCCCGTTTACGACACCCACGGCGATGACGCGATAGCAGATTATGTGAACCAATTTTAAACCCGGACGAAACCATGTCATTGTCCCAAACCCGATCGAAAAAAGATGGTAAGGTCTCCTCCGTTGGTAGTAGCACTAAACCTGATCGGCTTGTCATCAGTTCGTCGTCCATTGAGACGAAAGTGGCCCCCAGCGGCTGCGTGGACAGAGGAACGGGATCAAATATCAAAGAAGTGGAGGATTCGGCGGCAAGCGGACGGGGGTTTACCGTTGTTGCGCAGCCCGAGCGCGGGGGAGGGGAGATGGGTGGCGGCAGGGGGGGGGGTACTTGGACTGGAACAGCTCCTTTTGGACTGGCCGGATGCCCCTCGGAGGGGACGATACCGCATGAATCTGGAAGATAGTAGATTCACAAGGTGGTTGTACCAGAATGTCAGACAGAACGTCGTTCGCTCACGATCCCCCAGCACACGGACTCTACTTTTGGAGCGCGACAGCGCTCGGCCCCGCGCTGTGGTCATTGAACTCGGTTTCCACTGCGGCCCGACCCGACCCTACGGGAGAGGGCGTCCTAAGTATAAACCGCAGCCATGCGCTCATTGTAAAACACGAGCCTACGGTTCGTACGGATCAATTCATCGATCCCAGCGTCTCAATGACACTGATAACGATTGCAGATCAAGGCTTAACGTTACTACATACTCAAGTTAACTCCGTCGTTGGGCGTGGAGGTGATGGACAAACGCGCGTCAATCCCCCGCAAGAGTGGACCAATTTCCCACGAGACGCTCACGCGACCTTTAGGGAACCCGGATCTGTTCTTGTGGCCGAGACTGGCAGCAGGACATGCATCACCAGGTCTCCACTAGCTTTAGCACCATCAGGTCCTCACCATCTTCGTACCCTCAGTGTGATGTTACACGTTCGTCCAGATAACGAGGTTACCTGGCGCCCACCGTTTTTAGGACTTGGACGCCAATCGGAATCCTCAAGGCTTTTCCTCAGCTACTTCAGCTTCTCATTTCTCACCTACTCCCTTCCCACCAACTCCCACGAACCCAGGCCAAGGCTAGAAAAACTAGACCAGGATGAATCCCACCGAACCGTCGGTGCCCACTACCCGAGATCTGTGCGTGTTGTTAGTTCCTCCCGGTGGTTCTGACATGCTCAAGACCGTCCTCTTTGTAATCAGTACGATGGCGAAGGTGCGTTCTGCGGTGGTTCTATGGACCGAGTTGGGAACTGAATCCCTGACCAGTATCTGTTGATCAGCATAGTCACGTTAACACTTTATGACTTCTTGCTCACATTCGACGACGAGGTGAGGCGGCAAAGTTCAAGTCTATTCGCCTCCGCCTTCTCATAGACCCCTCCCAAAGCTTCGGTATATTTGGAGAGGCCGCAAAACGTGGAGTGCGTTTTTGTTTCACTATTAGTACAACCGTGCAGAGAGAGCTGATGCACGAACTGCACGGTAGTCTCCTACCTTTACATCCTTGTGCGTCCCCCGGATCTGTCATTTCGGAGAATTCCCGACGGAACCCTCAACGCGATCGATAGAATCGGATCCTCCTCACTGGGTACCAGTTCTGGATTATTTATTATGCCAGCGGTCCGAGGGATTCCAAGGTCTGTTCGAATGAAGGACGTCCTTAGATTTCAGTAAAAAAAATTGACCGTGTTTTCATACAGACTGTGTGAGAGTTCGTTTTGCTTGGTTTACAGACGAACGTTCTGTGTTAACATCATCCCCCCACTCAGGTGCCTTGCTGGATACTGCATCCAGGTGTTCTTAATCATGTTTTTCTCGCTTTCTTCGGACCTCCTCGTCACGCTGAGGTACGTCGTGTATACCAATATCACTTGTCCCTTGGCCGGTTGATACGACTTCGTCCCAGGGTGTACGTGATAACTTTCAAAAACAAGATACTCGCATCGTACTTAGGGACTCTGATGTTCGCAAGAATGACCATGTCGCTCGCAGTATCTGTCCTCCAGCCTCCGACCATCATAACCCTCCCCCCGCTCCTGATTGGTGGCGCCGGCCTGTGTCCGGTCAAGATTGACCTCCAGCTCATGTTGGTTCCAAATTCGATTGGCACTGTCTTTGGTACGCGGCCGCTCTCGTTTTGCTCGTTGATATAAAACGCCAAAGAGTACTGAGCGGGGTACTTAGAATTATCCGCATTCATCGTCATCATTTGGTACACCTCCCACCTCAGGAGCTCGCTCAAGTTCTCGGCGTTGGTTCGCACGATCATCACAGAAGCCACGATATATTTCCTCGTCATGGTTGCCATGCAGACGTATGTGCTGCTGTCCTTGGTTTTCATGGAGGTATACTCTCTCTCTTTCAACTACCGCATTTCGTGGTCATTGATGGCGGATACTCCAGGGCACCGTTCAACAACTTTCGTTTCTGTGAGTACGCTAAAACCTTTAACGATAACAGTTCGCAACTGACCATTTCCACCTCGCGTATTGAAGCACGTATGGAAGGTAAGTTTTCTCCGCGTCGATCTATTGTTACGAGTAGCTAAACCCGCCTTCTCTGTAGCCTGAATCCCATATTGACCATGAAGTTCCTGGTCTCGCTGAAACGATCTGCGAACCCGGATGGCCCGAGAGACAGGCAGTCGACGCGTCTAAGCTTGGTCACCTTCGATATACCCCCGCCCGATACACGGATGTCTCCCGTTCACGGGAACATCGAGATGGGTCTCCTCGAGCCTCCGAATGCCCGAATTCAGACCCGTGGGCCTTGGGTGGTCCACCCAAACGGGCGACCGTTACCCAGTGGTCAGCGTTTGGAAAGACCCACCAGCGACGGTCTGTCCGGTGTCAGAGGAGTCTAGGGAATATACGTCAACCGTCGGTCGTGTAGGTAAACCCTGCGGGAGTTTATCCGGCTGTAATCCATTTAGTCTTTCAGCCGTACCCCCACCACGTTTCTCGCCGTCTAAGGCGAGTAAAATGGTAGTTCATTATTTAAAGCATTGTAGAACCAACTTTATTGAAGAGAGCGTGCAAAAAAAAGAGCAGATCAGACGGGACCCCTTTGAATAAATGTCCCGTTGGTGGAATCGTGCTGTTCGCCAAGCCCATTTGCTATACGTGGCACCAAGGGGTTTGACCAGCTTGACTTCAAGTTCCACGCGTTGGCCTCTTTCAAACTCCGCGATTCGTAGCGGGGCATCCATATCTTGGTCAGATGTCCCTTTGTATGTATTTCGCTGGGGCTTCCATTTTCGCGGTTACATCTGAGAGCGGAATAACCGCAACCCCAGATAGAGGCGGGTAGCGCTGGGGATGCGTGGTGAAGGCGGCTCCGTCCCCAATCGCTAACGACTACCTCGCCCAGAAACGGCCTCCACCACTACCCCTCATGGACGGCCGGGTATGGGTAAAGATCAAGTTCTCGAGGCGGCAGGTATCAAGGATCGTAGCGCGGGGGTGTGGGGCGGTCGTGGTAAGCGATGGTCATGCAAGGTATGAAGTGCGTGCTACTAGTTACAAGTTGAGGGGAGGTTAACATGGAAACACCACGCTATAGTACATACTGCCACGAGGAGGTGACGGCGTCCCAAAAGCGCCTTCCTGGGAGGGGGGCGACTAGTTTCTTCGCGTTCAAGTGATCAAACTGGACCCGTTCGTACCCTCGGACAAGACCACTTAGCCATATCTTTCGTCGAGAGCGTTCGAGGCCCGAGGGAAGGGGATGATGGAGACCTCGCCAAAGCAGACTTGGGAAGGTCTATCGCCGATGCTTCTAGCGCAGTGTGCATCGTGGCGAGGCTATGACGATGGTAGGTGGTGAAGTTATCATGGCTAGGCGTTCGGTGGCGACGTAGAACCAAGATTGTCAGGCGTGACCGGTAGCAGGTCCAACGAAGGCGGAGGCGATGGAGAGGGGCTCTGGGTCAACAGAGAGGAGTGTGCCGGTTGGAATCTGGTTCTTTGGAGGGAGACGAGCGGGGGGGAAGATGACTGCGTCAAGAAAACTACGGAGGAATCGGATGTCGAGCCCGAACTCCGTTGAGAGATAGGAGCATTCGTTTTAGCAGAGCGCTGACCTCGCCGGGAACCGACAGCATGGGTTACGACTAGTGGGAAGGCGAAGGGGAGTAATGTTAGGGGTCGAGGCGTATGAGCCAGAGAGAGGGAAAGCCATTGTAGGCAAATTGTCCACAGTTACATTTTGAAAATGATAGGTTTTGCCCCCGGAAAATCAGAAACAGGATGGGCACGATTGGCGTAAGTACCTGGGATCATGTGGTGGGTACCGCTTGTTCTAGATTGAATGCGTTCTACAATAAACACCCAGCGGGTGGTCGCGTTCAATCGCGTCAAACGGTCGCAGGAAGGAACACTTACTGATACCGGTGAAGGGTCTGGGTGGAGGGGCCACCGGCCTTGCAATAGTCCGTTAAGATGCGCGCGGAATCTTCGTCCTCAGTGGCGTCGACTGGATGATCGGGAGACGTGGGCATGGGGACATATTGCACAGCATGAATTGTATGACCGTGGGTCGACCTCGTGTCCCCCTCGCCTGGAGTATTTCGTCGTGAACTGGGATGGTCCGTGATACCGGAGGGTCACTGGGTCGGTCATGTGGCAGACGCACTAGTGGCGGGGACCGGAGTCTGGTTTTCCCCGAACGAGATCCTGCTGAGAGCGGGTCGGCCCTGAGAAGGGGTGGGTTGGTGACGACGGCGTCGGGGACCATACCGGGTTAGCAGGGACAAGAATCAACTGGTGGCGGGTGATGGGCAGCATCTCAACTCGACTTCTGGACCCCTGAGAGCACGTTGCTTGGCCAGTGTTGTAGGCATCGAGGTCGGTTCCAAAGAAATTGCGACCCGACCTAACGCCACGAATCATAGAGGGGGTGTCCTAAGAATAAATCAAAGCCACGGCCGTACGCTCGTCAGTGAGATCTTGAGAGGTTATGAAACCCGAAGAATTGATGGATCCCAACCTCCTGGTCCGCCGGAGTGATTGCGATTGCAGATTGGGTACTAAGTAGTAGAGAAGTGATACTCGATGGTCGAAGGACTGGTGACCCGCAGAGATTTAAGCATGAGATGGGTCTCATGGAAGAATTTCCAGGAAGCCGCCGGGACCGGGTACAACGCCGCCATGTGATTGCTGTCGGAGCAACCAACATCAGTTTCTCACGGTGCCTCCACGCGACGGTCGGCGAGGGAACCCGGGGAGCCGGATTCTTTCTTGCATTATTAGCCCTTTGTAAACTTCATGGCCTGGAGGCAACCGCTTGGCGAGCTGGACGGGTGTTACACGTTCGTCCAGATGGCGAGATTGCCGCTTGCCCCTGCTGTTTTTTAGGACTCGAGCATAAGCTAAGATCCGCCCCTTCTTCAGCTTCTTCTTCTTCTCGCTTCCCTCCCCATCTCCTTCCCACAAACCGGAACCCCGCACCGTAGAAAGGCTTGGCCGAGGCCAGCGGAACCGAACCAGGATGGATTCCGTTCCGTTGTTGGTTGACGGCGTTCAGCATCTGTGCGTGTTGCAGATTCTTCCGATGTTCTGACGTGCTCAAGACGCAAGTGGTCCCTTTGTTGTCAGCACGATAGCGAAAGTGTGTCCTGCAGTGATTCTGTTGACTGCATTGGAAACTGAATCTTGGCCAGTGTCTGGTGGCCAGCACAATCACATTGACACTTTACGACTATTTGCTCACATTCAACGATGAGGTGAGGGGACAAATCCATCCCCATTCGTCCTCACCTCCTCACACGTCCTTCCCGAAGGTTCGGTATGTTTGGAAAGCCCGCAAGGCGTGGGGTTCGTTTTCGTTCATTGTTCGTACGAATCGTGCAAGAAGTGCTGATACGAGCCACGCGGTAGCCTCCTCCCTTTACATCGTTGTACGTCCCCAAAGACCTGTGTTCCGTGACGAAACCTCCCTACGCGATCAACAGAACCGGATCCTTCTCACCGGGTATCAGGTCTGGATGATTCACCATATCGGCAGCCCGAGGAATTCCAAGGTCGGTTCGAAATAAGGACTCCTCCAGCCTCCTGTAAACTGTTGTCAACTAAATATTTCCACAGACTATGTAAGATATCCGGCCGGTGTTTGCCCGGTTGATGGATGAGGGTTCTGTGCTGACACCGTCCCCTACCAAGGTGTATTGCCGGATACTACATCCAACTGTTCTCAATCACGTTCTTCTTGTTTGCTTCCGACATCTTCGTCATGTTGAGGTGCGTCATGTCTACCAACATCGCTCGGTTTATTAAACCGATTTCGTCCCAGGGTGTACGCGATAACTTTCAAAAACAGGATACTCACTGTGTACCTTGGGGTTCTGATGTTGACGAGAATGGCTTCGCCTTTCGTGACAGCGTTTGTCAAGCCTCCGAAAATCACGGCCCTCCCTCTAATCCCGATTGACCCCTTCAACCTATGCGAGGTCAACATAGACCTCGAGCTCATGTTGATCCCAAATTCAATTGGCACCGCGTTTGGTACGTAGTTGCGCACATTCCGATTGTCGACATGAAATGTCGAGGATTACTGAGCGGAGAACTCCCAGAAATATCCGCATTCCTCTCCATCGTTTGGTACACTTACCACATCAGGAGCTCGCTCAAGTTCTCAGTGTTGATTCGCACGATCGTTACGGAAGCCACAATATATTTCCTTGCTATGGTTGCCATGCAGACGTATGTGCTGTTATCCTTGATTTTCATGGAGGTATACCCTCTCTCTCACCTGCCGTATTTCGTGATCATTGATGGTAGATACCTTAGGGCACCGTTCAACAGCTTTCATTTCTGTAAGTATCCTAAAAGCTTGAACGACGGCGACCCACAGTTGACCGTTCCCACCTCGTCCAATGAAGCATGTATGGAAGGTACGGGTTTTCTGTGTTGATCTCTTGTTGCGAGTAGCTAAAGTCACATTTCTGCAGCCTCAATCCCATACTGACCATGAGGTTCGCGATCTCGTTGAAACGGTCTGCGGATCGGGATAGCTGGCGAGAGCGGAATTCGATGCTTCCCAGTCCGGTCAACTTTGCTGGCCCTTCGCCCGATACAGAGGTGTCCGCAATTTGCGAAAACATCGAGATGGACCCCATCGAGCCTCAGAATCACCAAGTACGGGCACGTGAACCTTGAGTGGTCCACTAGGACGGTCGGGTGGTACTCGGTGCCTAGTGTTTTGGAAGCTACGGCACCAACGATCTGTCTGGCTTCAGAGGTATGCGCTGTCACGGGGGCGATCCGTCGAGGGAGCGTATATATCCACTACCAACAGAGGGCGGGGAGCAACCATAGGCCTACTGTTAGCCCAGCTGCAACGTGTGTCGTGGTTGGTCTGACAGCCACATATCCATCACGGTGTCCACCACGTAGGGCGGGAGAAATGGCATCCTGTTGTAGGTTATCATCGATAGCAGAATAGTTTATCCTCGAAGACGGAAGGATTGAGTTCGGGTGTCCAGTTTTGATTGACGCCTTTGGCCTCGCGGAGAATTTTTCGGTACCTTTGTAGGCCAGGGCAGATGATGACGTCTTGCCTTGGGGCGCTCCACGACGTTCGGCCGTGGTTCAGGGGTCGGCGTTGGTGTCAGAGGAACCTAGAGAGTGTATGCCAAAGGATGGTGGGAGGCTTCCTTCTTGCAGGGTAACACTGGGGTAACTTGTCCGGCTGCATTGCGTCTAGTCTAACAGTCGCACATCTGCCATGGTGTTCACTATTCAGGTCGGGAGGAATAGCAATTCATTATTCACAACAACGTAGAGTTGACTTAATTGAGGGTGTAAGTGGGTTTCGAGAAAAACCAGACGTCTCTTCGTATGCATTCCACTTGGGATTCCATTATTTGTGGCTCACGCCAAAAACAGAGGGGGCGATTTGGGGATGGAGGTGACTCTGTCACCGGCCGCTTCAACTTTGTCCAGAGACAGCCTATCTCCGTCACTACGCCCTCTTCACTCGCCGAACCACCCAACAGATGGTTAGAAAATAGGTCTTCGGGGGCGGCGGCATCTAGGGTTATTGTACGAAGGTGATAGGTGGTGTAGTTATCAGAGTTGATAGTCAGGAATTAACAGGGGAGGTAGTGGCAGGATTTTCAGGTACAACCAGCAGCGAAGGGAGGTGACGGAGAGGGGATGGTCCGGGTCATCCGAGAGGAGCGTGAGGTTGGAATCGGGTCCTTAGGAAGTAGGCGAGCGCGGCGGGGAAAGTTCGACGGCATAGTTTTCACCGTTCGAAACAGGTTACCTCCTCACAGGATCCGGAGGATACGTGGCAAAGATCACGAAGAAATGTGGAGGTAAGGGTAGAAGGTGGGATCGCCGAAGGAGGCCGACTTCCATTGGTTACAACCAGCAGAAAGGACGAGAAGAATAATACCAAGGCAATAGGCACCATAATGAACCATTGTGGGCGAATTGTACGGTGACATTCTGAAAACAATAGGTTTGTCCATAAACCCGAAACAGGATAAGCGCTATTGGCATACCTGAGCTTATGTAGTAGGCACCGCCCGTTCTGGATTCTTCGATGAACGCGTCTGGGGTGATAACCGTGGGCAAATCCGGAGTCGGTGATAGTGAGACGTAAAACGCCGTCGACTTGTTTTCTGGTTCAAGTCCCGACAATGAACGCGCATCAAACAGTTCTAGTAAGGCACGCGTACCGACACTGGTGGAAGATATGGGTGAGGGAGTTGCTGCCCTCCCGATGACCCATTACGGCATCTGCGAAACCTTCGTCCTCAGTGTCGCGACGGAGGGATATGACATTGGGGTAGGCGGAGGTGAGCTCGTGGAGACGGATCTTACGCGAGCGCAATTCAATGGCGTCGGTGGGGTAGTCGAGAGGCACCACCTTTCGTTGAAAAGGTTGTGCCTGGAGGAGTGGGTTGATGGCAACGGCGTCGAGGACCATCCGGGTATGCAGGGTCGGGAATCAACCTGTGGCGGTCCCCAGAAGTTATGTAAACTCTATTCCTGACCGCGTTGCCTGCCCGCGTATCGTAGGCGTCGAATTGGTTTCCAATTGAGGCCCGATCCGGCACCGCGAACCACGAAGAGAGAGCTGAAGCCCGGGCGGCCGTATGCTCGTCAGGGGGGGTCGCAAGACGCGTCATCGATCGAGGTTGATCTCGGGCCGCCAGGTCCGCCGGAGTAATTACGGACAAGTAGAGAAGCGATCCTCGATGGTCGAACTTGACAAGCTTGAAGGGCTGGCGACCCGCGGGATTTCAATTCCAAATAATAATGAGAGCGTCGGCTCTCTTCTCAGAAGGAATTTCAATCAACTGCCTCGGCAGCGGTCCAAGAGCGCGTCCGACGTTCTCACGTACGGAACCATGATGCCGCGCTTGGGGGAACGGTGTGACCGGATTTGGTTCCGTGCCCGACGCTACATAACAAACTAATGTGTATCATCCAGGATTCGCAAGCTTTAAGGCCTGAAGGCGACCGCTAGGCGAGATGGAGAGATCCCCGCTTGCTCCTGCTATCTGTTTGGACTCGAGCCTTGTCAGCCGAGGCCCGTCCTCCTTCTGCTCTTCTCGCTTCTCCCACCTTCTTCCCACAAACCCGAATCCCGCACTGTGGAAGGTCTTGGCCGAGGCCGGTGGAACCAAACCAGGATGGATCCCATTTCACTGTTGGTGGACGGTGCCCGGAGTCTGTGCGTGTTGTGGATTTCTTCCAGTCGTTTTAACATGCTCAGGATTCGAGCGGTTCTTTTGTTATCAGCATGGCAGCGAAGGTGTGTTCTGTACCGACTCGAGTAGATCGCGCCGGGACTCAATCTTGGATCAGTGTCTAATGGCCAGCACAGTCGCGTTGACACTTTATGACTATCTGCTCGTGTTCGGTGATGAGGTGAGGCGGCGTGGTCCTCGCCCATTCACCTCCGTCTTCTCACAAGTCCTTCCCGAAGGTCCGGTATGTTTGGAAAGGCCGCAAAACATGGGGTTCGTTTCCGTTTGTTGTTTGTGCGGACCGTGCGAGGAGTGCTGATACAAACCACACGACAGCCTCCTACCTTTACATCCTTGTGCGTCCCCCCCACCCGGGTCGTCGTTTTCTGAGAACATCTGACGGAGTCCCTATACCACTGACAGAATCGGATTCTCCTCACGGGGTATCAGCTTTGGATGATTCAGACCATCAGCAGCCCAAGAAGTTCTAAGGTCTGTTCCAAACAGGCATCTTCAGCCTCCAGCAGCGTTCTGACCAATTTCTTTCACAGACCGTGTGAGAGATCCGACCAACGTTCGCCTGGTTAGGAGATGAACGCTCTATGTTGACATTGTCCCTCTACCCAGGTGCCTTACCGGATACCACTTTCAAGTGTTCTCAGTCACGTTTTTCTTGTTTTCTTCCGACATCTTCGTCACGTTGAGGTACGCCATATCTACCGAGATCGCCGACTGCAGAGAACAATTTCGTCCTAGGATCTATGCGATAACTTCAAAAAACAAGCTACTCACGGTGTACTTTGGGGCCCTGGCGTTGGCGAGGATGGCCGTCCCTTTCGTATCAGCTATTGTGGAACCTCCGACGATAACAAACCTCCCTCCAATCCCAATCGACTTCTTCAACCTATGCGCTGTCAAAATCAACCTTCAGCTTATGGTGATCCCAAATTCAATCGGCAGCGTGTTTGGTAAGCAGTTCCCCTCGCTCCAATTGCCGACGCAAAAACCAAGGATTACTGAACGGGGAACTCCTAGAAATATCCGCGTTCCTCGTCATCGTTTGGCACACATACCGCATCAGGAGCTCGCCCGAACTCTCAGACTTGATTCGCGCGATCACGACAGGGGCCACGATATATTTCCTCGCTATGGTCGCTTTGCAGGCGTACGTGCTGGCATCCTTGATTTTCATGAAGGTACGGTTTCTCTCTCTCTCTCAACTCACGCTTTCGTGGTCACTGATGGTGGCTACCTTAGGGCACCGTTCAACAACTTTCGTTTCTGTGAGTGTCTAGTAAAAGCCTGAATGATAACGACCCGCAATTAAAACCTTTTTACCTCGCACAATGAAGCACATATGGATGGTACGTTTCTCCGTGTCAGTAACTCGTAACGAGTAGCCAAACCCACCTTCTCTGCAGCCTGAATCCCATATTAACCATGAGGTTCGTGGTTTCGCTGAGACGAACCGCGGACCAGCGTGGTCGAAGGCGGAAGTCGAAATCTGTCAGTCTGGTCAGCTTCGCTGGCTCTCCGCCTGATGCACAGGCTTCTGCCACTCGGGAGAACATCGAGATGGACCCCGTCAAGCCTCCGAATGTCCGAGCGCTGGTACTTGAGCCTTGAGAGGCCCGTCAGGATGGTCAGGAATTGCTCGGTTCTCTGTGTTTTGGGAGACCCGGGCGCAACGATCTGTCCGGGTCAGAGATTCGTACTGCCATGTGGGCGGTTCGTAGAGGGGGTGGGTATGACGCTGCCGACGGGGGGTGAGGGGGTTGCAGGAAAACCCTAGGTTCATTAGTCTGGGAGTAACGTGCTTTGTGGTCGATCAGACAGTCGGACATCAACTGCAGTTTTTACCATGTAGAACGGGAAAAAATACATCCTGTCGCAGGTCATCGATTCATCACTTAGAACGGAGCAGTCTCCTCAAAGACGGAAGGGTTGTGTTCGAGTGTCCGATTCTGATCGCCGTGTTTGTTTTCCCTCAGCGGAGTTCGGTAGTCCTTCAGGATTTTTGTGATGACTTTATGGCGCAACGGTTGCTTTCGTGTTGGGATAGCCCCGATCTTGCGGGTCCCATGATGAGGGCTTGTGTCGCCACTCCATCCCCACGGCAGGTATCTCTATGCGTAATCCAAGTAATTTGCGCAGCCGTTACGCGGGCGGGGGAACGGAGTCTGAGAGTGACCATTCGCGCATGATTCTGACAACATCACTCATTGGTTATTCAATATTCACGTCGATTGTGACAGGCGGATGGTAGTATCACTAGGAGGGAGAGTGGGTGTGTAGGATCACGGGGGTACATAAGGAAATATCATGAGATGCCCGCCTAGCTCCCAAACACCTCTTCAGTCAGATCCGCCGGCAGGCCTGTGGAAATCCGAACATCGACAACAGGGACGTGTTTCTTGAGCCTGCGAATCGAAGCAATGCTTGGGAACTTTCCCTGCCAATGGACGATGACAACACGATGCAGCCGGGCCGAGTTGGTGTTCTTGCGGTCAGAAGCGAACTGCGTCAACTTTCCATGAAGTTTTCGGCGAGAGCACAACCTCGGAATCCTAGTGTTTCAATGAGGGTGAAGCTGAGGGATTCGACAAAAAACCGGAGAGGTGTGACAAACCGACGCCGCGAGCGATTGCAAATGTCTCAAGGGCGGGGAGGAACGACAGGTTATGAGACAACAAGGTGGCAGGGGGCAATGTAGTCGATTCCAACATGTCGAGGTAAAGGTACCGAATGTTGGCGAGAGGGAGCTGACGAAATTCCAGGAAAGGGATATCGGAATTGGAGTAGCCACAGAATAAGGCAGTTCCATTGGGTCCGAACAATCGGACGGCCCTCGCGGTTCCGGCGCAGTACTCAATGTGGGTAGGTGATAATATATTCGAAAGATGAGTCGTGGAAGTGCCGGAGAGGACACCGTTCACCGTCGAGGCGGTACCGCCGGACCTCCCGCAGGTAAACCCCAGTTCCGCACCCTTCGAGAGGGCGATGGTGGAGAGTAGTGTTTGACCATCCGCCGCGTCGTAGCAGCCTATCCGCAGGCACCGAAGTCGGTTCCCAATCGCAGCTCGGCGCCGCGACCTACGGAGGGAAGGTACTGTAAACCTGATCTTCATGGACACACTTGTAAGCGAGTGATTCTCCTCCAAAAAGTCTAGCAGGGCATCCAAGTGAAGATCGAAATGGAAATCGGAGAGATTTAACTCTGTGAGTGTTCTGAGCTGGAGCAATGAGGGCGAGAGGGGATGTTGACCAACGAGAGGAAATTCAGAGTGGGGATGAAGGACTCAAATGGGTCGATAAGCCTGTCCCATGGGGGAGTTTGAGACGTCGATAGTGCCAAAGATCGGAGATTGGGCATTGATCGGGGGAAGTTCGGAAGGAGTCTTTTGAGTTCCATGGCTGAAGGTGGATCGACACTCAGGCCTGAGTGTTTTTGATGTAGGGTATGAGAGGTCAGGAAGCCAATGGCCTTCTTCGATCTCACTTGTGCTGAGATTGATTTTCAGGGGAGCTCCCCAACGCGTTCCAGGCTCAACGCCACCATGTTCTTGCTCCGGCTGGATATCGACGTCCAATTTGTTGGGGTAGAAATGATAGATTCGCGCCAATATCGGTATACGTGAGTCAATGGGATGATCTTCGTCGCGTCCTTGGCGTTAGCGGAGAGGTCTTGAACGATATAAGAAAGGATCTCTTGCGGCAACCTGTTGGCTGGCCGTAATATGTTCCGTAAAGAGGGGATAAACTTCAGAACATCGTGTGCTCTGGCCTCGAGACTTTTAATCTGTGCGAATGGCTGGAGTTGGACCACATGGCAACATTCAGTAAGACGGACTCACTTCCACTTCCAGCGAGGCGGGGGATGTCGCAGGAGGGAGGGAGATAGCTTGTAAATTGATGTGCTCCAGGTAAAGTTTCTCGTTTAACAAGCGGAAGAGGTCTGGGACTGAGGAGTCGTTAGCGGCCCGGGGGGACATGTTGGTGGGTGGCAACTCCGGCCAGCGTCCGCGGACAAAACCGTCCGAATGTCCGGCGTGGGCAAACAGCAACAAACAAATTGGTCAGAGACGCCCTGACTAAGTCGCGGCGAGGGCTCTAGGTCGTTCCATCTGTCAAACATGCGCGTTGTGGGAAAGTTGCAGACACTGTCCTCGACTTTTCTCCACCATGGAGTCTGAGCCTACAACGCGGATATCGCACTGGTCATCGATATTCACCTTGGTCGTATTCGTTCTCACAAGTGCGTAGGGGTTCCTCAACACCGTCTGCTGGGGCTGAACCGTGTTTTCATCGCCTCAAGATGTGGCCGTAATTTTCCCCACCAAAATCCCCCTCCCATGCTTCGAGCTGTCTCCGCTGGCGAAACTTTTGGCGAGAAAACAGGTCATCAAACCCCGGAAGGCATCCTGTCGCCGAACCCACCTCCAGATAGATTTTGTGACCGCACCTTTGTTCTCGGTTTTACTTCTGCTGGCCGCCAAGTGTATAGATGGCCACGATTTACGCCGGGGAATCGTCGGTGATGATGGTGTGAAACCTCTCAGCATCATGGCGCTTTTTATCTCCCTGGTACGGAATGCATAGCGACTTTTTTATTTCGTTCTTGCGATGACTAAACTGGATTCTTCGGTGTGTAGGCGTATCTGACCATCTCCCTCGACGCTGCTGGCTTGTTCAGGTTCCTTGCCTTTTGGGTTGCCAGTAAAGCCGGATCCTCCAGCAAGAAGCTCTATCTGTACTTTTGGGTATTTTTCCTCCTTCTCGCTGTCGCGGTCGGCAATGTACGTCCTTCGGGTTCGCAACTTGTTACAAGGATTCACCAACGATGCAGGACCCCGTCGTTCTCTCCGGTACCCCGTTCCTCGCATACTTCACAAGTATCGCAGGGTGTGTGCTGTATCTTGTATGGCAGAGGTCACGTATCATCATTGACACCGATCCGATAGCATATCTCCACCAACAGCATGGATCTACGCTCAATTTTGTGCTGCGAACATGGGTGCGTTTACAGATATCACACTTCCGGAATGTCTCATTCAGATCCACTAGGTTCTGCCGTTCTCGTGTCCTCGAACCTTACAAATCTCGTACTTGTGGGGGCATTCTCGATCCCCTTCCCGACATTCACCGCCTTCATGGTTCTCCCATTCCTCGCCGCCGCCATTGCCACCTATCCCGTCTTGCTCGCCATATTTCGTGGACGGGATTATATCCCACAGTCGATTGATATCAGTGGGGAAGAATCCGCCATGTCCTCCGCCCTCGCTGACAAATGGGGTGCTATCTTTGGTTCCGTGCTTCTAACCGCAACGCTTGGGGTGTTGGTCGGCACCAGCACACTTGGTATCCCTGTTTGGGAGATCACTGTCCCACCAGCTGTGATCATGTTTATCAGGGACGTCGTCTATGATTGGCGCAAGTCCGGACAGGCCTCTCGGTCCCAATCGATCGAGATGGAGCAAGTAATCGTCACACCGCAAAAGGACACAACTACGAGTATCACTCCCCCGCAACTTGCTCAAAACCCACCCAGATTTTGGAGGCACCTAACTCCGAGCTATCTTTCTTCGAGATTCCCAACCGCCACGACTGTTTTGAAACGACTTCCGGTCGGGCTCGTGCTCTTCGCACTGATGACGTTCGTGTTGGTTCAGGGCCTAACGAGGAAAGGTTGGGTTGAGCTGTTTGCGAATGGGTGGGCGTGGTGGGCTTCTCATACGGGTGTGGTTGGCGCCACCGCTGGGATGGGCATCATCGCCTGTATTCTGTGCAATGTGAGCACTCTTCCTACTCTTCGGACCAATGCTTAACCCCCGCGCAGATATGTGGAACCAACGTTGGGGCGACCATCTTCACCGCTCGAGTCCTTCAAGTTTGGATCGCCCGGATGGGGAACACTATCGACCCGAAACAACGTGACGCTGCCATTTACTCGCTCGCGATCGCTTCCAACTATGGGGCGTTCACGTTTACGATATGTGCATCGTTAGCTGGGTTGCTCTGGAGGGCTATACTGAAGCAAAAGGGTATCCACGTTTCCCAATGGCAGTTCTGTAAGCTGAATATTGCGTTGGTTGTTACTGCAATGGTTGCGTCCTCCGCTGTAATCGTCGGGGAGATGTACGTGGTACACAAGAACTAGATTTTAATTGCTCCATTAGGTTCATGGCTTGTATCTGATTCTCCTTCCCCAAGACTTCCCTCCAATATATGTCCGAGTGATGCTTTGGTCAGACAGCGGAGGGAGAACCAGGCAGCGTCCCGATCGACGAAGTCAGACCGAGTCAAGGGTACGGTTGATTCGATCGATAGCCACGTGGCCGATAACCCGCAGAGGGTACAAATTTTTGGCCAATCTCACCGCGTCTCTTCCACTCACTACCATCCGTGGCCCCCGTATCTTCAAAAATGGCCTCCATCGGCACTCTCTATCTCTCGGAAAACGCCGTTGCTACCACCAAAGTATCCCATGTCGTCGTTGGCATCCTTGGCCTGAACTGATCTTGATATCTCTCCCAGATCAAAGCCCTTGCTCTGCTCGTCGGAGTCAAGTACGACACCCCCACAGGTTACGTCCACTACGAGTCCAACAAGAAGCCAGAGTTCACCACCAAGTTCCCTCATGGAAAGGTTCCAGCCTTGGAGACTCCCGAAGGGTTCTTGTTGACGGAATCTTCTGCCGTCGCCCGATACAGTTGAGTGAACATACCTTGGCCACTATCCATTCCCTCCCAGACGAGATCGGTTCTTTCCACGATGAAATCATTTAAATTCAGTTATCCCTGTCTGAACGATACACATCCGGCGTGTCGAGACTTTGAATTCTGACAATCCGCATTCCATCTCTCCGCCCCGTTTTCCTTTTGAGTGATTGTTGACATTTTGAACCCACCAGTCGTCGCCCGAGGCAGTCCAAATGCTTCAGTGTTGTTGGGTGGGACCCCCGAAGAGCAGGCACTCGTTGAACAATGGATTCACTTCGCCGATACGGAGATTCACGTTTACAGCGGCTTTTTGAACGCTTTGATCGCCCACAAGATTCCATATTCGAAGCCGGTCCGTAGTTTCTTTCCCCGGATCTTCGTTGCGACCTCGCTCATGCCAGTGATTCTTCCAAAAGTTAAACACAACTCTTTTCGAACGCATCGAACGATCGCTCAATACTCTCGAGAAAGTCCTCGAGACGAGGACCTTCCTTGTTGGAGAGCGGTTGACCCTCGCTGACCTCTCTGTCGCCCCTGTGGTCTTGCACGCAGCGAAGTTCTACATAGACAAGAGCAACATCAACAAGTTCTCCTCGCTCGTCCGCTTCGTCGAAACCATCCTCAATCAGCCACAAATCTCTCAGTTCTGGACCATCCAGTGGCAAGAGAAAGCCATCACGTACACCGCGCCTCCAAAAGAGGCGAAGAAGAAGGATGAAAAACCAAAAGCCCCACCCGCTGAGAAGCCAAAGAAAGAGGAGAAACCAAAGAAGAAGGAACCCGAACCAGAGGATGAGGAAGATGACTTGGTCCCTAAGGAAGAGCCCAAAGCCAAACACCCGCTCGATTCCCTCCCGAAATCCACCTTCAATCTCGAAGACTGGAAACGCGCCTACTCCAACAAGGACACAAAGGGCCCCGGAGGAGCCATTGAATGGTTCTACGAGCAGTGAGTCGAAATGTCTGTTGACGTGGGAGAGGACGCTAATCGTCCCTCAGCTATGACAAGGAAGGATTCTCCGTGTGGAGATGCGACTTCAAATACAACGACGAATTGACCCTCGTCTTCATGTCTTCCAACCAGGTCGGCGGCTTCTTCAACCGTCTTGAGGCTTCAAGGAAGTACCTCTTCGGATCGCTGGGCGTCCTCGGCGAAGCCAATAAATCTGTTATCAGCGGTGTCTTCATCACGAGGGGTGACGACATCAAGCTCTCTGTGGACTGCGCTCCTGATTGGGAGAGTTACGAGTACAAGAAACTCGACCTCACCAACGATTCCGATAAGAAATTCTTCGAGGACGCTTTGGCTTGGGATTTGGAGCTAGATGGTAAGAAGTGGGCCGATGGAAAGAACGTGAGTCGCTTTGAATACCTGTCTGTCTTCGGTTGTTGATGATTCCTGCCCTGCCTCCAGTTCAAGTAAATGGACGTTTCGCCGGATGTGGATTTGCAGGAAGGCCGCGCCGTCGTGTATTAACACCCCTTTGCCGTCTGCTGCATTTTGTATCTCTTATCCTTCTCTTCGTGATATCGACCCGGAATGTGCGATCTGAGACTCGAACCAGGCAGGTGATTTATTCAGTCGTGGGGGCTACACCTACTGTTCCCCTCAAGTCCATTGGCCCCGCATCTATCGTGATTTCTCCAAGGGTCAGGGCTGTGAACATGCCCCCCTTCCTGCGCCTTGCTCCCAGTCGTTGATGTCGGTGAATTAGATAGAGAGCCGAGGGGCTTCCATGGCGCCGCCTTCCATAGATCTTCCAGGTGACGTTACTCAAGGGGAACTCGCGAAAGAATTTTGAACCTCTACCTGGCGATGGCCCGTAATGCTTGTGCCCGGACGCAAAGCACCGGCGAAATGACCAACCGGACCAGGGCTGAAGCTAAAGCTTGAGGGATCTTCTCAGCAATCGATCTCTGGGATTTCCAGAGCTGACGTCAGCGGTTGAAGCAACTTTGAGATCCGAGCTCCTTTCAGGGGTGCGTCGCCCACCGCATCTTCCAAAATAACCACCAGGACGCAATGAGCCAACACAGTCTTACATGCTCTTTCCTCATCTCCCTTCTGGCCGGGGCACTCTGCTTGGTCGGCTGGATACTCGAGTTTATGCTCCAATTCGTCCTTGTCGTCAAGTCACTCTCACTCCCGCCATACGTTCTTGTTGTTGCGCTGGAGTTATGGTGGGAGTCGCCTGGGGATGTGGTCGTTGACGGCCCAAGTGCAACTGGTGCTGGGATGGATAGCGACGAGTTTGTCAGATATAAGACTCGACGGATGATCGCAAAGTGAGGTCCATCTTATCTCGGCTGGTAGTCATCTAACATGGGGGATGAAAAATAAGGCTAGCGAGTGCCCGGGACGAGTTTTGGTCATCCCGCTTCCCTTGGTACACAACTGAGGTTCACAACAAGATCAACGAGGTGCTGAAGGAGTTCCATGAGTTAGATGAGAAGTTCTTGGTGAGCGTTGCCGTACCACAGGATGGGGCCCCGTGTCTGACAAAGTTTAGTCACTCCCTGACCCTCTTCTAGATCGTCCCTGGTTCTCCGCCGACCGCAGGAGTTGAATGTGTAGGTGCTTCCCGGCAGTGGCAAAGCTTCGATGATTTTCTTAATCGCCATGTATCCTGTTCGTTTTATAAAGAGCGATGTCAAATTTATGGAAAGGTAACGCTGGCAGCGGATATCCGTCAGGAGGATGTCCTGCCTGGGGACTAGCATCGTCACAAATTGGGATTGTAGAATGCGACCACACGAGCCAGTACCTGGTACGTAGAGTCCAAGCGATACGGAGCAGGGCGATCAAAACGTCATTATTGTTAGCACGGCACCCGCGTTGGATCCCCGCCCCGACTACGTGTCGCGATGTGAGCACTGGAAAACAGTCATCTGCCAGATATCTCACCGTCATCAAAATAAGGTTGTCCTCGGTCATCAGCACATCGGGGTCGTCACCATCTTCAACATGCACACCTAATGACGCCTTCCTGCCAATCAAACGACAGGGTTCCCCGTCACTCGGATCGTCGGATGTGTAACCGGGGATGTGAAGTCGTCGCTCGACCAGAGAGGGGCGGAAAGTTGTCATTTCGAGCGTCCACACCCCTGGTTGCTTCTGGGGAACAGTGAAATAGATGAACCTGGAACTTGATGTGAACATCCCAGAGTGGGACGAATCGTAGGCCTCCTGGCTACCCGCAACCCATGCATATCGTTTCCACTCTGCCCACGGTATGAAGTTGCGGGATTCTGAGAGGCGCAGAAGGGTGCTGACGAAGACGGCGATCTTGGTAACGCGGACCCGATTCTGAACTCGAACTGAAGTTTCTTCCAGGAATATAGTTGCAATGCGGTCCTCTGGTCGAGTGAAGAACGTGGAAGGGCTATAAAGATAGGAGTTACTAATGTAGAGCTCGACGGAGGTGCGGCCGCCCTCCCAATCCGGGAGGGTGAACATGCATTGAAGTTTCCCTGGATTGCCAGTTGGTGAGGTGTCGTAGAGCTCCAATGCCGCTTGCGAATCCGAGCTTGCCTGGCCCGGGCTATTGGCGGCCAACAGCAGCCGTCCCATCACAGGGAAGCGAAACATAGAATAATCTCTCTCCCGGTGGTTCTGTGGATGACTCAGAATCAGTGCGTCGGGGTGGTTCTGATTCTAAAACCCACAAATATCAGTTCACCGGTTGTCCACTCCCAGACGATGGTATCGCGAGGGTACCTCTCCCCGAGACACAGGCACACTTGTGATCCACAGATGGACATACCGACGGGAAGGGGGGTATTAGTTGTTGGGTAGTTGATAATCGGAGTGAGCGCCTTTGGGTGTCCCTCCCCATCAGAAGTGCGGAGAACGTGTAACCGTATACTATCAATCGGGGGTCGAATCAACATGATGGCTCCAGAGATGTAGAAAAAAAGGAACTTACCGGGAATGGGCTATGCTTTGATCTTGGTATACGATGAGCAAATCGGACGAGGGGTCGGTGATATAACCATCGATGGGGATCTGGAGGTTATCGAGGTACCATTCCTCTTGCGCGATCCCCCTCGAGACAGATGGTAATCGAATGAAACGAAGCCTGGTGCGTTGTTCGCCAACCACGATGCTGAAAACACCACCCAGTAGTTGGTGTTTACCAAGAGGCCCGGAAAGCTCCACGACCGTTGTTTCTGCGGGCTCCAGACGACTCCAACGTGACCAATAGGTACGAAGTTGATCCAGACGAGCGGCGACGGACCCGGCACTTCGACCGCTGAAATCGTCATGGAAACCATACAGGGAGAGTTGAACGTGGTATTGGATGAGTGGGGATTGCTTCACCACGTCATTCACAAAACGATTGAGCTGTGAGCTCATTCGAATGTTGACCATGACGAACACTGGCATGTTAGCATCGCCGCTCACCAGTTTTACGCTGCAAATATCGAAATAATGCAACTCCAAGAATATCCTTTCGAGAATCTCGACCGGGAGTCCTTCGAGGTAGGCAGTCGACGGCATGGTCCTTGGTCCTCATGACAAACAGACGCAAACAACGCGCTCCGATCGCCTTGGGTGAAAGCCCATTGGCCGGGCGTATCTGTCAAACCACCAAGTCCCTGTCCGGCGATGACCCCTCGAGCGCCGTGTACGAGTCTCTGGTTGTTGGGGGCGTCGTCATCAGGGCGGGCTGGGGGTCCATTAAAGTGAATGGGCAGATCGCACCAGGTGCTGCCGCCAACGTGATCCCTCCATAACATTATCATCGCTCTTTAGGAAACAAACAAACAATATACACGGCGATTTCGAAAAATTAGCGAAGTTTTGCCCATTGCCGGGAAAAGCACCCGCACGATGGTCTTTTCAAGAACGCCTGCGGTCGGCGGAGTACCAGGGACCATCTAGGAGAGTGACTAGACTTTGTCAGACACGGGGCCCCACCCTGTGGTACGGGAGCGCTCGCCATGAACGTGTCATCCAACTCATGAAACTCCTTCAGCACCTCGTTGATCTTGTTGTGAACCTCGGTTGTGTACCAAGGGAAGGGGGATGACCAAAACTCGTCCCGGGCACTCGCTAGCCTTATTTTACACCCCCCATGTTAGACGACTACCAATCGGTTTCGGGGGAGATAAGATGGGCCTCACTTTGCGATCATCCGTCGGGTCTTATATCTCACATACTCGGGGTCATCCGTCCCAGCACCAGTCGCACCTGGGCCGTCACCGGCCATATCCCCAGGCGACTCCGACCGTAACTCCAGCGCAACAAGAAGAACGTATGGTATGAGTGAGAGAGTCTTGACGACAAGGAGGAATTGGAGCGTAAACCAGAGTATCCAGCAGACCAACCAGAGTGGCACGTCCATAAGGGAGCTGAGGGGAGAGGGTGTACGGGTAGATTGGGCCATCGTGTGGTGGTTACTGGGAAGGATGTGGTGGGTGACGCACCCCTGAAAGTGGCTTGGATTTCAAAGCTCGACCTCCGTTCGACCTCTGACGTCAGTCCTGGCGGATCCGCGACCGCCACACCCAATTGAATTGTTGAGTGATCGAAGCGTAACATAAAACCCTCCACGCCGGCGCTCTCAGGCTAGACAGGACACTCAAACCCCCCAATACCACCAACATCGGTGAAAACCGGATACAGAAAGCTTCTTGAGGACCATGCGAGTCAGAATCCGGTATGTAGAGTCCAAGTGACGCCGGAGTGGGGTGATCAGAAAGTCAAATTTTTTGTTTCAGCATCCATCTGAGACCTTCGACCCGGCTGTTTTTCGCGTCATAGCGTCGAAAAACTGTTAGATATCATGTCAGATACCCCATCCTCGTCAAAATAATATTGTCCCCGGCCGCCGCACTTCATTGTCGTCGTCATCTTCGGCTTAACGCCTAACGATGCCTTTCTGCTAGTTGAATGGCGGGGCGGTTGGATTCCCGATGCCTGGGCATCTGATCCTCTCTAACTCTAGCCGGATTTCGATCCCCATGTAATTTTATAGTGGAATCCACATGATGCGAGTAGTGGTCCAATAATCGATGGGGTTCTGGCGGGACCCTCGCGGTCTGTGAATTACCAGTGGCTCGGGGAAATTCTGGCTAAACCCCCCTCTCGCCTTTTCCGCCGCTACAGCCTGCTCCAATGATCTCACCGAGTAATCCCCCGCCCCGTCCCACACATCCG
>Ga0307509_10003671_pt1 | contig 22957 bp, 22 predicted proteins | sample 10_EM_MG_FD_202245 | JGI IMG/M metagenome (GOLD analysis project Ga0307509, IMG submission 202245) | Populus trichocarpa ectomycorrhiza microbial communities from riparian zone in the Pacific Northwest, United States - 10_EM | ecosystem: Host-associated > Plants > Roots > Unclassified | place... | reverse complement strand
TGTAGCCGATGGTTGGCTAAGTGGGCGCTACCCATAGCCAGCCTCTCGGGACATACTCTACCGTGATAAGACTCATACCTCTAGAGTCCAATAACAACCCATAGTAATCCTACAAATCAAGGGGAGAAGGTCCGGGCTGGTTACTGAGGTATTGGTCTCGAAAGCACCCTGGCCTTCTGAGACTACCTGAGCACCACTAGGAAGACTACCCTACAACCCGTAGGCTAGAATAGACTCCTAGATGCCCAAGAGACCATATATGAGCGACCTCCATTTTGCCTGTTACCCATACTCCCCTTATATATCCTGCGAACGACATTGAGTCGGACGGACGGCGACGACTTATACGGTGTTACGGCAGCTGCTCCAATGACCTCTTTTAACTAGCAAACGAGCAACTACACAGCCGTCTGCCTATGACGCGCCGTCCCAACCCTGGGGCCAGAGGGGGGTGTTAGCAAAACCCGCCCAAGTTCAATAGCATGTTCGGGCCACCCTTACGTAGGCGTGGGGCCTCCCCGCGCAGATGCGTGTGCGCCCAAGAACATCTAAGAGCCCATAGAATGTGAGACAATCGACCTCTAAGTTCTAGGATGACTTTGCCGGTGAAGGTAGGGTAACTTGGACACCTCAGTAGGGTAACCGGGGTCCATGGGCAAAATGACCAAATTCCCAAGGTAGGGTAACTTTGCCTTCTTATGCCTTTAACCGCTCAGGAAGTCCTCCATGCGGCCACAGAAGTCGTCTTGGAGGTCCGTGTAACATTCCCATAATTCTCTTGACCTTATGCGAATGTTCTCCCGAAAGGTTACCCTGCCTTGTAGAGTACCTCAAAGCTACTCAACAGTTGCCTAGGCCTTATCCAAGGTTTACCAGCTATTTGTATAAAGTATACGAGACCATACCACCTCTGGTTACCTCTTGGTATACCATTTGGGCTAAGGTGATAGTGATTGTAGCTACCTATCGTAGGGTCGTTACACATGAATACCTAGGGATAGGGATACCGACAACCTTACCGGAACAGTTGGGGGTAACGGTACTGTTCGGAAACCCATTTGACTCAACAATAACAATTTAGAAAAATGGCGAGACTGTTACCGAGCAAATCAAACAACTCCCATGTGAAGGATGTGATAAAGTCCATGTTGGTGCATGTGTCAGGAAAATGACGGATATGAGGGGACGATAGTTTTTTGTACAAGAGACCGAAACAAGATGCGGCCACTGTGGGGGAAACTACGGAGGTGGGAGCAATGCCAGACCTGGGGGATCGGGACTGAAAGGGCATTTGCAAAAGAGGAAGGACAGGTGCGGGAGGGCACTTGAGATTGAATACTGGAGAAAGGAAATGGCAACAAAAAGGACTGGGATCAAGAATTCTGGGTTGCCATGGTGAACAAATGGATTGTATTAAATTGTGTGGGAATTAAGGAATGCTGGGGCTGCGATAGATTGTTTAAAGCAGTTGGCGGGTTGAGACAGCATCTTAGGTCTCATGTTATTTGTTTTGAGGTTGTGAAAAAGATGATGATGGACGATCCGGCGGGTACGGATCGGGATTAGTTTTGTTATATTTGTTTTTGTTTTTGTTTGATTGAAGGAAAGTTATTTTTTGAGTTGGGTTGGCTTGCCCCATGGAACACAATGCTGTAGGATAGAGGACCCGGATGGGTATGCTTCCTGGTAGTTAGTTACCGAAATTTTTGAATCAATGTTAACTTGCCAAACTCAGCCTATCCTGGGCCGTAAGTCATAGTGAAATGTACCTTGAATTTTGGTGTTTTTTTGTTAATCAACTCCATGATCATACCTTGCGTGCCAGTAGCAAGAATTGGCTCCGAACTAACCAATCTCTAGCTCCAGCAGTTTCAGCCTACTCACTCTATCACGTCAGTGTTGCACTCCAGGTGCCCTTAGCGCCGGGGGATGGATGATTTGGTAGCCACCTATGAGGTCGTGGGCAGTAGCTATGCGCCGGGTTATTGTGTGGTTGCAGCGCCTGGAGGTGGTTGTTTGCCCAAGGGGATCAAAAAAAAGAGGATCCCAAGACACCCCAGAGAGGCATCCAAGGCGCCACTTTCGGACCCCATGATGAAATATCACTCGGTGGGTTGGTTTGGTCGCTTGGGAGGAGGGGGCCCATTTTATTATTTTTTATTATTTTTACTTCCCCCACCGTGGCGGGTAGCTGGTAAAATACGAATACGGTAGTGGGGCCTTCGAATTATGGGGTGCGTTTGCTGTGGGAGATTTCGGAATGCTGTTGCGGTTTGCTCGCGTACCGGCAGCCTCGAGTTGCATGACGTAGGGTGCGGTGTCTCATACCCACCATCCACTTGTATTCTACAAGGGACAGACTACCTGCCGGCAGGTACTGCAAGCGCGGCCATTCCCTGGCGCCTACGTGTGAAGTTCATTTCTTTCCCTCCCTCCCTCCTCCTCACACGCGCCAGTCAGTCAGTCAGTCAGTCAACAAGCATTAGAAGATCTGTCCGGCAGGGGGAGCATCCAACCTGCCGAGATCAACAGGAGTGTGGGCGAACAGAGAACCACCGTGCTGCTGCACAGAGCAGGCAGGCATACGCGGAGTAAAGCAAAGTATGGCGAACCACAATTATGCTGTCGACATTTACCGCGGTAAGATCTTGTAGGCCCAAAACCGGAATCATTAGATCTACCATGTCCCACGTGGATCAGAGATGTGTGTTTTTTCTGTCTTGTTTGACAGGAAGCTTGAGTTACTGCCATATGTGTGATAATCCGTCCTGATAGGGTTTGGCCGGCGGATCGGATGTTTGCCTATGGTAGGGCGGCGGAATAACCTGGTGGCTAGCCACGGCGATGAGGGGGGCGGGTTTTATCGGGGGCCATTTAGAAGGGTTAAATACTGTATGTACTCTAAGCACCGGTGGATACTTGATATCAGAAATGGTGGGTTGGTGGTGGGGGGAAGGGGAGTTTCCATGCACTAGATCGACCATTCAATCAATTCAAGTAACAATATTTGGTGGGAAGGGGTGTGTATTCGGGATAGCGGTGAAGGAGATAAGTCATTGAGGGAATCAATTACCATATACCGGTATGTCCCTGATCGATCGATTGAGGTTTCTACTGGTGGGAAGGGAGGAAGGATGGCAGCCGAGTGATAGGCCAAGATATTATATAATAACTAGATAATCTAACTCTCTGTTTCCCAGTACGTCGCTCCCTGTTGTTCAACTCCAGTACAAGTATCTAGCATGAATGGATCGAACACAGGGGGGATCCTGGGAGCAGAATTCTGTATGGCGGACAGTCTGTGCACATTCGAGCGCCCATACTAAATTCCTCCCCCAGACCCCCCCGTCTTCGATCCATCAATGACGGGGACTTGTACTCGAGTACCTCGCTGCGTAAGATGTGCTCGAATATATATAAATGAAAGCCGAGTGGTCGTGATCGCTGTCAGGGGACTTGCCGAAGTGGGTATTGATTAGTGGTCGATCCTCCGGCTCATGTGTGTAACCGCTTCCTTTCAGAGTACTCGAGTACCGTACTGTAGTTTAAAGAGGCTTTTGTTCTCTCCTCTTCCAACACCGCCCTGCATGGTTTCGCTCGCAAAAACAAGGGTCAAAGGTTTGCGTGCTTGTGATGACCTTCCCCTTTTCCCCGGGGCACCACTTTTTTTCCTTTTTTTCCTTTTTTTCTCTCGCCCGTGCAAACCTAGAAACTTCTGTTCCTGAGGAACGTGCGGGAGGAGGAGGCTTAGGATGCATACAATTGTACAGTACTCAAGTACTAGCTGATTTTTTTAATATCCGGACACCTTGGCGCAGATTTGTATGTGTCTTGGCGCCAAGGTGTCCGGATACTTTTGAAAACGGCTAGTACGGCACTCGAGTATCTGTACCGTAATACTAGTACTGAACTCCCGTAGGGGATCATTTTCTTCCATCCAGCGTTTTATAAGACACTCCCCAGGCATACTTTTGGACTGAGGCTGCCTTCTTTTTGATTGTGCAGCACTTCAGTACCGTTTTCTGAGCAAAGAAGCGTGGGGCGGTTGAATAGACACTTTTCTGATACGAATCGGTGGTCTCTGTCCAGAGTTCCTGAATACCGGACCGGTATGTAAGCGATGGTTCTAGTTCGGGAATAGCGCGTCCAATGACGATATCGCAGGGAACCTGATTGCTTGCCTGTCAGCCATCTCACAGAGCAAATGAATCTGCTCTGTTTTTCATGCAAAAAAAGTGACAGAAGGGGAAGCGACAAAAAAAGCTTCTCTTGCTGGCGTACAGGAACATTACCCCAAACATGGCAAAAAATATATTTCCAGTGAGCTTGTTCCTTTTTCTCCCCCTTTTCTTTCTTTCCCTTTCCCCTTTCCCTCGAGCACCATCCTCATAGAGTTCCATATCAACTTTGGCAGACTGCCAACCACATTTCCCCATTGCTGTCGAAGGGGCAAGCGATAGGCTTCAGGACCCAAGATATTTGTGGTGTCAAGGAATATCTGGTCTAGCTAACCGGTTTCGGAGATTATTACAGCTTGGTGCGGCAAGGCAGGACACAGAAGCACGGTGACGATCTATCGCGGGCTGTAAATTGTTTTGTGCTCCCCCAAAAATCCGGCCTTAGTGGAAGAAAGGATGTGCTCGAGTAACTTAAAGGGGATTTACAATGTTGTAGAGGCTACAGATATCACCCAGGGTATTGTACTAGTATAAGCGGCCTTACTACTCGAGTAGGGTTGTTGTGACCCTCACTGTGCTCTCTTGCTTGCGCCAACCGCTCCGGGCAGGAGGGGGAGTACGAGCTCTGTACTAGTACTGTACCTGTTCGTGCTGTCTCCAGACCCCTTTCTCACGGAGACTACGATGTGCTGGTGCTTGGGCTCGAATACTCGTCCAGGTAGCATGCTGAATGTTTGCAGAGTGGTGGAATGTGCGGCACAACGCCGCTATACTATACGTACGAGCAGACTTTGCATTCTAATCCTCACGAGAAACAATCCAGAAGCAAAGGGGAGGGGATTGAAGCTTCTAGAATTTCTTCTGTAGGGTACTTGAAGTGCTGAGCTCCGTTAGCTGTAGCTGTGGTCTCGGGGGGAATTCATTCGATGGAGAGCTTTTCCTTTGGAACGGGTTGGACAACGCAGGGCTGAGGCTATTTTTCGAAGCTATCAGACTTTAACCCGAGCCCCTTTCCAATAGCGTCATCGGTGGGCTTATTTGTGACGCTCACCGCACCGAACAGCGACAAGGGCAGTAAGCCACGCGACGGAACCCAACGAATCGTTTTGATACTTAGCAAGACCTCTCACAACTTTTATGATAGTCTATGATAGTCGCTTTGCCAAGGATAGCAGGAGGGGAAAACGGGGGAAAGAAGTAGTCCTCGGGGGTCTAGAGCCTCCAGGACTAAAACTATGGAGTCATAGACAGAGGAGTTTGCTTTTGTGAAGGGTAGAAATCGTATGATCTAGATATCTTTCTTCATTCTACTTCAGCTCTCAGAACCGCAGATCTGTTAGTTACTATTACTGCTAGCATTATTCCTGTTGTGATAATGGTAGCAGCCCTCCCCTCCCCTTTCCGCCCTTACTGGTACCGTACTCGTACTCTGCAAAGCAGCCTGGCTTGTTCTCCCGATCCATGGCTCGCAACCTGAAGTCGACGGTGATGATTATTACCCTTTGCTGCTTTTCTGGGAATTGGGACTACAGACTAGCTTGGAAGCCGGTGTTTTCTTTTGAGTGAACTGAAGCCAGAGTCAAGATACACCCCCCGCCCTTTACCCATCTCGGCCTGTGATGTAAATCCCCCACCTCCGCCGCCACCAGGCCAGTAGCACGGCAGTGGCACTCATTTTCCTCATTCTCCTCCTCCTCCTCCTCCTCCTCCTTCTTGCAGGCATCCCCGGGATTTGGATAAATGATACAGAAGAGAAGGACAGTCTAGGCTCCGTGTGATACATCCTCCCCTTCCCTATTTACCTCTTTTCTCTACGCTCAACCCAGAACCTTTCCTTCTTATTCCTCCTTGAGCGTGTGCCCTGCCCTCCTTTGTTTGCGGTCTGTCTTATTGAAATAAGACCCTTTCCCCGTTCTTCGTGATCTTTTAACGATCCCCCCCCCCCCCACTTGTTGCCCCATTCTCCTGGCTCAACCCCCTCTCTCATTCCTTGTCCATTGCCTAAATACTTATAATTTTTTGTATTTCGTTCCCTGTTTGTTCTCTTTCGCTCTCTTCTCTCTCCTTTATTTTACCTTCGTTTGCGTTTGGCATTCGGGTAAAAGAAAAAAGGTTCTTTCGCAAGCAAGCCATCTTCTCGGGCAATTGATCTGATCCATTTTTCACCTGCAGCGTCATAACGCCGTCGCCGCCTCCAAGATCTCGGGCAAACACGTTGTTATTGCATTGGTAATAATAGTTACGTCCCACTTTCTAAGGGGAAGTGTTTAAAATTAAAATCTCAGGAAGGGGGAAAGGAGAAGAAAACGGACGGGAAGAAAGACTCAGAAAGCAAAAGAAAGAAAATTCGAAAGGCGAGATACCTACGGGAAAGCAGGTCTTGACGAACCGATACAAACGCCACATTATTTTTTTCTGATTAAAACTCGTTCTTTACACTAAGAAAACACACCCCCTTTCAAGGTCTATCACGTCCAGTGATCATGAGCTTTCGATACGCACTTGGAATTCTTTGACGCCTCTCTCCGACTGGTTCTCGACCTCGCTTGCCTGACGGCCTTTCGTCATAGTCTGCTGGGTTCCCCTTAAAGTCTCCTCACCTCGCAATTTGGACCGGATTTTCACAACAACAAAGTATAAACAACACAGCATTATTTATTACCCAATATACCTCTCAATATGTCGGTAACGACCTCAAGACCGTCGCCACGGTCGTCTCTTGAGTTTCCGGTTCATAGCCCGCATTCTCAAGTGCGCCCGCAGCATCCTCTTCCTGCCATGCAAACATCTTACACCTCAACAGTCGCGCCACCTCCGCCAGGAACGAAACATAATTCGAAGCAAGGGAATGCTAACCCTCCAAGTCCCGCCGGCTATTTTGGGTTGGTTATGGATCCTAGCGAGGGTCAACACGCAAAACACAATTGGTCATCTGCTGGATCTTCTGTTCGTTCAACTGCTGCCAGGTCTCCACGTCCAGTTCAATTCGACCACCTTCCCACACCGTTCCAGATGCAATCAGAAGCGATCGTGCTTAGTCTCAAGCATCCGAACGGCCACGTTACATCGGAGCCTGAGCACCTGTCGGGGGAAAATACCGAAGGGGAGAAGATCGGGTTTCCACTGGGATCATATCCATCTCCGGAGCTATTGCACCATATGCAGAAGGAACGTCTTGGAGCCATGATACCGGGATCAACCTTTTTGAACGGCGCACGAACTGCTTCTCCGGCTGCGTTTGATAGTGTTCGAGAAACCTTTGCCCGTTCGAATGATAACACCCATCGGCTCTCTCTCCCCTCATCTACACTGCCTCCAAATAAGGCGTCTCAGGATCCTGTAGCACAACGAGTCAAGGACCAAGCTCAGTGGCGATCTTCTACGTTACCAAACCCCCCAAAGGAGGGGGATCCAACCCTGTTATCTGCGCCGCACCTGGTAGAGCTTTTGGACGCCAACACTTCGAACCTTCTGCTGCTCGATGTCCGGACCTATAATCTGTACGCCGAATCTCGCATCGAAAGAGCTGTTAATCTATGTATCCCTACAACTCTACTCAAGAGGCCCTCGTTCAATGTTACTAAGCTATCGGAAACGTTTGCAAAGGATGAGGATAAAGAAAAGTTTGCAACATGGAAGGACATGAAATACATCGTGGTGTATGATACCGATTTCAAGGATCTCAAAGACCCATCAACAATGACATCCTTGCATACTCTCAACAAGTTTGTGCGGGAGGGGTGGAAGGGGCAGGCATACGTTCTTAAAGGTAAATTACCTTCCCACAATTCATCTGAGTTTGGGTCACAGCTAATTATACTGCACAGGTGGCTTTAATGAATTCTTCTCAAGATACCCAGAAAAGGTGGACGAAAATCGTCTTGCCCAGGCGTCGTCCCCTACAAATCTATCCTTGTCTAGTCAACTGCCGGCCCCTGGAAAGCGAGCACCCGGGGCTCTTTACTGTCCCATGCCAACTTCTCAGAAGTCTGTGGTCAATCCATTCTTCTCAAATATCAGACAAAACATGGATTTGATTGGAGGTGTTGGAGAAGTTCCTATTACTCTACCTCAAAACATTGGATCCGAGGGGATCGCCACTTTGCCCGCCTGGCTCAAGAAGGTTGTTTGCGAGGAAGACGGCTCTAAGATTGTGGCGGACCGGTTCCTCCACTTGGAGGAAGCAGAGAGAGAAAGAATGCAGGAGGCCTTGAATATTTCAGTAGTTTATGACTCTCCCACATCGACCGCCGTGAAGCCACACACCTTGGCCGGGGTTGAAAAGGGCACTAAGAATAGGTATAATAATATCTGGCCATACGATCATGCTAGAGTTAGACTGCTCGATTATCCCCAAGATGAATGCGACTATGTAAATGCTAGTCATGTATCAGCTCAGTATGCAGCGAAGAAGTACATCGCCTCTCAGGCTCCGTTACCGACCACCTTTAGGGTAGGTTTCACTCTGCGACTTTGTCCTGTTTATTATGCTGACTTACATTTAGGACTTCTGGAGTATGGTTTGGGAACAAGATGTACGAGTAATTGTTATGTTGACGGCCGAGGAAGAAGGTGGCCAAGTCAAAAGTCATAAATATTGGGAACCAAGAAATTATGGCCCATTAAAGCTTATATCTCTATCGGAACGTCGCGTCTCACTTGATCCATCGTTTCTAAAAACAAGTCCGAAGAGGCGATCTGTTGGGACCGCCTTGAATGGACCCGCTTCACCTGACCTTAACGTGCCATTTATTCTGGTTCGCAAGTTTACACTTGAGCATATCGAACATCCATTTTCTCCCATGCGCGAGATCACTCAGCTACAATATTCCTCGTGGCCAGACTTTGGGGCACCTGCCCACCCTGCCCACATTCTTGGGCTCATTGAACACACCGACGCTGTTGTCAGGTCCTCGCAGCCAGCGACTAGTTCCCCCTTTTCCGCCGAATCCACCGCAGCCGCCCAGCGCAGACCTATCCTAGTGCACTGCAGTGCTGGCTGCGGGCGTACAGGAACATTCTGCGCGGTAGATTCGGTGCTTAGTCTATTGCGGCGCCAACGTTTGCAAGAGAAGAGAAATAAGGAGGAGAATTCTTCTGGGGGTTCCGATGGAGAAGGGCAAGTTGGGATGAGAAAACTGGAGCTTAATGATGAGGGCGATAATGCTTGGCTGAATCGCGACGATGAGGACTTGATCTGCAAGGTCGTCAGCGATTTCCGTGACCAAAGGCTATCAATGGTACAGAGCTTGAGACAGTTTGTGTTGTGTTACGAAACTGTTCTAGAGTGGTTTGCAAAGCAGAGTCCATTAGATTCTGGGAAACGGAAGGCGTAGGTTTTTCTCTTGGGCTGGTTTGTTTGTGTTTTGGTGTACATTGGCGGGTCTGCATTACAAAAATTTGGCATTTTTCGTTGAGATGATTGCTTTTCGTGGGTGGAGCTGCGGAGGATGCACAGTCCTCACCTTTATTTTATTTTCACGAATACAGTTTTTTCTTTTCTTTCATTTTTTTCTTTTTGGCGACGGCGTTTAATACAAGTTTCTTCATGCTCCTATACCATCTTCCTTGTGGTGGGGATCCTGGCCTAGTGGCATCCCTGTTCTCTCGCATCTTGCTTTCATGGTTTCCGTCACTGTTTTCCCTTGCATACCTTCTCTCACTCACCCATGGATTGAAAAAAGTTGCTCATGTCACTTGATTCTTGAAGGATGTGAATTCCGACGAGAACATGTCCATTGACTGTATGATATTTCTTTTTTTTTACTTATCTTGATTTGTTGCGATACCTTTTTTGTGTCATGACAACTTCAAGTCATTCAATATCATGCATCTCCCCCTCCCCCCCCCCTGTATTTGCCTGTTGGATAATTGCAGCTTCATAATGCCTTCTGAAAAGGGTACTGATATTTTTCTAATACGTGGTAGAGCTATCCCAAGGGAAACGAAGGTGAATGCCTTGTTACCGTGGTACATGGTGCGAGGAGGGGGGCGGAAATAATTTTGGATTTTCACTTTCCCTTTCACTGTTTCCTTCTAGGGGTGGATTGATAAATGGATAACCTGTTCCGGTCTACTGGGGTAGAAAGTACAAATAGTACTGTACATATTATGATTGTGCAGAAATAATTTTCTGCATACACGCAATACGCCAGGGTCAAACCTCCTTGCGATAGCTGCCGGGTCTCAGCACGTCTCTATAGGACCCTCGAGATGTATTGCATGGTGACCCTTAATGCCTTTACAAATAACGTAACTCTCAGCGAACGTCATGATTGGTCACTCGCTAGATTAGGATATTCTAGTATTTCGGGGGCACAAGCTAGACCCATAGGATTTCGGCAGATAATTCTTCAAGATATTATAGGACAGTCGAAATGGGATCCCTCCCTTCTAAAAAAATAAATGTAAATAGGGCTGCTACCCCGTGGGGCTAAAGGGTATGCTGCCTTGAGCACTATTAGTGCAGGGTGTTTGAAGCCCCGAGCTCCGTCTCGGTCCCCATCTGTTGATGTTTAGTGCTCTCCGTCGAATAATACACTTTGGCGTTTCTAAGAGGCATTCATCACATGTACTCGAGTACATCTGCCTCCTAGGATGTTGTAGTCGTTGTTCTGGAATTAGTCTCTCGTTCTGATGCAGTTACCTGAATAGATGATGTAGCTATGATAATTATGATGATGGCATTGGGGCGGGGTTTATGACGAGCGTATTTTCCGATGGGATTAATCCACTTTCTTGACAGCGACAAAACGTCGAAGCGTCCCTGGGGGAGTTGCGAACGGACCTTATGCCTGCTTCCTGTGGGGGGCTGTTCTGTCCCGCCGAATTCCGTTGTGGATATGCGGTTGTGGGCCCGATCCATTGCGTAGCCGCGCCAAATAATACTATAGTGGGCAAATTTTGCCAAGGCATTTTTTTGACAAACACCAACAACGCCAAGGGAGATTAGGTTTCTCTCGACGCGTCTCCTGGCATACATACTCCAAACTTGACATCTCCAGAGACGCGATAACACATCGACGCCTACTAACAGCAGTGAACAGTGGAAAGGGGGTGAAGACAAAGACAGGAGGAAAACACTGGACTTGCCTAAATGTCGACCCGCAGGAAACGAATTGCTGCTATAGGCACTATGGCTCCGCCACCAGTGTCCATCGCTGACTATGCCACCGTCGCCGGGAGCTCGCAACAACCCCTGCCTCCATCCTCCATCGCCGTCATCTTTCAAAACCTCCCAAAGACTGGAAATGGCTCGCCCGGACCCAATTTCCTGCAGCAGCTATTTGCGGAAGTGATTTCCCACGGGGTTACGGACCCGACTGGGAGCTCGTCCATAGAGGATACGCTCTTGGTTAATTACAAAGTTATCACGGCTGTCGTGGATGCCGGTGTTAGCGTCCTGCTACGGGAAGATCCCTTTGCCCCTCAAAACCTGACCGAGCAAGCGAGTAATAGTCTTTTAGTCCTGCGTTTAACCATCAAGGAGACGCCCCATGTACTGTTTAGACCGCCGCCGCCGGAGTCTACCACTGAGTCAGGGCAGCCGTTGCTGTATCTTTGGTTGCTGTCCAAGCTACTCCCACTGCTTGGACATAGACCTGCCGAATCGCTTGTGCAGGAGTTGTTTGAAACCATTTATGCCGTGTTCTATGCAGCTGCAAACCTACCCAAGGAGTGGAAGAGCGTCATGGTCATGGTGGGGTACTTTCGGAGTTGTGTAAATTGTAATCTTTTCTCTCTTCCTTTTTCCTTTTCTTTCTTTCCCTTTCTTGCTCTGCCTCGCCTTGGCGAGTACGTGTTTATCAACATCATAATAAAAACTTGAAACTAATCTGCGCGAACTGTGAAACTCTTTGAAACGTTAAAGGTATCCTCGAGTCTTTCCAGAAGACATCCGCTATAACCGCTACCCTATCCAAGTCCTACAAGCTTGAATTGCCAGAAAAGGGCTTTACTGTTGATCCCCCGATGCTACCGGAGGGTTTCGAGCACTTTTCTCGCCAGACGGTTAGTTTTGCCATTCAGGATGCCGACCACGCGGCCTCTTTGGTTGTCCATCTCTTTTCTGCAATATCTGCATTACCTGCCCAGAATAGTGATATACCGGCGTTAAGGAGTGCCTCAGATAGCTTAATATATTTTGCACAGGAGATGCAGAATCTCTGGATGAGCCTTAACACCTGGGAGTCGCTCCCGGCGTTGTATGAGAGAGTGGGCACAATACGGTTAAAAATACTGGAGGCACTGGCGAATTCCCTACAGGATGTCGTGAAGACACGCTATGGGAGAAGTCGGATTAAGGGTGTTTGTCTACTTGCGATCCGCTGTGTCGGTGATGTCTTGACTAAGTCGATATCCCAAGTAAATCAGAGTGCAGAGAATACCTTAGCAAAGATAATCTTAGGGTTGCTATGCGCTGCAGAAGTTTCCACTACCATCCATAAGGCATTGCAGGAGAGGATATATCCCCCAATTATCTTAATTATGAGTGATAGGGAAGAGGACGGTTGGGGGCTTTTGACAGATGACCTTCGGGCACGTACACCAGCACTAGCGCTAATGGATGCATTTGGCTAATCCGGCCGGTAACAGGTGGCAATGCTTCGATTGGTCATCAGCTTTGCCGATGACCTAGCAATCCTAGAACGCGCGAATAAGTGTCTTCAATTGGCCACTGGGGGCAGATGGGTGTTCAAAGATGAGAAATTACAAGAGTTCTCGGAACATCTTCACTCGATCAGAGATACCAGGCCTGAGGAAGAGATAGACAATAACATTGGCCCTAGAAAGCGACCCAAACTATCCGAAGGCGAGCCCAGCACCGAAGCCTGCGCCCTGACATTCGACGTGTGTAAATTCCTCGGACATCAAGACACAGACGACCTCCGAGGGCTAAGTCTTGTCGCTGTCGAAGGGTTTAAAAGGCTAGAGGAGGGAGAACGCTGTACAACTTTAAAGTCTCTTGGTTTCCTATCATGCGCACTTGCTGGAACACTTACCCGGGCACCCGAATCATTCGGCCTGCAAAAAGGCTTAAACTTGTATAAGTGTTCGTACTGCGATGTAGATGCTCTGCAGGCGATGACATCGGAGAGGAGCTATGCCAAGGAGGGCGAGGAGCTGTTTAAGACTCTGGAGGTAGTTCAAAAACTCGAGGACTTTCAGGCATCGACTCCCGTTCGTGTGTGGGCCATGATCAGCCTCCGACGGTTGTTGAATCATACGCGGGACTTGGCGAGGTTAGATTTGGCGGAGACGGCGATGGGGAAGTGGTGTTTGAATGCTTTGCAAAGTTCTAGGAGGCTTTTGAGAGTCGCCGCTGGGTATGTTGTATTATCTTTAATTAATAAATGATTGATGCTTAGGAGCCAGTTTTGCTGATGCTTGTGTGCTCAAGGCGCACCTTGCCGTCGTATGTTAGCTTTAAACATGGCGAAGAGCTCCTCAGGATGAATCGGATTATGATTATCGAGTTCCTGAGGGCGTTGTCCGACAACGATGAGGGACAGCTTCAAGAAACCTGTGTGCTAGCGTGGAGCCAGTTTGGAAGGTATACGCCTTAATAGCTCCCCTCCCCGTTGGTTATGAGTGGCCCGTGCCTAAGCTAACCAATTCATAGAGCGTCATCTAATGAAGAACTTAACCTTGCGTTAATTCGTCTTGTGGAGTATCTGGGGCATAGCAACTCGTTTATTCTTGGGTTAGCTTATAACGAGGTAGGTAGCCCATTGAACCTGTTGATAAGTCACATTAACAGGTTTAGATTCAATCATTGGCTCGAACGCACGGCGTCACACCTAGCAAGATGTTTTCGCCATTCTGGCCCAGCATCAGTGTCGGCGTAGTCAAACAGCTCCAGTCGAAACCGCAGATAGCCCAAATGCTCTCGGAAATAACCGGAATGGAGCTTTCGGATTTTTTGAAGACGACACAGGGCTATACTATACCGTATCTCATCCTCTGGAAGAGGCCAGAGCTCGTCGAGAGGGTTGCTCAAGCCTGTAAGACAGACGTGGTGTCTCTCGCACTGTCGAATATGGCGCACATATTAGCTTTACTTCTAACGCAGGAAGCGGAAAATGTTGAGGCGTTTACATTGCATTTACTGGCGCATTCTACTGTTGAGTTTAAGGATATATCATTAGGGGAGATTGCAAGGCCTGATGCGATGTCTCTCGCCACGGAATTATTAAAAGCTGCTGTCGATGCAGATGAAGGGAGGAAAACTAGGGTTTGCATTATCCCCCGGTTCGATAACCCCTGGAAATGACAGCTGACTCCTGACAATAGATCTTCTATGCGTTGAGACTTGTGGCGGCTCTGACATATAAAAAAGTAGCGGGTACAAGGAGAAACAAAGAGGTCGACCGTTTAGAAGCATTCTTTGAAATGAACGTCCTTGGTATATTTGCTACATTTAATGATTATCTTAAGGATATCAAAGGGAAGTTATCCGTCCCAGAGAAAATTCGGATCATGAGGGCGATCGAAGAAATGATGAAGATAGCTAGAGGCGGCGTTAGTAGCGCAGTACCACAAGTACGTTCTAGTTTCCATTTGCCCAATATCTTGGGAAATGCTGATCAATTGCTTGAAGATATGTGCCTGCCTACAGGAAGCGCTGGAGTTCGAACCATTAAGAGCTAGTGCATTCTCTGTTTGGGCCGTTATGATGAAGGTCCTAGAACCCGCTGAAATCGCGCCCTTGCTTGGCCAAACATTCTCCGTGGTCTTGCGGTACTGGGACAGTCTTGAGCAGGTTTCGCAGACCAAAGCAGCGGAAATGATAAAAGAGTTGTTCGAGAAGAAGATTGATGTGATCGAACAAGGTCTGGACATCTTACCTTCACTGGCAGCAATACCAACTCTTGCTCCGTTCGAGGAGAGGCTTAAAGCCATGCGAACCTTAGAAATACGAGACCATTATCTCTTACTAGCCCGCCGGTGTCGACACGAGAATGTATCTGTCGTCGAGCAGGCGTTGGTAGAGCTCTCTGGGTTTCTAAAGAAACATCAGGACTTTATACATACCGCGGCGATCAACGAGCAGCCCGACGTGGTGGTTCCTGAGTTGATCCGGACGCTCCTGGACGTGATTGTTGCCTTTAAGGACTCGAATTCTTCCTCGAAGCCTAGGATTGAGCGTCTATGCGCGGAGTGCTTGGGTCTCATTGGGGCGGTGGACCCTAACCGAGTGGAGGCCCCGCGGGACAAGCGGGACATGATGGTTCTGCACAACTTCAACCGCGCAGACGAGAGTATTGCATTTGTGATTTTCTTTCTGGAAGAGAGGCTCGTAAAGGCGTTCCTGTCTGCGACAGATACAAAAGCTCAGGGATTCCTTGCCTTTGGAATGCAAGAACTGTTAAAGTTCATTGACGTAGAGTCTACAGTGATCCTACGATCCCGTCATGACGGCCCCGCTCATGTAGCACAGACAGGCCAGCAGAGATGGGACTCTTTCAGTCAGACAGCTAAAAGCATACTCGCGCCATTCTTGAGGTCGAGGTATTCTTTACAAATCAATAACTCTGTACAGCCCTGCTCGTATCCAATATTTTCACTGAAGATCACTCACCGTGCCTGGCTTACGAAGTGGTTGTTGGACTTACTTTCCAGGTCGACGGGGAATAATGCGGCAAATATATTCACGGTCTGTAAGTCTATTGTCAAGGGACAGGATACCTCGATTTCAATATTTTTGCTTCCATATGTTACTCTGAACGTCATCATTGGCGGGACAGATCTAGATAGGGAGAATATTGTCAAGGAGCTTCATGCCGTTCTTGCACCGGCACCCAAGAATCCATTGGAGAAACCGATCGCTCGGGAGACTTTGAGGCAGTGTAGTGACGTGAGCGCTCCTTTCTCCATCGGGGCTACAAACGGGAGGCATTGGCTGACTGATGATGATTATTGATATAGACCGTATTCCAACTCGTCGACCACTTAACCCGCTGGCTTCGCGACAAAAAGCAATTCAACCTAAACATAAAGAACCAACAAGCCAGACAACAGAACAGAAGCTTTGCGTCTGAAGAAATATACGATCAAGACATTGCAATAGCACGAGTGGAAGATGTCATCTCTGCCATCCCCTCAGACACCATGAGTTTGCGGTCCGTCGAATGTAACTCATATGCACGAGCGCTCTTCTATTGGGAGCAGCACATAAGAAAAGTGAGGGTTGCAAAGGAAGAGGTGCCAATGGATCCGTTGTACGAGCAACTTCAACGTATCTATACGCAGATCGACGAGCCTGATGGTATCGAAGGGATTTCTACAATGTTGCACGTCCTCAACTTTGATCAGCAGATACTTGAACATAGGAAGGCTGGGCGATGGACTGCCGCGCAGAGCTGGTATGAGATTCTTCTGAGCGAGAAGCCGGATGACCCTGAGGCGCAGATAAATCTACTGGATTGCTTGAGGGAGTCTGGACAACATGGCAAGTTCCACCCCATACCACGGATGTACCACACTAACCAGGCCTCCAGAAATGCTCCTAAGCCAAGCCGAAGGCATGATGGAAAAATACCCCAACACTCGACCCAGAATCCTACGCTACGCCGTCGAAGCGGCCTGGATATCCGGCAAATGGGATGTCCTTGAGAGAAACCTTGAAAAATCCAATGAGCACACAGAGAACCTCTACGAACTACGGGTTGGCAACGCGTTACGTGCTCTACGTAAGCGCGACAGTGGGACATTTAAGAAAGCAATTTCTCTAGCTCGGGAGTGTGTTCTGGGTGGGCTGACGGAGTCCTTTACAGGTTCCTTGCGCCAATGCCATGAGTCTATGGTTAAGTTGCATGCGCTATCGGAGCTTGAGGAGATTAGCACCGCATTGGCGAGTAAGGACTTTGAGAAGGATGCGCTTGAGCCGAATCTTCGGAGACGTTTGGATGTTCTGGGGACCTACTCGAAGGATAAGCAGCATCTTTTGGCTCTAAGGAGGGCGGCGTTTGTGCTCTCTAGGTGATAATATCCTTCCTATTGGTTTAGGTTTGGCTAACCCACTTGTAGCTCCCCTGAACTTGTTAAGGATAGTATTGCCTCTACCTGGCTCATAGGGGCACGTTTGGCACGAAAGAGTGGTCAGGTTGCTCAATCGTTTAATTCGGTACTTCACGCTTCCAGGCTTGGCGCTACACTTGCGACGGTTGAGCATGCGAAGTTACTATGGCTTGGTGGGCAACACCGAAAGGCAATTTCGAGCCTTGAAGGGGTGATGGACTCTGACCTCCTTCAGGGCAGCTCCCAGGAGCAGATTCATGATTCTAGCCTTTATAATTCGGGTGTCCACCCAGAGACCCAGAGCATTGCCATGGCAAAGGCTGCGCTTTTGCTTGCTCGATGGCTGGACGGCGCAGGCCAGACGCACTCTACTGAGATCGTCTCCAAGTACTGCAAAGCTAAGGATTCACGTAGGAGATGGGAGCAAGGACATTACTACCTCGGACGACACTACAATAAGCTGTACGAGATTGAAAAGGCACTCCCGCCAATTAAGCAAACGCAGCCATTCCTATATGGCGAGTATGCAAGACTGGTTTGCCAGAATTACTTGCGCGCTCTGTGTTTCGGGACGAAATATATCTTCCAAACAATGCCCAAGTTTTTCACGCTCTGGCTCACATTGGGAGAGATCGTAGACCAGACCATCGACTCTAAATACGGCAACGAAGAATTCCGCAGCCATATCCAGAGAGAGCGCAGCAAGTGCTTGAAGCTCTTACACGGTTCCATAAAGAGATACGGCGAGCGCTTGCCCCCCTGGGTATTCCTCACCGCCCTCCCACAAATGCTCTCCCGAATTACCCACCCCCAAGAATCGGTCTACGAACTCCTTCAATACATCATCGTCAAAGTGGTTGCCGGAAATCCACAGCAAGCACTATGGTCCCTCACGGCGGTCTGCAGGTCCACTGCTCGAGAAAGAGCCCAGCGTGGCTCACTTATCATGGCCCAGCTAAAAGACGTTGTCAAGAAAGCTCGGAACGAAAACGACAAAGCCGGGAACGAAAACAGCCTGGACGTCAGAAGCCTAATCCTCCAGGCGACCAAATTGACAGACCAGCTCTTACACATCTCCAATGTGGAGTTATTAGGCTTGAAGGCTCCCACGACTATCAGTATCAAGGAGCATGGCTTCAATCATAAATGTGCGCCTTGCGCACTTGTCGTGCCGACGCAGGTTATGCTTACAGTTACGCTCCCATCTGTACCGGACACAGTAAAGACGCACTCGCCGTTCCCGAGCCACCAGCCGACTATTTTTAGTAAGTTTAATCCACCCCTTCCGTGTGTTTTGGTGACTAGCCAGCTAACTTGGGTTGTAGAGATAGAGGAAGAGGCCGATGTCATGAATTCTTTGCAGAGACCGAGAAAGATCAAGATTCGGGGCACTGATGGAAGGCTTTATGGCTTTTTATGTAAGCCGAAGGACGACTTGCGCAAAGATGCGCGTTTGATGGAGTTCAATAATATGATCAATAGGTTCTTGAAGAAGGATCCTGATTCTAGTCGACGTCGGATGTGTATGTATTTGATCCTCTCTTTATTCTTGTGTGTGGAACCCTGCTAACAGTTTTGGTATAGACATCAGAACATACAGCGTCACTCCTCTAAATGAGGAATGTGGACTAATCGAATGGGTAAACGGTGTCCGAACATTGCGTGAGATATTACTCACTTACTACAAATCTAAGAAAATGGTGGTAGACGTACGTTCCCCCTTCCTCCCCCCCCCACTCACCGCCCCCAATAACCCCACCAATGACTAACAAGCGTACCAAGTACCCCAAGATCCGTCAGCGCCTCGAAACCAACTGCTCGCCCGCCACGAGAATTGCAATCTTCACTGACGAAATCCTCCCCAAATTCCCCCCAGTCTTCCACGAATGGTTCGCCGAGCTCTTCTCCGAGCCCTCGGCCTGGCTCGCCAGCCGGCTCGCCTACTCACGCACGTCGGCCGTGATGTCGATGGTGGGGTACGTGCTGGGGCTCGGCGACCGGCACGGCGAGAACATCCTCTTTGACGAGTCTACGGGCGACACACTACACGTCGACTTTAACTGCCTCTTCGATAAGGGCCTCTCCTTCGAGAAGCCGGAAAAGGTGCCCTTCCGCCTGACCCAGAACATGGTGGATGCCCTTGGCGTCACAGGCTACGAGGGCGTGTTCCGCAGAACGTGCGAGAACGCCATGAGGGTGCTCAGGATCAACGAGGACACCCTCCTCACGCTGCTCGAGACGTTTATACACGATCCCGCTGTAGACATGGTCAAGAAGGCCAGGAGGAAACCGGCCAATGCCAAGATTCCGGACACGCCGAAGGCTGTGCTTGAGAGCATCCAGAGCAAGCTGCAGGGGCTGTATAGGGACGACACGATGCCACTGAGCGTTGAGGGCCAAGTGGAGCAGTTACTGAAGGAGGCGGTTGATCCGGCGAATTTGTCCGCTATGTATATCGGTTGGTGCGCTTTCTTTTAACATGTATTTTACAATACTTGGTTGGTTCGGTTATATCCTTGTCATTATTATTACCATTGCCACTACTATTGTTATTATCATTGAACTGGGCTTAGGGTGGAGAAGGAGGGGGGAGTAGTGTGCAATAAGTGGGGGGGTAGGTGATCTGTAACACACATTCACAACATGTCACTCGGTGACGTATACACCTGGGTAAGTACTGTGCAGTAGAGAGGGCTGGGCTTATCAGGGGAGAGGCAGGCATCTCAGCAATCGGTTAGGCGGGCGTTTCTCGACACCCAAGTAAAGTTGTTGTGGGAGCCCGGAGGCATGTTCGGGAAACCATGGGGACGATTCTCTCAGCAAACGCATAAACGTCCCGAAGCTGGTAGGTGTATGGCTTATGGCTGTTGGAAGGGTCCTGCCTTGGCTCTGGTTCGTACGATAAAGGCAATATGTAGCCTTCCATTGCGATAACAATCAAAATCCACGATTTCGCGGCATCGCTCATCTAATATTATTACGCCCCCGCCATTTATCTACCTACCGCATCAACCACGTGGATCTTTCCCCCCATTTCAGCCATCCACTACAAGCACGGCATCCATCATTAACCCTAGAAATATAAAATAACGCCCCACCCTTTTTTTCTTCCGCTCGATTATCACTTGCCCAATCCCAATCTGCCAACCCACTCGTGGATCCCAACCCCCATCCCGCCCCACCGATCATTATCCCCTAACAGCCCCGTCCAGCCCAATATCGTCTGGCTCGCAACAGCCCTAACTATGGCTCCGCCCCCCGCCAGCCCCGCGGCGCGAAAATAATCTATCCCCAATGAGATCCGCAGTGCTTCAACATTATTAACGACGACTGCCCAGCCCACCGACTTTGCCGCGGCGGGGACCTCGTAGTCCCATATCACCATTAGTATCGGGAAGAGCTTCGTGCAGGAAGACACTATCAGTGCTGTTGAGACGGCGTTGGGACGGGTTGCACTGAGAAGGTATTGGCTTATTAGGCGGATTGTGAGGTGAAAGAGGAGGGACTCTGTGAGGCAGAGGAGGACTAGCAACGGTTAGTATTGGGGGGGCAGAGAGGGGGGGGAGGGATAGGTACGGAAGAAGAGGTATTGTACGACTATTGGTTGTTGGGTTAGGATTCCGAATGCGGAGGTGTTTAGTGGGTCGGTTGGTATATTCTTTTCAATACGTGCCCAGGTTAGGTATACGTCGAAGAGGAGGAGGAGGATTCCAAGGCGGATGATCGACGGCTAGAGTAAGCACTTGTTATCAGCGGGGTTCCTCGTTTATCACTAAAGTTTGCATGCCTCGAATCTATCATCCTCCCTCCCTAACCGATTAAATAATAAGTGTCGATAGACCTGACGATCTTAAATTAGTTATCAATCACCCTCCCCTCCTCAGGGCCATACCTGAGGCTTGATCAATACCAAGTCAATGAACAGCACAACAAAGTCATGCTCAACATACTTGTCGGCAAACCTCTTACACCTCGGACATTGCGTGAGCCTCACGCCGCGTCCCAATGAACGGTCATCGGCGGATGAGTAAGCTGTGTAGAGAGATTGCACCGGCGACGAGCATTCGATACAGATGTACAGGTTCTTCGGTGGTGTGGGAGGTGTAGATGACATTGAAAAGGCTGAGAAAATGGATGGGTGATGGTGGTGCTGTCAGCCGTTGGTTTAGGGTTTGAGTGGGGGGTGTCAAGGTAGGGGCTTGGCAGCATGTTCGTGATGAAGGTGCCACATTTTGGGGGGGGAACGATATGACCCGTGCCCTGTTTTGCGGGTTCGATCAGGGGCGAAGGGTTTGGGGTTTAAAATAGGTTTCCACCTGTATGTACCGTACTAGTATCATACTCGTAGGAACAGATCGTGGGCCCGGCTATTGACGAAGCCAGGATCTCAATAGCGATAGCGAGGGTGCTAGTAGGCTGCAAGTGTAAAGAACCAACCAGCCTGTAAGTTTGATCCAACAAGTTTAACGGCACTGTAACGATTACGGTGCCAAATGGGTCCGACTCAGGACAATACACCAAATACCTCGATCAAATGACGAAGGCTTTGAACAAAGCCATCCCAGAGGATGAACCAGACTTTCTGCCCTTTAGGCAAGTGCCTACGGATGTGAATGTACTCATTCACGGCATACTGCTAGCAGCAATACCGGAAGATCCTGTCGAGCTTGAGAATATGATTAAGGAATATTTCAAGGACTTCCACCAGATTGGTGTGTCGTCGGCAAAGTTCCTTAAGGCGAAATCAGAGACATGCGTGGATAAAAGAGCAACCTCCATCAGCAAAAAAACGATTTACGTCCGGCGGACGCAACCCGCGTCCGGACGGATTGCGTCCGCCCTATGCGTCCCGTGCGCCCTGACCGTCCGCCGGATGTTTTTTCTCATCCCATGCGCCTGGTGCCTCCCAACGCCCTTATCCGCCCTCCCATGCACCCAGCGCGCTTGTTGCGGCTGCCCTCCGTCCTGACACCCCCCTCATTCTTCCCCTCTTCTACTGCTCTCGTCTGACAGCATCCGGCGTACCCATCCCCAATTCCCAGCACCCGGACCACCTGCCATCTACCTTCTCCCTCTGGCGACCTAAATCCGCCCCGTGGCATCTGAAATCGTCCGGCTCCTTTCGACGCGGATGCCCTGGAGCCACTTTTATCTTTTCCTACCGGCTCACCACTCAAAGAGGTATCACGATCGTCATTCAATTTCTTTTCACTACCCTAGTATTATCTACTAGTACAAATTGCATATAGAACAGTTCAATATATTTCATTAAATGTCCGCAGATTCACTCTATAGAGCAATTCACTACACTGCTACTCGCGCGGCCGAATTGAAGCCAGACCCTTAAGGTGGTATCACCGAAATGAAGGCTCAGAAGGTTGGGAAGGTGTCAGGCGGAGGAAGGTAGAACGTCCGGAGGAAGGGTAGAACGTCCGGCGGACGAAATGGGTATGGAGGAGAAACAGAAGGGAGAACGTCCGCCGTATAAGGGAGGATACACAAAGGGGGTCCGGCGGACGTATAAGGATGTGGAGGGTCTGGCATTACTTCGGCCGCGGACCAATCCTCAAACGTCCGCCGATTAACCAAGTTATACTCATGCGGCCGAATACACAATCCTGTAGAATAACTTTATATATCTCATTAAACGTCCGCAGATCTATCCTGTGATTCACTATCCATTGCCTCTCCCCGCTGGTAATTACATGCGCCTGCCCGATCACTGCCCCTATACCGACTATTCGCATATCTCGACCATT
>Ga0307509_10003670_pt1 | contig 22958 bp, 21 predicted proteins | sample 10_EM_MG_FD_202245 | JGI IMG/M metagenome (GOLD analysis project Ga0307509, IMG submission 202245) | Populus trichocarpa ectomycorrhiza microbial communities from riparian zone in the Pacific Northwest, United States - 10_EM | ecosystem: Host-associated > Plants > Roots > Unclassified | place... | reverse complement strand
TCCACAGGCGCGCTTCGAGGTGCGACTCCATCTTCGGCAGGTAGTAGAAGGGGCCGGCGCCGCGCGCGATCTGTTCCTTGGCGTTGTGGAAGAAGACGAGGGCGAAGTCGAAGATGCCGCCGGAAACGCGCTGGCCATCAACGGTCACGTGCTTCTCGTCGAGGTGCCAGCCGCGCGGACGGATCTGCAGGGTGGCGATCTTGTCGTTGAGCTTGTATTCCTTGCCGGCTTCGGTCTTGAACGAGAGTTCGCGGCGGATCGCCTTGTAGAGATTGACCTGGCCCTGGATCTGGTTGTCCCACTTCGGGCTGTTCGAATCCTCGAAGTCGGTCATGTACGAATCGGCGCCCGAGTTGTAGGCGTTGATGATCATCTTGGCTTCGACCGGGCCGGTGATTTCGGTGCGGCGGCGCTCGAGCGCCTTGGGCAGCGGCGCGATCTTCCAGTCGCCTTCGCGGATGGCCTTGGTTTCGGGCAGGAAGTCGGGCATTTCGCCGGCGTCGATGCGCGCCTGACGGGCGATGCGGGCGGCCAGCAGTTCCTGGCGGCGGCCTTCGAAGGCGCGGTGCAGCTTGGCGACCAGGGCCAGCGCATCGGCGGTGAGGATGGTTTCGTAACCGGCTTGAATCGGGCCGGTGATTTGCATGCCTTGGGGCAGGTTGAGGCTCATGATGTTCCTTTCACGTCAGGGGGTTTTGTAAAAATAGACCAGAGTGAGCAAACTGCCCACCCCGATGATGAATCGGCGCAGCCAGAGGGCGGGAACGCGGCGCGCGATGCGCGCACCCCAGTAGCCGCCGATGGTTCCGGTAAGCAGCATGACCAGCGTGTGCGGCCAGGAGACAGCCCCGGCGACGACGAAGGTGACGACGGCGACCGAGTAGATGATCGCCGAGAGCCAGTTCTTCAGCGCGTTGATTTCGTGCACGTCGTCGAAGCCCTGGATGGCCAGCGCGGCGAGCATCAGGATGCCCATGCCGGCGCCGAAAAAGCCGCCATAGACCGAGACGAGGAGCTGAAAGAACAAACCGCCGCGCCCGATCTGCTGCTTGCGGCTGCTATCGGCTCCGGCGGCGGGCTGGCGCAGCCGGGCGACGCCGCGCGAGATCCGCGCGCTGAAGGCGAACAGCACGGTGGCGACGAGCAGCAGCCAGGGAATCAGTGTCGAGAAGGCCGCGTTCGAGGTGGCGAGCAGCAGCAGGCCGCCGGCGATGCCGCCGAGGAAGGCGACCAGCGAGAGCAGCAGCAGCGACTTCTTGAAGCGCAGCAATTCGCTGCGGAAGCCCCAGGCACCGGCCAGGCTGCCCGGCCACAGGGCGACCGAGTTGCTGGCGTTGGCCGTCACCGGCGGCACGCCGACGGCGAGCAGCGCGGGAAACGACAGGAACGTGCCGCCGCCGGCAAGCGAATTCATCGCACCGGCGCCAAAGGCGGCGACCCCGATCAGGGCGTAGGTGGCGAGTTGGCTGGTGTGCATGGCGGCTGATTGGTTGCTTAGGGGCAAAATTTCCGGGGAAAAGCAGGTTTTGGGAGGGATCTCTGCAAGTCTTGTATAAGAGTTTATTGTAGCTGTTATGAAATGATAAGTAGCGCGAATTGCAATTGATCTTTTACTTCAGGTATAAAGTTGGCCGATGGATGCCTTCAAACAAATCAGTGCCTTCGCTGCCGCCGCCACGCGCGGCAGCCTGTCCGCCGCCGCGCGTGCCGAGGACGTGACGCCGGCGATCATCGGCCGGCGCATCGACGCGCTCGAAGAGCGGCTCGGCGTACGCTTGCTGCTGCGCACGACGCGCCGCCTGTCGCTGACCTTCGAGGGGCAGGCCTTCCTCGAGGATTGCCAGCGCATCCTCAACGATCTGGCCAATGCCGAGGCCGCCGTCTCGCTCGGCGGCATTCGCGCCAGCGGCCATCTCAAGGTCTCGGCGCCGGCCGGCTTCGGGCGTCGGCATGTGGCGCCGCAGGTCGCCGCATTCATGCAGGCCAACCCCGGCGTCACGGTGACGCTGGATTTGACCGACCGGCTGGTCGATCTGCTGAACGAAGGCATCGACTGCGCGGTGCGCATCGGCGAGATGGCCGATTCGAGCCTGGTCAGCAGCAAGCTCGGCGAGATGCGCCGGGTGATCGTCGCCAGTCCGCGCTACCTTGAACGCCACGGCGTGCCGCAGGTGCCGGCCGACCTCGCCGGCCATAACTGCCTGTCGCTCGGGCAGCAGCGCGGCTGGCTGCTGCGCGAGACGCCGGGCGGCGAGGTGACGAGTTTCAAGGTGGCGGGCAGCTTCGAGTGCAACGACGGCGCCGTGCTGCACGAATGGGCGCTGGCCGGCGAGGGGCTGGCCTGGCGCTCGATGTGGGAGGTCGGCCACGAGTTGGGCAGCGGCCTGCTGGTACCGTTGCTCGACGACTATGCGGCGCCGCCGATGGGCATTTATGCCGTTTTCCCGCAGCGCCGGCATTTGCCGCTGCGTGTGCGGCTGTTCATGGACCTGCTGAAAAATACCTTTGGCGACGCCGCTTACTGGGCGCTGACGGGATGAGCCGGGCGTTGCCGCAGATCGTCGCCGAGCAGATGGCCGGCGAGGAATTCGGGCACCGCCTCCGCCGGTAGCGGGGGCGCGTACCAGAAGCCTTGCACGGCGTGACAGCCCATCGCCGGAACATGCTCGGCCTGCGCCGGGTCATCGACGCCTTCGAGCACGATGAAGGGGTTCAGAACTCGGACCAGATCGACCGTTTTGCGCAGGAACAGGCGTGCGCGTTCGGACTCGCCGATCTTCTCGATCAGCGAGCGGTCGAATTTGATGATGTCGGCGGGGATTTCGCACAGACGGTGCAGCGAGGAGTGCCCGGCGCCAAAATCGTCGAGGGCGATCAGCACGCCCGCCGCCGAGAGGGCGGCCAGCGTTTCGGCCAGTTGCGCATCGCCGCTGATCGCCGCGGTTTCGGTGATTTCGAGAATCAGTGCGTCGCCCAGCAGTTCATGTTGCCGCAGGCGATCCAGCAGGTTTTTGGCGAATCCCGGGCGTGACATCTGCAGCCCGGAAAAATTGACCGAAACGGGCAGCCGGAATTCGCCGCTTTCGCGCCAGCGCCGGATATCGGCGAGTACCGAATCGAGGATTACGTCGCCCAGGCGATGAATCTGGCCGGACGCTTCGGCCAGTTCGATGGCCGGCAGGCTGGGGAGCGGGCTGCCGTCGGCCGAGCGCAAGCGCAGCAGGGCTTCCATTGCGATGATCCGGGCGCCGGGTTGCGAGAGGAAGGGCTGGTAGTGCATGTCGACACGGCCCGCGTCAATCGCGCTGCGCACCGTGCTTTCGATCAGGAAGTCGCCGCGCACCCGTTCGCCATATTCGCGGGCGAATTCGAGAACCTGGCCACCGCCCTGTTGCAGCGCGATATCCAGCGTGATGAAGGCGTCTTCGATCAGGGCGGTGGCGCTGGGCGCCGCGTTGCCTTGCGCTGCGTCGCCACTGTCCGAACGTAGCCCGCAGGTCCCGTCGAGGCGAACGGCGACGCCATTCGCCGTCTGCTCCCGGCGTGTGGCGGCAATCAGCCGGTGCGCCAGATCATTGGCTGCGCCGTTGTTTTCGGCGCAGCGCAGCAGCGCCAGAAAGGTGTTGCCGCGATGGCGGGCGATCAGGCAATCGCGCCCGATCAGCGGTTTCAGTGCTTCCGCCAGCTTGCGCAGCGCGCTGTCGCCGAGCGCGTGACCGAAGGTGTGATTGATGTGATCGATGCGGTCTACGTGGAGGGCGATGAAGCTCGTTTGCAGGCCGGCGGCGCGCGCTTCGGCGAGAAAGCGGTCGGCCCGGGCATACAGCGCGCGCCGGTTCGGCAGGCCGGTGAGCGAGTCGATCAGCGTCTGCCAGTGCGTGCGGTAGAGCGAGCTGAGCCAGTGGTGGGCGAGCAGGCGGGCCATGCTCGCCGTGCCGATGAGGATGAGCAGCAGGCCGACCAGGTAGCGCCGTTCGAGTGCCGGACCATAGGCCACGTCGCGCAGCTGATAGTACTCGAGCAGGCCGAGACCGACGGCGCTGGCGCAAATGGCGAAGGCAATGGCGAGAAACTGCGCGGAGCTCACCGTCAGGCTGGCGAGGATCAGGATGCCGGGGTAGGCCAATACCGAAACGTTGCGGATACCTTCGCCGGAAATGAGCACCATCAGGCTGACCAGAACGGTCAGGCAGATCGCCAGTACGCAGGCCAGCCGGGTGTTGCCGAGTCGCGGATGGCCGCGTCCGAGCAGCGCGAAAATCAGCGCGCAGGCGGCAATGATCGGCGCCTGCACGAGTCGCCCGGTGCTCAGCGCAACCAGCAGGAAAGCGGCGAGGACTGCCGCCATCAGCACGGCCATCAGGCGCAGCAGACGCTGCAGGTCGGCTTCATCGACCGGCGGCAAATGATCGGCAAAGCGATCGATGTCCGGAAAATCGGTCAGGCGAGGGTCGGGTAGTCGCATTGCGCTTGTGCGCTGATCGTTATGGCAGTGCAACGATTCTACGCTTTGTGCGCTACCCCCCCTCAGCCCATCGCCTTGATATGCTGAATGATTTCACCGACCACCGGCTGTGCGTTGCCATAGAGCATTTTGGTGTTCTCGCCATAGAACAGCGCATTCTCGATCCCCGAATACCCCGTGCCCTGGCCGCGTTTGACGACGATCACGTTCTGCGCCTGATCGGCGTTGAGGATCGGCATGCCGTAGATCGGGCTCGCCTTGTTCGTGCGCGCCGCCGGATTCACCACATCGTTGGCGCCGATCACCAGCGCCACGTCCGCCGTGCCGAACTCCGCATTGATCTCCTCGAGATCGAAGATCTTGTCGTACGGCACCCCCGCCTCGGCGAGCAGCACATTCATGTGCCCCGGCATCCGCCCGGCGACCGGATGGATCGCGAACTTCACCTCGATCCCCGCCTCCTCGAGCAGCGCCGTCATCTCCCACACCTTGTGCTGCGCGTGCGCCACCGCCATGCCGTAGCCGGGAACAATGATCACCCGCTGCGCGTAGCGCATCAGCGCCGCCGCATCGAGCGCCGTCACCGCGCGCAGGCTGCCGGTCACCGCCTCGCCTTCGCCACTGCCGCCGGCATGGATCGGCACGAACAGGATATTGCTGATCGGCCGGTTCATCGCCCGCGCCATCAGCTGCGTGAGCAGCGTCCCCGCCGCCCCGACCACCACCCCCGCGATCATCAGCGCCGGATTGCCCAGAACAAAACCCTCCAGCCCGACCGCCAGCCCGGTGAAGGCATTGAACAGCGAAATCACCACCGGCATGTCGGCGCCGCCGATCGGCAGCGTGATGATCGCCCCGAGCAACAGCGCGAAGATGAAGAAAGCCAGGACCAGCGTCAGGTCCGCCGGCTGGCCGAGCACCACGGCCACGCCGAGGCCGACGGTGGCCAGCGAAAGCAGGGCATTGACGGCGTTTTGCGCCGGCAGCGTGAAAGTCTTCTGCATCAGCCCCTGCAGCTTGGCAAAGGCGACGCAGGAGCCGGAGAAGGAAACCGCACCGATCAGCGCACCGAGCGCCGCGAGGCACGCGACGAGCGGCGAATGCGCCTCGCCACGGGCAAACTCGACCGCCGCGATCGCCGCCGCCGCGCCGCCGCCCATCCCGTTGTAGATCGCGATCATCTGCGGCATGTCGGTCATCTTCACCGTCTTGCCGCTCCACCAGGCGAGCGCCGTGCCGACCGCAATGGCGACCAGCATCAGGCCGATATTGCCCATCCCCGGCGTCAGGAAAGTCGCCAGCGTCGCGAGCAGCATGCCGACCCCGGCCCAGACGATGCCGCCGCGCGCCGTGACCGGCGAACTCATCGCCTTAAGGCCGAGAATGAAGAGCGCCGCGGCGATGAAATAGCTCGCCTGGATGGCCGGCAGAATGAATGAATTCAAGCCGTTCATGGCTGGCCTCCGTTCTTCGCTTCGCTCTTCGCCGCCGGCTTCTTGCCGGTGGTAAACATCGCCAGCATGCGTTCGGTGACGACATAGCCGCCGGCCGCATTGGCCGCGCCGAGCACCACGGCGATGAAGCCGAGCGCCTGTTCGAGCGGCGTCGCCGCCTGGCCGAGCGCGATCATCGCGCCGACCAGCACCACGCCGTGCACGAAGTTCGAGCCGGACATCAAGGGTGTATGCAGGATCACCGGCACGCGCGCGATCACCTCGTAGCCGGTGAAGGCGGCGAGCAGGAAGATATAAAGGGCCGCCAGGCCGGAAATTTCCAGACCGCTCATCTCAGATTGCTCCACTCAAGGCCACGGGGGATTGGGTTACCGGGGACGCCGCCGGGGGCGCCACAGCGGCTGGCGAGGCCAGGGCCGCCTGCACTCCGGCATGGACAATCGCGCCGTCGCGGGTCAGCGCCGTCCCGGCCACCACCTCGTCGCTCCAGTCGGGCGACAGCACGCCGTCCCGGATGTGCGGCGAGAGGAAATTGAACAGGTTGCGCGCATACATTTCGGACGCGTGATAGGGCATGCGGCTCGGCAGATTGGCGTGGCCGACGATCTTCACGTGGCCGACGTGGACGATCTCGCCGGACACCGTGCCCTCGACGTTGCCGCCCGACTCGGCGGCCATATCGACGATCACCGCGCCGTACTTCATCGCCGCGACCATCGCCGCGCTGACGATGCGCGGCGCCGCGCGGCCGGGAATCGCGGCGGTCGTGATCAGCGCATCGGCGTTGGCGACCGCCTTGCCGAGGCGCTCGGCCTGCTGGCGCTTCTCATCGGCCGACAGTTCGCGCGCGTAGCCGCCCTGGCCGCTGGCCGCGACGCCGGTATCGACGAACTTGGCGCCGAGCGATTCGATCTGCTCGCGCGTCTCCGGGCGCACGTCGTAGGCCTCGACCATCGCCCCCAGGCGGCGCGCAGTGGCGATCGCCTGCAGACCGGCGACGCCGGCGCCGATCACCAGCACGCGCGCCGGGCGCACCGTACCGGCGGCATAGGTCAGCATCGGAAAGAACTTCGGGCTGTGCGCTGCGGCGATCACCGCGCACAGATAGCCGGAGACCGCCGCCTGCGAGGACAGCGCATCCATGCTCTGGGCGCGCGAGATGCGTGGCACCAGCTCGACGGCAAAACTCGTGATCCGGCGCTCGGCCAGCGCGTGCACCAGCGCTGGCTGCTGGAAGGGCTGCAGGAAGCCGATCAGGATCGCGCCGGGCTTGATCCGCGCGACCTGTTCCAGCGAGGGGGGACGCACGCAGAGGATGGCGTCGGCCTGCGTCCACACGTCGGCCGGATCGGCCGTCCAGCGCACGTCGGCAAAATCGGCATCGGGGTAGGCCGAGTTCTCGCCGGCATCCTGCTCGATCAGTATCTCGGCGCCGAGGGCGCGAAAGCGCTTCGCGACCTCCGGCACCAGCGCAACGCGGTGTTCCCCGGGATCGCGTTCCCGGGCTACGCCGATGAGGGTGGGCATATTGTTCTCCTTTTGTTTTTTTCTTTGGCCGCTCCGGCTTCTTTTTAGTTTCTGGACATTAACGGACTTCTGCATCGTCCGGGTGTTGCGCGCAAAACACAAATAAAAAAAGGCCGCACAGCGTGCGGCCTTTTTCAATCGGGCTGAGCCTGATTAGTGGAACTGCTCTTCTTCGGTCGAACCGGTCAGCGCGGTGACGCTCGACTTGCCACCCTGAATCACGGTGGTCACGTCGTCGAAGTAGCCGGTGCCGACTTCCTGCTGGTGCGAAACGAAGGAGTAGCCACGGTCGCGGGCCGCGAATTCCGGCTCCTGAACCTTCTCGACGTAGGCCGACATGCCGCGGGCAACGTAATCCTGTGCCAGATCGAACATGTTGTACCACATCGAGTGGATACCAGCGAGGGTGATGAACTGGTACTTGTAGCCCATGGCGCCGAGTTCTTTCTGGAATTTGGCGATAGTGGCATCGTCCAGGTTCTTCTTCCAGTTGAACGACGGCGAGCAGTTGTAGGCCAGCATCTTGCCGGGGAACTTGGCATGCACGGCATCGGCGAAGCGCTTGGCGTAGGCCAGATCCGGCGTGCCGGTTTCGCACCAGACGAGGTCGGCGTACTCGGCGTAGGCAACAGCGCGCGAGATGGCTTGCTCAAGACCCTTCTTGGTCTTGTAGAAACCTTCGGCAGTACGTTCGCCGGTCAGGAAGGGCTTGTCGTTTTCGTCGTAGTCGGAGGTCAGCAGGTCGGCTGCTTCAGCATCGGTACGGGCGATCACCAGGGTCGGAACGCCGCAGACGTCAGCCGCCATACGGGCAGCGATCAGCTTCTGGATGGCTTCGGCGGTCGGCACGAGAACCTTGCCGCCCATGTGGCCGCACTTCTTGACCGAAGCCAGCTGGTCTTCCCAATGCACGCCGGCTGCGCCGGAGCGGATCATCGCCTTCATCAGTTCGAAGGCGTTCAGCACGCCGCCGAAACCGGCTTCAGCATCGGCCACGATCGGGGCGAAGTGGTCGATGTAACCCTTGTCGCCCGGGGTTGCACCCTTGGACCACTGGATTTCATCAGCGCGGGTGAAGGCATTGTTGATGCGTTCGACAACCTTCGGCACGGAGTCAACCGGGTACAGGGACTGGTCCGGGTACATCGCGGCGTATTCGTTGTTGTCGGCGGCGACTTGCCAGCCGGACAGGTAGATGGCCTTGATGCCGGCCTTGACTTGCTGCATGGCCTGACCGCCGGTCAGTGCGCCAAGGCAGTTGACGTAGGGTTCGTTATTGACCAGATCCCACAGTTTCTCGGCACCGCGGCGGGCCAGGGTGTATTCGACCGGCACGGAACCGCGCAGGCGAACGACGTCAGCGGCGGAGTAGCCGCGCTTGATGCCCTTCCAGCGGGGGTTTTCAGCCCAGTCTTTTTCCAGGGCGGCGATTTGCTGTTCACGAGTGCTCATGTTTATCCTCACAAAAAGTCACGAAATGCGATGGGAAATTCACGCCGTTCCGGAGCCTGAAGCGTGACGGCTTTCAGTACGGTCGATGGAACGAAGTATAGAGTGGATTTTGCCGGCCAGCAATAGTCTTATATAAGACATAAGATATTTTTGTTGGCTTGAAAAATCATTGGCTTGGCCTCGGTATTTTACAATACGAAACGTCATCCGATGGCGTGAAACGAGAAATCAGGCGATGCAACACGCCCTTGGCTGAATTGTTTTATCCAGTCACGACCACTCTATGTCTTTGTCGCTCGATGCTCCCGCAGGTTCCTTTGCACAGCGTGATGACCGAGCGCCGCCGCCGGGGGCGGGGAGGCGCTTCGCCGTTCTCGCGGCTTGCCCGGAAACTGTTTTTACTGCGGCGGATTTCCTTCTGTTTTCAGATGGATGACGCCAGAGTGGCCGGGCCGGATGGCGAGAAATAACTCGAGTGGCAGCAGCGGCAGGTTATACAATTGCACGCATCTGCGTGTCGTCCGGGAGAAAAAATGAAAACGTTTTGGGAGCTTTACGAGTGGTCCGAGAAGAACATCTTCAACACGCTCACCAAAAAACTGATGAGCTTTCTCTTCCTGTTCGCCATCGATCTCGTTTATCTGGGGGTGTACCTCTACGAGAAAGGCGCCATTCTTGAAACCTTGAGCCGTTCCGGCGCGAATGCCGACGTGATGCGTGCCATCGCGGACGCTTTTGACCACGGCCTGATGTGGATGATCGGGCTGACCGTTCTGGCGCTGACCTGGAACATCCTGCAGATTATCTACTTGCGTTACCTGATCGTCAGGCCGGTGAAAAACATTGCGCGAATCTTCGACGAGATCGCGACCGGCGAGGGCGATTTTTCGCGCGATCTGCCGACGACGACCTACGATGAGTTTCGCGATCTGGCACTGAGCTACAACCGTTTTGCCGACAAGATGCGGCAGATCATCGGCGAAGTGCGCAAGATGAGTGTCAGCATTGCGCGCGAGGCCGTCACCGTACGCAAGAGCGTTGGCGAGACAGCGAAGCGCGCGACGCATCAGGGCCAACTGACGGAAGCCGTATTTACCGCGAGCAACGAAGCGACCCAGGCCATCAACGAGGTTTCGGCATCGACCGAGCTGATTTCGCATTCGACCGAGGCGAATCTCGGTAAAGCCAAGATTTCGCTGAACGAGATGCTCGACGTGGTGGGCAAGGTTCAGTCGGTGAGCGACAAGCTGGCGCGCTTCAACGATACCGTCGGCAATCTCAGCCAGCGTTCGGACAGCATCCGCACGATTGCCGCGCTGATCCGCGAGATTGCCGATCAGACGAATTTGCTGGCCCTCAACGCAGCCATCGAGGCGGCCCGCGCCGGCGAAATGGGGCGTGGCTTTGCCGTGGTGGCGGACGAGGTGCGCAAGCTGGCCGAACGGGTGAACGTCGCGACGCTGGAAATCACCCAGAACATCACGGGCATGATTGCGCTGGTGCGCGAAACGCAAAGCGAGAACGAGGTGATCAACGTCGACATCCGCCAGACCCGCGAAGTGGTCGAGCGCTCGTCGGACCAGTTCCGTCAGATGGTGGGGGATTTCGAAGGAACCAGCGATCAGCTGATCCAGATCGCATCGGCGATGGAGCAATTGACCGCGACCAACGGCCAGGTGCATGAAAACATGCATCAGGTGCATACCCTGTCGTCCGAAGTGGCGCACAACATGGCCGATTCAGAAAAATCGACGGAAGGGCTGTCGAAAGCGACTGAGTCGGTGCAGGAGCTGGTATCCAGCTTCAAGATCGGGCGCGGCGCCTTCGACTACAACGTCGATTTCGTGCGCAAGTTCCGCGACGATCTGCAGGGCAAGCTCGAGGAAATGCGCAAGCGCGGCGTCAATGTCATGGATCGCAACTACCAGCCGATTGCCAATACCTATCCGCCGAAGTTCAAGGTTGCCTACGACGAGGATTTCATCCGCGAGTGCCAGGGAGTGCTCGATGGCGCGCTGGCTAATATCAAGGGCGGCGTTTATGCCGTCGGGGTCGACATCAACGGCTACCTGACCGCGCACAACGCCAGATTTTCGCAGCCCTTGACCGGCGATCCCCAGAAGGATCTGGCCGGCAACCGTACCCGCCGCAAATTCGAAGCGCCGACCGAGATCCGGGCGGCACGGAACACCGCGCCGCTTCTCCTGCAAACCTATATCCGCGATACCGGCGAACTGATGTGCGACATCGCTGTGCCGATCCACGTCGGCGGTATCCACTGGGGGAATGTCCGGGTCGGTTGCCAGACGGACGTTCTGCTCGAGGGCTGATCCATCCGGCGCACCGCCGGTGCGCCGTCGTCGGGCTTCCGCTCAGCAGAGCGCCGACGAGGAGACGATCACGCCGTCCTCGTCGGCGTAAATCCATTCGCCAGGCTTGAAGGTAACGCCGCCGAAAGTGACACTGATGTCGCGGTCGCCGGCGCCCTTCTTTACGCTTTTCAGCGGGTGGGTATTGAGGGCGCGAACGCCGATGTCGATCTGGTTGATATCGCCCGAGTCGCGTATGCAGCCATAGACAATGGCGCCTTCCCAGCCGTTCTTCTGCGCCAGGATGGCCAACTGGTCGCCGACCAGTGCGCAGCGCAGCGAGCCGCCGCCGTCGATGACCAGCACCTTGCCCTTGCCGTCTTCGCCAAACGCTTCCCGTACGAGCGAGTTGTCTTCAAACAGTTTGAGGGTGACGATCTGGCCGCTGAAAGACGCGCGCGCGCCATAGCGCTGGAACATCGGCGTCACGACGCGGACGGCGCCGTCTCGCGTCTTGTCTTCGTTGGCGTCGAGAAGATCGGGGGTTTTGAAACTCATGCTTGCTCCCTGTCGAATGAGTGTTTTTGGAAAATAAAAAAGCCATGCATGGTGCATGGCTTGAAAGAGTGACGTCCGGTCAGACGACGGCTTCCGCCTCTTCTGCGAAGATCAGCTTGACCTTGTTGTTGTCGTCGAGATCGACCGTGACATGGCCGCCGCCGGCCAGACGGCCGAACAGGAGCTCGTCGGCCAGCGCCGAGCGAATCGTGTCCTGGATCAGCCGGGCCATTGGCCGCGCGCCCATCAGCGGGTCAAAGCCATGCTTGGCCAGATAAGCCTTCAGCGCGTCGGTGAAAACGGCTTCCACTTTCTTCTCGTGCAGCTGTTCTTCCAGCTGGATCAGGAACTTGTCCACCACGCGCAGAATGACATCGTGGTCGAGTGCTTTGAACGAGATGGTTGCATCGAGCCGGTTGCGGAACTCCGGCGTGAACAGCCGCTTGATTTCGACCATCTCGTCGCCCGCCTGCTTTGAGGTGGTAAAACCCATGGTCGTTTTCTGGATCGCTTCCTGCCCGGCGTTGGTCGTCATGATGATCACGACGTTGCGGAAGTCGGCCTTGCGTCCGTTGTTGTCGGTCAGCGTGCCGTGATCCATCACCTGCAGCAGGATGTTGTAGATGTCCGGATGCGCCTTTTCGATTTCGTCGAGCAGCAGGACGCTGTACGGCTTCTTGGTGATCGCTTCGGTCAGCTGGCCGCCCTGGTCGAAGCCGACGTAACCCGGCGGCGCGCCAATCAGGCGCGAGACGGCGTGGCGTTCCATGTACTCCGACATGTCGAAGCGCAGCAGTTCGTTGCCGAGGCAGTAGGCCAGCTGTTTGGCGACCTCGGTTTTGCCGACCCCGGTCGGGCCGGAGAAAAGGAAGCTGCCGATCGGCTTGCCCGGGTCGCCAAGCCCGGAGCGCGCCATCTTGATCGCCTTGGTGAGCGCGTCAATGGCGGCTTCCTGGCCGAAAACGACAGCCTTCAGGTCGCGGTCCAGATTTCTCAGCGCACTGCGGTCGTCCGACGACACATGTGTCGATGGGATGCGCGCGATCTTAGCGATGATTTCCTCGATGTCCTGCTTGCCGATCAGCTTCTTCTGCCTTGATTTCGGCAGGATGCGCTGCGCTGCGCCGGCCTCGTCGATCACGTCGATCGCCTTGTCGGGCAGGTGGCGGTCGCTGATGAAGCGCACCGAGAGTTCGACGGCCGAGGTGATCGCAGCGGCCGAGTACTTGATGCCGTGATGCGCTTCGAAGCGAGTCTTGAGGCCTTTCAGGATCTCGACGGTTTCGGCGATCGACGGTTCGTTGACGTCGATCTTCTGGAAGCGCCGCGACAATGCGTGGTCTTTTTCAAAAATGCCTCGGTATTCGTTGTAGGTTGTCGCCCCGATGCACTTGAGCTGGCCCGAGGACAGCGCCGGCTTGAGCAGGTTGGACGCGTCAAGCGTGCCGCCCGATGCGGAACCCGCGCCGATCAGCGTGTGGATCTCATCGATGAAGAGAACTGCTTGCGGATTTTCGGTTAGCTGCTTGAGCACGCCTTTGAGCCGTTGCTCGAAGTCGCCGCGGTACTTGGTGCCGGCCAGCAAGGCGCCCATGTCCAGCGCGAAAACATTGGCTTTCGAGAGAATTTCCGGAACCTCGCCCTCGACGATGCGGCGCGCCAGCCCTTCGGCAATGGCGGTCTTGCCGACGCCGGCTTCGCCGACCAGCAAGGGGTTGTTCTTGCGGCGCCGGCAGAGGGTCTGAATGACGCGCTCGAGCTCCTTGTCGCGCCCGATCAGCGGATCGATCTTGCCCTGCAGGGCAAGTGCGTTGAGATTGATCGTGTAGCTCTCGAGCGGCCCTGCGGCATTCTGCTGCTCACCCTCGGTTTCCGCTTCCGGCTCGCTGCGCGGCGCGCTTTGCGGAATCTTGCTGATCCCGTGCGAAATGAAGTTGACCACGTCGAGTCGCGTGACGCCCTGCTTCTGCAGGTAATACACGGCATGCGAGTCCTTTTCGCCAAAAATGGCGACCAGCACGTTCGCACCGTTGACCTCTTTTTTACCCGAAGACTGAACGTGCAGGATTGCGCGCTGGATCACGCGCTGGAAGCCGAGCGTCGGTTGCGTATCGATATCGTCGTCGCCACCGACCGTTGGCGTGTGCTCGCCGATGAACTTGGTCAGATCCTTGCGCAACTGCTCGATATTCGCGCCGCAGGCGCGCAACGCCTCGGCCGCCGACGGATTGTCGAGCAGGGCCAGCAGCAAGTGCTCAACCGTAATGAACTCATGGCGCTTTTGCCGTGCTTCGACAAAGGCCATGTGCAAGCTGACTTCAAGTTCCTGCGCAATCATTCAATTTTCCTCCATGACGCACGCCAGCGGATGCTGGTGGTCCCGTGCGAAGGTCGTGACCTGTTCCACTTTGGTGGCGGCGACATCCCGCGGATAGACACCGCAAATGCCTCGCCCCTCTGTATGAACTTTGAGCATGATTCGCGTCGCTTGTTCTCTGTCCATGTTAAAAAATTTTTGCAGAACGAGAATCACGAAGTCCATCGGCGTGAAATCGTCGTTCAGCAACAGTACTTTATAAAGCGGCGGCGGCGCCAGTTTGGCGCGCTTTGCCTCGAGTAGTGAGCCGTTCTGATGCTGTTTTGCCATGATTGAATTCTAACCAGACTTTTCGAATGGACGGTACTGTTTTCGGCGTTCTTCCTCCTGCTAAAGCGACATAAGCGGAGTTGCGCGCAAGGAGTTTTTTGAAAATGCTTGACGCATCGCACTGAAGTAGCGTACAAAGGCTTCATGTGCTGATTCAAGCAGGTTTGCGGTTTTTTTCGCTTGTCGAAATCGCTGTTAGGCCGTCGTTGAATTCAGAAACATGCAAGTCGGGCTCGGCCCGGATTTAGTTTTTTTTTAAGGAAGTCGCAATATGGCAACTGGTACAGTTAAGTGGTTCAACGACGCCAAGGGTTTCGGTTTCATTACTCCGGATGATGGTAGCGAAGATCTTTTCGCACATTTCTCCGCGATCACCATGCCCGGATTCAAGACCCTCAAAGAGGGCGAGAAGGTTTCGTTCGACGTGACGCAAGGCCCGAAGGGCAAGCAAGCTTCGAACATCGGTCGCGCCTAATCGCTTAGGTGTAACCAGAGAAACCCGCCTTACGGCGGGTTTTTTTTCGTCCTTTTTTTGTGCCGGGAATGGTGCAGGGAAGCGAGCGGCTAGCCGCGTCGCGCCAATCGCCGGCGCTGGCGACATCGAGGCAAGGACGGCACTAGCCGGCGACGACCACCGTTTCATCGCTGCGCCGATCGCCCTGGGTATCGACCCAGTTGGCGACGACTTTGTCGCCCGCCTTGAGTCCCCTGGCGCGAAAGGCGAAGAGCGGATTGCGAGCGATCGAGGTGTTGAGTTGCCCTTCAATCAGGGGCTTGCCGTTGGCGCTGAGGGTGAAGGTCTGGATGAAGTGCGCGGGGATTGTCTTGCCGCTCGCCGGATCCTTGCGCTGACCGGTTTCCATCGGGTGCTGCATGAGCATCCGGATCTCGGTGAGATCGCCCTGTACGGTGGCGCGAATCTTGATGGGGTCTGCCATGCTCCGTCCTTCCGCTTGTTCCTTCGTTGGTCAGGCGCAGCCGCCGAGGGTGACCTTGATTTCCCGGCTGGCGTGGTAGGTCTTGCCGTCGGCGGCCTTGACCGTCACGCGCAGGCGCGAGGATTCGGCCATTTTCAATTGCAGGCGCACCTGCGGCAGTGCGCCGTTGGCGAAACTCAGGCTGGCGGCCAGCGGCGTCGGGTTCTTTTCGACAAAAACGGCAATCGTCTGGTTGCCGGGGATGTTGCTGACGATATCAACTGGCACCTGTGCGCCGTTTTCTGAAATGTCGGGCGCGTTGATGACGATGTCGCGGCTGTCGAGCGAGCGCTCCACGCCGTAGGCTTTCAGCGCTTCGTTGAAGCTGGTGGCGGTAAACGCCTGGCGCTGCCATTCGGCCGCCAGCACCCGCGCCGGTTTCAAGAGGCCGGCGATGAGCAGCAGGCCGACGGCGCTCGTGGCGCCGGCCGACTTGAGCAGGATTCTGCGCAGTGGATCCATGATGATCCGCCTACTTTTCCTGGGTGGCTTTCCAGTGTCCGGATTTTCCGCCGAGCTTTTCGAGCAGGCGGATGCCTTCGATGCGCATGCCTCGATCGACGGCTTTGCACATGTCATAGATGGTGAGCAGGCCGACGCTGGCGGCGGTAAGCGCTTCCATCTCGACGCCGGTCCGGCCGAAGCATTCGGCGATGGCCAGGCAGTGAACGGCGTTGTGCTCGGTGTCGATTTCGAATTCCACCGAGACCTTGGTCAGTGCGATCGGGTGACACAGCGGAATCAGGTCGGCGGTGCGCTTGGACCCCTGGATCGCGGCGATCCGCGCGACGCCGAGGACATCGCCTTTTTTGGCCGAGCCGCTGCGGATCAAGGCCAGTGTTTCCGGCTGCATCAGAATGCTGCCGGCGGCGCGCGCCTGACGACGGGTTTCGGTTTTTTCGCCGACGTCGACCATGTGCGCTTGGCCGTCGGCATCGAAGTGGGTGAGGGAGCTGGCAGGCATAAGCGTGATTGGCGAGAGGAGGGGGAAATAATTGGAAATAAGCTGGTGTTGTGGAGTCCGGTATCATAGCACCATGAATTTCACCGGGTCCCTGAACACGCCTTGAGTATCCTCTTCAAAATCACGCGCAAGGCCTTGCCTTTGGCGGTCGCCATTGCGTTGGGGGGCGCCGGCTTGGTGCTGGCCGACGATTTGCCCGATCTCGGCGAGTCGGCGCGGGCCGATTTCTCGCCGCAGCTCGAACGCCGGATCGGCGAGAGCATCATGAACGACATTCGTCTACATGAGCCGACTTACGTCGACGACGCGGAAATCAACGACTATCTCAATCGCATTGGCAGTCGGCTCGTTTCGGCCAGTTCCAACCCGGGCGGCGATTTCCACTTCTTCGCCATCCGCGACAACACGGTCAACGCCTTCGCCATGTTCGGCGGCTTCATCGGCGTCAACACCGGTACGCTGCTCACCGCGCAGTCCGAGTCCGAATTGGCCGGGGTAATCGCGCACGAAATCTCGCACGTGACGCAGAACCATCTGGCGCGGCAGATCGCCAAGGAAAAGCAGAACTCGATCGCCAGCATGATCACCATGGCGGTCGGCATCCTCGCGGCGCGTTCCAATTCGCAGGTGGCGGGGGCGGCCGTCGCCACGGCGCAGGCAGGGTCCATCCAGGCGCAACTGGCTTACAGCCGCGACTTCGAGCGCGAGGCCGATCGGGTCGGTTATCAAACCATGGAAAAATCGGGCTTCGATGTGCGCGGCATGGGCGCTTTCTTCGAGCGTCTGCAAAAGGCCGGGCGGCTTTACGAGAACAATGCGCCGGTCTATCTGCGCTCGCACCCGATGACCGTCGAGCGGATTTCCGACATGCAGAACCGCGCCGAGGAGGCTCACTACCGGCAAGTGGTCAATAGCATCGATTTCCAACTGGTGCGTGCCAAGCTGCGCGCGCAGGCGGGGACGCCGCGCGAAGCGGTCAGCGAGTTCGAAACGCAGCTGCGCGAGCAGAAGTATTCCTCCGAGGCGGCCGTACGCTACAGCCTCTGTCGTGCGCTGCTGCGGGCGAAGGATTTGGCCGGTGCGCAACGGGAGATGAATACGCTGAAGGCGCTCAAGCTACCGTCCGCGATGATTCCCGGTCTGGCTGCCGAAATCCGGATCGCAGTCGGCGATCTGCCGGCCGCGCAGGCCATTTACCGCGACGCGCTGCAGCGCTTTTCGCAGTCGAAGGCGCTGGTTTATGGCTATGCCGAAGCGCTCCTTGCGGGGCGTCAGTACGATCAGGCGATGAAATTCATCGATTCGCAATTGCAGCTCTCGCTGGCCGATTTCAAGCTCTACGGCTTGCAGGCCAAGACCTATGCCGCTTTGGGCAAGACTTTGCAGCAGCACCGGGCGCAGGCGGAGTTCTATGCCTTGCAGGGCCAGCTCGGCGAAGCGGTCGAGCAGTTGATGCTGGCGCAGCGGGCGAGCGATGGCAATTTTTACGAGCAATCGGTGGTCGATGCGCGTCTGCGCGAGTTGCGCAAGCAACAGATGGAAGAAGCGAAGCAGAAAAAAAATGGCGGTTAAAATGCGCCTTTATCTCCGCCCTGGAACAGACCATGAAAATTGATCGAGAACTTGACGTCAAGGGCCTCAATTGCCCGCTGCCGATTTTGCGCACCAAGAAGGCTCTGGCCGAAATGGCCTCGGGCGAAGTGCTGCACGTGCTGGCCACCGACCCCGGTTCGGTCAAGGATTTTCAGGCCTTCGCCAAGCAGACCGGCAACGAGTTGCTGGCCAACAGCGAGACCGACAAGGTTTTCGAGTACTACCTCAAGCGCAAGTAATCGCCCTCGCCGCGGCCGGATGGGCTGCGACTCTCTCCAGACTGATTGATCATGCGAACCGACAGCCGTTTTGCCTTCTTCGACGGCGACGACGGTAGTGCCCTCCTGCTCACAGATTTTCGGCGCAGCGTTTGCTTCGACGGGACGGGCAATCTCGCCGACACCTTTGCGCAGATCGAAGCCGCGGCGGCACAGGGCGAATGGATCGCGCTGACGGCGGATTACGCGCTTGGCGCCTGCTTCGAGCCGGCCGCCGGTTTGCCAGCGGTGCAGCGCCCTCTGTTGCGGGCCGCGATCTTCGGCTGCGGCGAACGGCTCGCTGCTCCGGCGGCCGACGCTTTTCTCGCCGAACGCCTGGCCGCGTTGCCAGAGCACGAGCGCAGCGCCGGCATTGCCGAACTCTCTACCGGCATGGACGCCGCGCGCTACGCCGTGGCGGTCGAGCAGATCCGCGGCTGGATCACCGACGGCGACTGCTACCAGATCAACTTCACCTTCCCGCTCGACTTTCGCGTTTTCGGCCACCCGCTGGCGCTCTATACCGGTTTGCGCGAGCGGCAGCCGGTGCGTTACGGCAGCTATCTCGCCACGCCGGAGGCGACCGTGCTGTCCTTGTCGCCCGAGCTTTTTTTCGAGCGTTGCGGCGAGCGCGTCGTGACCCGGCCGATGAAGGGAACCGCCCCGCGCGGCGCATCGCCGCAGGAGGACGCCGCGCGTCGCGCGGCGCTGCTCGCCTCGGAAAAGGAGCGCGCCGAAAACATCATGATCGTAGACCTCCTGCGCAACGATCTCGGGCGTTTGGCGCCGCCCGGGAAAGTCCGCGTCGAGTCCCTGTGCGCGGCCGAGGCCTACCCGACGCTGTGGCAGATGGTGTCCACGATTTCCGCCGAGCTGCCGGCGAGCAGCCTGTTCGAGCTCTTCCGCGCGCTGTTTCCTTGCGGCTCGATCACCGGCGCGCCGAAGATCCGCGCCATGCAGCGCATCGGTGAGCTCGAGGACTGGCCGCGCGGCTTGTACACCGGCACGCTCGGCTGGCTGGCGCCGGGCGGCGATTGTCGCTTCAACGTCGCGATTCGCACGATTGAGCTTGGGGCTGGGGAAGAGAGGGCGAGACTGGGTGTCGGTAGCGGCATCGTGATCGATTCGGAGCCGGCTCGCGAATATGCCGAGTGCCTGCTCAAGGGCCGTTTTCTGACCGGCTTCGATCCCGGCTTCGAGCTGATCGAAACCTTGCGCCTGGAAGCCGGCGAGTACCCGCTGCTGCGGCTGCATCGCGAACGCCTGGCCGCTTCGGCGCGCGCGCTGGGCTTTGCATACGACGAGCAGGCGATGTCGTCGCGGCTCGCCGACGAGGCCTTGCGCTGCGGGCGCCAGGGGTTGTTCCGGGTACGCCTGACGCTGGCGCACGACGGCACTTGCCGCATCTCGTCGGCGCCCCTGCCGGCGGACGCCGGGCAGCAATGGCAGGTCGTCGTGGCTGGCACTGCGCTCGATGCCGACGATTACCTGCTGCGCCACAAGACTACCGCGCGCAGCCGCTACGACCGTGAGCTGGCGGCGCTGGCCGGGCGGCCGGAAGTGTTCGACGCGATTTTCCTCAATACGCGCGGCGAGGTTTGCGAGGGCGCGCGCAGCAACGTGTTCATCGAACGCGACGGGATTCTGCTGACGCCGCCCTTGGCCTGCGGACTGTTGCCGGGCGTCGTGCGCCGGCAGTTGCTGGAGTCGGGGCGGGCTGTCGAACGGATGTTGCGACTTGAAGACTTGCATGCAGCGCCTGCGCTGTACGTGGGCAACGCGCTGCGCGGTTTGATTGCAGTACGGTTGGTGGGGTGAAATGCAAGGCCAGAGCAAGGGCTGCGGGGAGGGGGGCCTGATGGCTGTGCGCCACCGCGAAATACAAAAACACATCTCGCGTTCAATTATTATGCCATTTGGCTCTATTCATGCCGGGCGATTTGTCAGTGCTGATTTTTCAACGTTTTGCAGCCGGATTTCGTTGTTTTGACAGGTGCCGCAAACGGTAAGATCGTGGGCGAAAAATCCCATTTGTGAGATGAATATTTACTGAGTTTTGGAATAATTGGCAGGTGTAATCAATATTGATTGAATTGACATGTTCTGAAGGTTGTAGGCTGAGGGGCATGTGATAAAAGGCATGGCGGCCGGTGGTTTGCGGGCGTTCCACCAACTATTGACGGTTTTCTTTTCTCCGGTTATTCCGGCGTTTTTGCCGTCCGGGAGGGGGGCGGCTGGCCGGCTTATGTTGGCGTTTTGGGGTAAATCCATGCTTTGCTCCGGATTGCAGCTCCTGCGTTGCATTTCCGCCGCTTGGCCCACGGGCCGATGCCGCGCGACGGGGCTTGTCGGCCTGATGGGGCGAACAAGAGCGCCTTTGCACCGATAGAATATGGCCGCATCAATGCGCCTCCGCTCCCCGATATGATCCGCTTTGTCTTGCTGCTCACCTTGTTTTTGTACGGCCAGCTCGTTGCCGCCGAAACAGGTGGCGACAGCCCGCTGCGCTGGCGCCAGCGCACGATCGGCTGGCGCCGCGACGGCCGGCGTTACAGTGCCTGGACATCCTGGCGGGCGCGTCGCAATGGCGATGCGCTGGAAGCCGATATCACGCTGTTCGCCAATATCTTCGACGACTACCGGAAACGCGGCCTTAACCCGCGTCCGAAACTCTATAAAAGCCTGGTGCATGAATTCGGGCATGTGCTCGGGCTCGGCCACTCGGTCACGCCGGAAGACGCCATGAGTGTCGGGGTGCGCACCCGCCCGGAGTGGACGCTGCCCTCGGCGAATGATGTTGAACGCTGTCGCGAGCGCTATCCGGTGTTGTGAGAGATGAGGCATGCCGGCCGCGACGCGTGTTTGTGCGTGATAATCCGGCGGTCATTGGCATGAATCATGCTGCGCTACCACAACGCCAGCTCCCGTAATTTTGACCCAACCGGTTTATCCCCCAAACACCATGACACGTTTTGAAGAATTGGCCTCGCCGGTACGCTTTCTGATGGCCATTGCCTTGCTGGCCGCCGCGCTGTCGCTCATTGGCATTAACGGCGGCTGGTTTTCAGACGACCGGTTTTATATCGGGATGAATTCCTTTCTGAAAGAGCTTCCCTTCTACGAGCTCTGGCGCCTGTTCATTCCAACATCCGCTTACAACCTGTGGGACTGGCAACCGGTACGCGATTTGTATCTCAAAGCCGGCCTGATGCTCTTCGGCGAAACTCCTGCTCCGCTCAAGCTGATGAATATCGGCCTGTATCTCGGGCTGACGGCGCTCGTCTATCGGGCCTCGCTTGCGCTGATGACCTTGTTCAAGCTCGCCGAGGTGCAGCGTACGGCGGCCATCGCCACGGCAATCTACATCCTGCACCCGGTTCATATCGAGTCGGTGCAGTGGGTTTCAGGCGCCAAAGATCTGTTGATGGCGATCTTCTGCTTTGCCGCTGTGCCCCCCTGGCTGCGCTGGCTATCCCATGGCGACAAGCGTGGCGCCGTCACGGCAGCGGCGCTCATGGCACTCGCCGTGCTGTCGAAAGGCCTCGGCATTTCCTTCCTTGCCGTTCTTTGGTTGATCGCGCTCGGCGTGCCGGCCGAGGGCAATCGATTCCGCTTTGCGACACTGAAGCTCGCCCCGGTAATGCTGCCGGCGCTTGCCAGCTTCATAGCGTTTTTTCTGGTATCGCCGATCGGTTATGCGACAGTGTGGCAAGTGCACGACTGGACCGAGCGCCCGTTCATTGTCCTTGGCGGGCAACTACTGCTGGCGCTGGTGCCCTATCCGCTTGCCGTCGCCTACGCGCCTTATGGTCAACTGCAAGCGCTCTACACGGTTTGCGGTGCCCTCGGGCTGCTGGCTATCCTGTGGTCGATCTGGCGCTACGGCAAGTCGTCGAACCGGCCGCTTGCCTTTGCTGTTCTGTTTTTTGCGGTGACGGTTTTGCCGCACCTTCAATTAGTCCCCTATGTCACCAATTCGATGATCGCCGACCGCTTTGATTTTGTACCGGTTTACGGCATTGCTTTTGCAGTCGCGGTATGGTCGCAGCGCTTCGCCTTCAGGCATGCGCGGATTGGCGTCAGTCTGCTGCTGCTCGTGCTGTCCGCACTCTTCGGTCTTCGTTCGCTTGAATGGCGGACGCCTGAAGCGATGCAGAGCAACGACGAGATCAGGACCGGCTCCCCGATGGCCGATCCGGAATGGAAAAAATTGGTACTGTCGATCGAAAGTGCCAATTTCTCGCTGCTGAAGGCGAAACGCAATGGCGGCAAAATGAGCGAGGATGAGCTCAAAACCATGCTCAACAATCTGGGGCATGTACAGCTCGGGCTGAACAAGCCGCCCGCTAACGTAACCAAGGATACGGCGGCCTACAATCTCTATTTCGGGCAGCTACGCAGCATTGCCCGCTCCTACGAGATGATCTATGAGATGTACGGCGACAATGCACTGCTTGGCTACGATGCGGCGCTGTTTTTCCTGAAGCAGAAGGAATATCAAAAAGCGGCGGCATGGGCCAGTATGGCCATTGAAACGCCGGGGCTGCCGCGGGAGAATCTTTCAACCGCTTACAAGTTCGCCGGTATTGCACACAGCGAGAGCGGCCGTCGCGACCTTGGTGCCGAGTATTTCAGCAAGGCGGTCGACATGATGCCACGCGACCCCACAGCTGCCTGCTACCTGAAGGGCTACGTGCCGACCGATCCGCGCGGGCCGGCTTTATGTCCGTGAGGCAAGGGCGTGGAATACTCCCG
>Ga0307509_10003669_pt1 | contig 22959 bp, 19 predicted proteins | sample 10_EM_MG_FD_202245 | JGI IMG/M metagenome (GOLD analysis project Ga0307509, IMG submission 202245) | Populus trichocarpa ectomycorrhiza microbial communities from riparian zone in the Pacific Northwest, United States - 10_EM | ecosystem: Host-associated > Plants > Roots > Unclassified | place... | reverse complement strand
GCTACTACTAGAACGGGAAGATGTCGACCCCAATCACCCGGATAAGCAGGAAGAAACACCACTCGGGTGGGCTGCTATCTACGGACATGAAGGGGTGGTCAAGCTACTACTAGGACGGGAGGATGTCGACCCCAATTACCCAGATGAGCAGGGCCGTACGCCGCTCATTCATGCTACTAGAAGGGGGCACGGAGGAATCGTGGAGCTACTATCGCACAAGCACAGAAGCCCGTCGGAAGCGCAGATGCTCAGCGCTCACATCCTCTGTGAGCGACCTAAGCAGAAGGAGGGCCCCGGGGCAGTCAATTGATCGCCCTCAGATGGCCGAGACTCTTTCTTTTCCAGCGCGAGCCTTGCTCCCTCATGGGGCCCTAGTATCCGCTATTGCAGCTACCACCACCCCTCTTCCCCTTGTTTGTCCTTCACGTCAGTCCAATAGCGTAATCCTGAAATTCACTGCCACCCCCAGTGGCGGAAATCTCATATGCATGTACTAGTAGGCATACCCCTCCCAAACCCCCAGATATTTGTTTAACATTTACGAACGAAGATTCCCGAGCTCCTGTACATTGTGTTTGGCTTACGCCGATTGGGTAATATTTCGTTCCTTAACTTGCGTTCTTTATCTTGGTTACGTTTCCTCAATCGAATAGATTCCTGGTACAAAATCTCCTTCTTTTCCCCCACCTTTCTTCATGTCTCTATTTCCTCCTTCGTTTTCCTTGTTAGCGATAGATGGGTAGATGGGCAGACAGTCAAATTCCACATAGACTTCTCTTTCCGGTACACGGGGACCTTAGTAGTGAATAGGAAACGTAGATGTTTGGTGGAACTTAATGTTGGTGCACGGCCCGAGAGCTCTGGTGACTGTAACCAGTGGCTGGTAAGTCGGAGTGCCAGCACCGCCTTTATATTATAGGTGAGTGCCTACTCCGCAATATCTAGTCTTCCCTCCAAAGTTAATCGTACATTGAAGTAAATATGCTTGTATTTCAACATGCAACCAGTTGAACTAATGTTGAGCGATATGAATAAAAAGGACATAGGTCATAATAGCTCTAGTAGGGCTCAGTCGTGAATTGCGTTACTGGGAAACCCATGGGGTTTGTCCGCCTCTTCTCCATCCAACAATTTGTCAAATTATTCCACCTCTAAGTATATCTCGTTTCCACTTTGAGTACCGTAAGTATTTCTCGGGGGTTTCAGCCCAACATGCAATACAAAGCTCACCTGTATGACTGAAGAGGACCTCCTAAAGTCGAGTTGGTATGAAGGGGATAGTCCCTATGTAAGTCACAGCCATTCACCATTACTCATGGCCTCCTCCGTCAACCATGATAGCAGTCGTCATTAGTAGTCCACGATCTACACCTACCGTCCCACCAGAATATGTCAGGTTTTCGGGCCCGCGGCCCCCTATAACTATAGCTGCCTTTGTGTTATACAGACCGGAACCGTATCCCCTTCTCTGTCTGGTCCAGCCGGGGGGTTTTCGCGGTCCGTCCTCAAGCCACTGTGGGCCCCCCTAGCCCTTGTGAGCTCCGGGTGTGGTTAGCACTCTTGAAGCCCACCTCATGTGGTTTCCCATCCTCTTGGATATGGGCTGTTTGAAAGTTCTAGTACCCAATTGTGTCCTTGAGAAGTGAGGCTTATACTTCTGCAGTAACTTAATGAGTTAGCTAAAGCGGGGCTGAATGAAACAAGATGGAAAGCATACCCAGCCAATCCACATCTTTATCCCATTCACGAATACCTGCCCTGGCGGGCTTGATATGCTGGCAATCAGTGCGTAAATCTTTTCTCATATTTGGCTTCTCTCTTTGAAACCATGTCCTCGACCTTACCATAACTTAGATCTCCAGCTGTCAACATATTTCCCAACCCAAATCCGGCAGAGAGGCCTATATATCATCGCAGCGCAGTCGACCGGCATCGGAGATTGTAGTTATGGTGCCATTAAAACAGAGCTAACCAAGCATTTAGATTGACAAAGGCTGTGATAAACACAAAGCGAGGCAGTTAACATAGTCAATGGCAAGGGCAAGACAGAGGCCAGTCTTTTGCTTGTATACTTTTGCCTAATCCTAGTAATTCTGGAGGACCTTCCCAAAAATCCTTCATATGCTACCCTCAGGTTAGCTCTATCAGAGTACCATATTTCCCTACATAGCGAGCACTATCATAGCTTGCGATGTGCTTTGAACTAGGGTTTAAAACAATGTTCCGAACAGCCCGGAAGCCTTGCAGAGACAGTGGGGACAATGTCCAGAAGACGGGATAGGATAGGACGCAGTCTTGTGTAGGGCAAACTACCCGGCAGACTGCGGTCTTTGCTATAATGTGATAGCCGGGCCCGACACCCCATGCTTTTATCGGTATAGTGATATGCTCTGGACACCCACTCTGGCAGCAGGCAAGGGAGCTGGTAGGGTGGCGGGAACTGTGGGGGGAACCACAGGGGGCATTAAAAAAACCGTAGGGTGTAGGAGGGGACTGTGGGATAGCCACAGACAGCAAGTACTGGAGATGACTGTCGGAATGGGGGAACCAAAAATGAGGGGGACGGTAGGGGGCAGCCATGATGGCTGGCTATGGTGGGGATGACAGCAGGCAGCAGTAGGCTTCAAAAAGTCACGAAAAACGGCAACGGCAACAGCTGACCATGAAACTTTCACACTGCAATACAGCACAACAAAACAAGAGTTTATAAAACCAAGAATATATAGTGATACAAGAAGGGCTCTAGTCTTCTACCAACGGGTAGGGCCACCTCCTCGCTTAAGACAATTAGCTACACGCCTTGGCATACTATCAATGACACCATAAATTCTCTCCCACGGCAATGCCTCCCATACCTTCTGTGCTAGTCCAATCAGCTCCTTCTCACTACAGGGTATTCTCCTCCTCTCCCAGACTGCTTTCCTATAGTTGGTTTTGAATAAAAGCCAAACATTCTCGATTGGGTTGAAATCAGGTGAGTAGGAAGGCCAGTCCATCCTTTCTATACCAAGGCGCTTGCGATATTTCTCCGTATAAATAGAAGTATGATAGCTGACACCATTCTCTATAGTTTGAACACCAGCTTTCTTATAGAGTGGTCGAAGATGTGGAATGAGAATTTCATGGACATACTGGTGTGAATTGAAGCCCAGTCGATCTCTATCAATCTTTCGCTCATCTTCAGTCCGCCTTCGCATAGGAACAAGCGGTGGGCGGAAACCATAGGTAAAACCAGCCCAGAAGCCAACCGCAATACTCTCTCCAACAAAGGTTGGCTGAAGGTTCTCCAAATCATAGGCGGCATTGGGCCGGGAAGTCGTCACACTTTTCATCTATAACCCGTTCCAATAGCAATTTGAAGATATACTTCATCAGTATAACAATGCTTCCGCCAAACTGAAATCTTCCACTTGCGCCGTAATCTACACCATCTCTTTCTTTGTCTCCTATTGTGAGGTCCTATCCATGGCTTGCATCGAGCAAGAAAAACCCGCCATTGCAGGCTGTGCAGGTAGTGGCTGAGAGTTGAAACCCCAACATGAAGTCTGGATTCATGTAAAAGCTCTCTAGCTGTCGCACGAGGATGGGCATCAGATAACTGGGCAAGGTATCTTTTATCACGGTCATTGAGCTTTGGGGGCCTGCCAGTGCGAGGTGTTTGAGGATTAATGTCGCCATACATTTTCCAGCGCCGGTTGATTCTGGAGGCTTGGGCTCGAGAGACACCTGTTTCTGCCTCAATTTGAGGGAAACTCATGCCCAAAGAAGGAAGTTCAATTATTCGGACCCTCTCATTTAAGGTCGTTTCACATCGCTTTCCAGCTGCTTTATTCCACGGCATTGTGCTCGGGAGTTGTTGTGCGGGGTTGCGATTGTGTTGATGCGAAGCGCCAAGCTTTTCGTGACTTTTTGAAGCCTACTGGCAGCTAAACTATGAGTGATATATGATGATGTATTAAAAGTAAAAGTAGTTCCTGCGAGAAAGAGAAGGTTGAATAGATCATTAAGCCCTCTAAGTATTAGTTATAAGATCGAATCAATTCATTCCTCTTCTGCTTTCGGTTTCTCTTTCAAAAGCTTCACTAGATCGTTCTCTTTAACTACTCCGGAGATATCGATGGGAGATAATTCCCACCAGAATACCCGGGATTTTCATGAAAGTTTACCGCAAAGTTCCATTGGCCACCTCCAATCAAAATATCTTCACCTAATTTCAAAACTATCAGGTTGCGATAGTGCCAGAGTTGGCGAACTCCCCAGTGCACCAAGTGGGCTGCTAATACTGACAGTTGTGGCACTTAGTAATGTAGAAAATCGAGAAAGCGGTACCCTGCTGAGTTGCTTCTCTATGAGAGAAAACGAAGGATCCGAAAGTCATCTGTGATTTCATTTATGATTTATACCTACTCCAGTCTTGAATCTTGGGATGGTTAGAAAAGAGAGAACAAACTTCCCTACCAAACCCCAAAGTTGTATGTGGGAAATTGAGCCAATTAGAGCTGTATTTCAATTACTATAATTCTAGTCTAGTCCGGAGGCCGTTTAAGAATCACAAACAGTGAGGAACATGAAATCTTTAACCCGAAGTATCTAACTTCAAAGCCTGCGCAGACCCATCCAAAATAATAAAGCTAGAATTATCCATTTTAACCTAGTAGTTATTAGAATCACTACCAGCTAGCATTATCTATTCGTGACAAGGCTTAGTGATAAATTTGAAATCAGTACAGTCACTTGGTAATCCCTAGTAGAAGAGATAATAAAGCATAGGGGGGGTTCTTAGAAATAATAGACACCAAGGACATGGGGGTTAAGATGTTACAAAAACTTTGGCCCTTCCGAACCCCATCTTGTTCCAACTATAATACACACTAGTAGTTACTAATTTAAACATACTCTAAATGAGATTATACATCCTGGTCCTGTAACCATAACATCTTGCAGATACAAGCTATGCCCACCCCCCCCCTATTTTTTCTATCCCTTGCGTTCATAGCATAATACTCGTATTATGACCCTTGCATATTTTGTCCTATCTTTTAAAACTCTTATCAGATTTCAGTTTTTAGTATCTTCCCCTCTACCCCAATCAATCAATCACCTAGTCTTATGGAATATATAGAGAACCATGTTTATCTAAAGCTCACTCAACTGTGATTGAGTTGAGTTCTATGAAGGCAGCACCCTACCAGCCGTTTTCCTGGGTGGGCCAATATCTGGGAGGAGGCCAAGAAGGCTGTCGCTAAAGTTCGACCTTTTCTCACATAGCAACGCCCCAAGTTCACGTTCATGGCTCCCCGCAGAACCTCCCTACGTAATGTTTAGCCAGGAGCCCCCAAGCCACAGCCTTAGTATTTCTCAGTAACACCTGCGTAGGTGGGGTCATGTTACTAATCTGGTTATGGCCTGAAGCCTGCACATCTGCGAGATTCATCGTAAGCTAATACCAACAGGTTACTTTCAAGCCCCTGTCTTAAAAAGTGATCGGAGCGACACAGCACTTTCATGTCTTGCCGGTCTCGGAGATAGTGACAGGATCTCTGATCGTGTACGTACTCAAGTACAAATGGTGGACCAGGTGACTATGGACCAGAACCCTCTTGTCCCGGTCTGGAGAAATTAAGACCATCCTGGTCTCACCACGGCCTACCGTCTAGGAAGAGCATCAAGTCACCGCAGAATGATGCCGGAAATGGCACAGCAGCGTGCAATGGTGGGTCGCCCACATGCGGTACCGATACAGTGCTGGTAGCCTGGTCCTGAGCGCTTGTAAGTTGCGAGTTCTGGCACCCCCTTTCACCTCGCAAGGCCAAATCGCAATTTCCCATCATATTATTTCTTCTCATTGGCCAATTATCTAAAAGATTTCCCCTAGACGTCGGTAGCCCGTTGCTCGTGGCCAATCAGGAAATGCGGGGTTGCACTCGATTCCAATAACGCCTCCCACTGTCTACGTCATTAGCTCGTGATCAGTTAGCGGTTGGAGCATCCAAAATGGAGGGTATAATTCAACCAAATTCCCCATATTCTTCGCCCGTTTCAATTGACTACCCTCTCCCCCTCGTCTCCAGCTACCGGTATCTCTTGCTCACTACATTGTGCCACCGGTTCTCTCGGAGGGTTCGTGGCTCAGACGGATCTTTGGAAAACCCCTTTAAAACCGACCCTCAACAGCTACCCGGAATCCGAAAACATTGGGGTATCTAATATCAGCCCTCAGTCTTAAGCAAAGCTAGGCATAATGGTTTTCTGTATGTTATTGAATCCTGGTTTTAAGGGGGGATCCACATTTCTGATTAAATTATAAACCACAGCCAACCCATTCTCTCGTGACGTCGAGGGTGCTACTCGGAACATTCCTGCGTACCGTGCCTGTACTATCATCTCATGGCTCCTTTCCTTTGTTGCGGCTATCGTCTATAGCATCACTCCTCCGCACGACGGTCATTGGATCACCGGGACCATCTTTGTAAACCCCCCCCCCCCGACCGTTAGAGTTATACCGGGGCGACGACAAAAAGATATCTAATGTTTCTTAGGGTATAAGCAAAACACACATCACACCCTTCACAGTCAGCCATGTATTCGTCGCCATTTACTGGGTCGTCTTGTTCTGCACCCAGATCAGCTTCGTCGTACAATTATTTAGTAGGTTCCCTTCCCGACCCCGAGCCTTTTACAACTGATTGGTGCTAACCGATTGAAATTAGGGAGGGATGAGGCCGCTGTAACAGCTGCGGCTTCTGTTGGAAGCCATTTCATTCTGTGGGTCCATCCTCATATTATTCATTGCTTCAATCGCTAACATGGAGAAAGCTTCAACCTTCTTCAATTTGGTTGGATCATGCTCTGGACTCGCTCGCTCTTCTACTGGAGTGAGCTATTCGCCGCTTTAAACTTCTTGCAATTGGTCTTGTTGTATCTTCGCAATCCTACGACGCCAAGGCAAGTTATAATTCAGACGCCATCTACTCTTACTTGCTTTGACACTAATGTTCACAGACTTGTGCACATTCCAGCTGCGGCCATGCCTTTGACGTGGTCATTCTTCCTCGTTCTTTGGAACGGATCTGTCATGGTTGGATGCCATAGTCTCCCATGCCACGTCCTTGCCAATATCGCGATTTGGGGTATTGCCGTCTTTGCCGGCTTCTTCCTCGTGGTATTTAAGGATTACCACGTGGGGTTTGCTACTGCTTTCCTCGCTGCTGGATTGGGCGTTGGCCAATTCTTTACCAAGATTATTGCTCTGCAATGGATCTTTGCCTTCACGATCATGGCAATTGTATTCCTCTTCAGTTTGGCTGTTGCGGTGCCCGGTATTTATGGAAGAGAGACTGGCGTGGAGGCTCGAGGTGGAGATAGAGAGAGAGCTCCATTGTTGCAAGAGAATAACTGAGGCAAAAGGCGAGTTGCCTGAAGGCATCGAGGGCCACGAGGGTGGGCGAGTGATGGAAATTGCTTAATGAAAGGCGGTGGAGACATGATGAAATCTTTCCTTTTTCCCTGTTTTTTTCCCGTTTTTTTGTCTTTTTTGCTCCGGTTATCTAGCTCTGTAATCGGGTTTTCTCTCTCTTCAGTTACGGCAAAATAATTTGCCCCGAGACAGCTTTCTTATTGTCATAGCTCTGCCAGTACTCTTTATTACCTGGTTCGGGATACATGACACCAATACCAGGATGGAATGAAAATGGGATTGTAATGATTTATTGACAAGCTGGTGGAAACATTGGATTATGTGGGCGGTGGTTGAAACAGTTGAATAGCGGAGGGTGGCTCTGAGGAGTGCTGCATGGCACTCGGGTGAGATAATCAGGTGAGAGAGGGTACTTGCACCTGCCAGTGTCTCATTCAACCCACAACGGCCACTTTTTAAGCATTCGAAAATTGAGAATACAAGTGATCCGGTTATTGCACAGCCAGTGCCTCTGCAGGTATGATACCTAATTTTGTGGAAAACCCGTAACCCACTTCTTCAGTTGGGCAACTCACGTTTTGACTGCCCGGGAAAAATCTCCTGGGGGTAAGAGTGCTGGTTGACAAGGGATGCAGATGACAGCTCTCAGGCAGATTCTAGATAAATTAGCAGTTTGTTGGGGCAATCGGTGATTAGAAGTCTTGGCCCGAGTGCAATACCATCATAGTAAAGTGGAATACCGATAGCTATACCCGTACCAGTAGACTACTCTACTCGAATACGAGTATGATTCCAGTACCAACTTTGGCGGAATCTGCAATCAGTGGTAGAGCGCATTTTCGGTCGACTTCCCCCTGAGATGGTGCAACAACCGCAGGTTATTTTATGGGTTCGTTTAGAGAAGAAGCAAGTTTTATCCAAAAGCGGCATAGTGTACGATGATAACTCAACAGCGCGTTCGCCATGGCACGTTACCCAGAGCGCGCCGGCACGATTGTTAGTCTAAGCTAATGCTTTCTTAGACAGAAGCAGACGCGCATCGCTCATCCCCCCTAACATCTTGCGCCAGGCTGCAGCATCTCATCATCTCATCTCGACTTTCATTTTCATTTTATTCTCTCTTCTTTCTAAGCTTTACTTTATCCCATCATACTATATTTTACTAACCCTCCGAGAGAAGATATTATCATTAATTCAGGAGGACAGTTTTGCCCACATCCTGAATACCCGCATAACCCGTTGATACGAAAGCCTTCTGCCATCTCTTTAGGCCAGCATCACCATTATTCATTCACTGCCATCGCCATCGCCATCGCGGATCAGCTTAGAGTAGAGACAAGGTAGTCACCCACTTGCAACAAAGGGTTGGTTGTTGGGTCATCGCAGCATTGCTGTGCCAACGGTTCGGCCTTGATAGCTTAGGGTAACAATGGCCACACAGAACCCTTATTCCCGTTCACCTGAAGGTCATGTAAACGGTGGCAGCACTGGCGGTCCTCGGGGTAGAGATGCTCTCCCCCACCCCCAACTCCCCCCTCAGCATCACCAGTTACTGCAGCAACAGCTACTGCAGAAACAACAACTGGATCATTCTAGGAAGCTTACGGAATCCTTGAACTCTCTGTCTTTATCCACGTCCTTATCCTCGTCATCCCTGATTGGGAGAACACATTCGCCATCCCCCCTCTCCCGTCGAGCTAGCTTGGACCTCCGCTACGGCCGTTCACCCACCCCCTCATCCCAAGGCTCTGATTCCCCGCGACGCATCATTACCCGCTCTCCATCCACCCCCACACTCAAGAAACGACCTTCCATCTCTTCCATGTCCGGCCCTTCCACCCCCCTTCCGGGGAGACCTAGTCCACTTGCACGAAAGTCCAGTCTGCTTTCTATGAGATCCCCCTCCGCACCCGAACCTATCCTGGAGAACGAACCCATGAAACGGGTTCTCCCTCCACAAGATATGGCGGCCCCTACTACTGCTATCTTCCACGATACTAGCTATCGACACAGATACTCTAGACCCAATACCTCACTTCAGGACCTCGCCACCATCGTTGAAAGACCAGAGCGTATACCAGCGGCAACCTTGGGTGTTGCTTCCGCCCAGACCCGTGTTGGAAGGAGCAAGTTATCAATTCGTAAATCGGAGCGGATGGGTAGTTTGTTGGACCCGGAGGTTATGCTAGTACACTGCCATGCCGCTACTGCCAAGGGTGCTAAATCGCCATGGCCCCAGGAACTTGCTGCCATGTGTGGGGCTGCTGCTGAGAAACTTAAAAAGGGTGAATGCGAAGTCTCTAAGAACTACCATCAAGGCGATCTTTATCTCTGCGAGGGAAGCAAAGAAGATCTGGAGGGGTGTCTGGGTGCTCTCTATGATGGTGTTGACTTGGTGTTTGGGGAAAACGACCGGAATGGTACCATTAGTGAAGACGGCCAAAGGCGTGGCGGTGTCCGGAGAGCCTTCGTCTGTATCCGGCCACCAGGTACGCCTGATTCCAATCCAGAGCCAGGGCAATATTAACTTTTAAGGAATAGGTCACCACTGCGCTGAAGCACAACCTTCGGGATTTTGCTGGTTGAATAATGTCCACATTGCGATCGCTCATGCCGCACGAGCTCACGGGCTATCGCATGCCGTCATCCTGGACTTTGATCTTCATCATGGAGATGGCTCCCAGGCCATTGCATGGACGTTGAATGAACTGGCAGAATCTACACAAAATCCATCAAAAAGAACCTCTGGCATACAAGTCCCGAATATTGGCTACTTTTCGCTTCATGATATCAATTCCTATCCATGCGAATACGGTGATATCGACAAGATTAAAAACGCGAGCCTGAATTTGAATGCACATGGGCAATGTATCCAGAACGTCCACTTGGCCTCATACTCGACCGAAGAGGAATTCTGGATTTTATATAGAGAAAAGTACTCAAGCCTTCTCGCAAAAGCTCGCGAGTTTCTTTCCGCTGCGTCGGTTTCAAAACCGAAAAAGAACCGGGAGTTCAAAGCTGGAGTATTCTTGTCCGCCGGCTTTGATGCGAGTGAACATGAAGGCGCTGGTATGCAGCGTCATGCAGTGAATGTGCCAACAAGCTTCTTTGCTAGGTTCACATCAGATGCCGTGGCACTGGCAGAGGAATACTGTCACGGGAGGGTTTTGAGTGTTCTTGAAGGTGGCTACTCTGACAGAGCGCTCACTACTGGTGTGTTTGCCCACATGGCAGGCCTATCTTGCCCTCCCCCGGAAGCTGGCAGCACTTACGTATCACCGTCTATTGGTCTGACACTGTTGCATAAACCTCTGGAGAGCTCAGGACTGGATCGAGGTTGGGATGCGGGGTGGTGGGGAATGGAAAGAATACTGGAGCTGGAGGGGCACTTCGCCAAAATGACAGCTAAGAAGCCCATTGTCGAGAGAGCCTCTACCTCATATCTCTCACCAACCGCTGCATCTGTTGCTAAAAAGAATGATGTTCCTCGCCGTGTCATGAGTAATGGCTATCTTGATGGTAATAGCCCCAACGGACAGCCAATTCCACCCCCAGTTATTCCGTGGGAAGTTGCTACTTTTGATTTGTGTCGCACGATCATTCCAGAATATCAGGAATCGGCGGAAATACCACCTATCGAAAAATCTACTAAGAGGTCAGGGAGACATTCGGTAGCCGGTACTATCATTCCCGAGAACACAAAGATGACGCTAAGGGACCGAAAGCCGAAGTCAGCTGCTGATACCAGCCCTGATGTCGACAGAGGCCGCCGCAGGAGGACGACGACTACTGGCATTATTCCGGATAGCGCCGTCTCTAGTCGGGCACCATCTAGAGCCGTCTCAAGAGCCCCATCCAGAGCTCCATCAAGGGCGCCTTCAAGAGCACCCTCAAGAGCACCCTCAAGAGCACAGGCAGTGGGTCCTCTAAGTAGAGGAGCTACGCCGATCCCCTCTAGTAGAGGTGCAACGCCTACTTCTGGTAGCAGACAAATGGGATCGACATCGGGCGGTGGAGTTACTGTTGCGGGACCTCGAAAGACAGTTGCCAAGAAACCCTCAGTCATCGGGACAGACAATTCTAGGAGAGCAGTGGACCAGCACCCAACTGCAGCAGTCCAAAAAGCAAGCTCTACCGTAAGCAGTGCGAGCAGTGTAGTCTCTTCCTCGCCTACGGGTTCCCAGGAGCCCATGAAACCTACTGGTGATGATGGCGTCGATTCTCTCACGAAGGGGATGCTAAAGGTCAAGCTCACTTACAAAAATAGGGACAAGGATAGGGCCGAACAACTGAGAATCTTGGAGCAAGAGAAAGAACGAGCAGAGCGAGCACTAGAAGCAGAAAAACGAAGGCTCGTTGCTAATGACGCACTTAAACGCAAGGATGGCGGTGTCAATCGAATGAAGGAGGCATTCGAGAGGAGCCGCGCGGGCAACCCGGCTGCCGGCAGTCATGCCGAGAAGGAAACCAAAATGGTGGACAATGCAGAGACTCCTATTGCTGGTCCCCCGGTCCCGATGGATCAAACATTTCCTGGTGGCGATATCAAGTTTGCAGATCCCTGGCAGGGGAAATGATCACCTGCTTGGGCCAATTGTTTCCTCTCTGTCTCAATTGTTTGGCTTTAACTCTGCTCTCTTTTCCCCTCCCCCTTTCTTTCTTTCTTTCTTCCACGGCAATGCTTTTTTCATATCTGCTTTGATTCGTTCCTGCCCCTAAAACACCCGGGCTCTTTCTGATTTGGTTGTTGTGTAATAATTCTAAAGTCATACACTAGGGGGTGTGTGCGGTTGGTCAGCGGCGATGGGGTGTCTATTTCAGTTTATTTCCTTCCACGTTCTGAGGGTGGTCATTCCTATCAGTCAAACATTCCTAGACTGGAGTTTTCAAGTTTAAAAACACTCTTCTTTCATATCTTCCCGTCCCTTCTTCTCTTTTCATAACCGTCCGAGCGTCCTATCTTTTGGACCCCCGGTTTTTTTTCTTTTTCTTCATCGGTTGATCATTCTTGAATCGGGGTTTACTTTTGTATTACTTATCGATTGCCGGAGCTGGATACTCGGAATTCTACAGACAGGGGGGGGGGTTGGTATTGTGGAGGAAATTCCCATTTTATGCCGATCCAATGTCCACAGAAAGTCTTTATTGGCAGCAGCAGCGGTAGCTTTTCGCGTCTTCGTCTGAAGGATTTTTTGGCACCTAAGGTGTCTAATTGAATGGAGCAATCATAAGTGATCACTCGTGGGATTCTCAATGGCTACAATGAAGCCCCTGTTCAGAAAACTCGTCCTCCCTTGTGCATACCAGATCAATTGAGTGGCAGATTCAGATGTATGGCTTTTTGTCTAGGGGAGCACAATCTTGGTTACCAGCCACGCTAGCTATGCGGGGACAACCCCGATTGGGATCCACTAGTTAAATATTCTGTATTTGTTACAGCGTTCCCAGCGGGACGGTCCGTCCTTGGCGGGGGTATTTCTCTGCGCGCTTACATTGGGGGCGGGGACCTAATGAGCTTCACAATTTATTCCCCTAGTAGCCTAAACTGTTAGCCGCCACGGGGCCGCCGCCCAGGGAGCCTGCTTGGCTTGTAGTCGATGGGTGGGTCTCCGAGGCTTGTGGGCAGCCCGACTGTGTACCCGTCCATTATCGGCATGAATATCTATTTGTGGATGATTCTGTAGCATCCTGAAGAAATGTCTATCAGAAATTTGATCTCTAAGAGGGTATTGGATGTGGTCTCTGGTTCGAGCTGCACTCGCGCACCCTAGCACCGCCCAAGCCTGGAAGAAGAAGCGATACAAGCTGGGTCGAAGAGGGGAGGTTAAAATCCGCTTCAATATGCCCCCCCCCCCACAGGGGTGAGTGGTTACTTACTCCTGTGGCCTGGATGCAAGGCCTGAAAGTTGTCCCATCCTGGTGTGCCTTTAAGCCCTTCCCATAGTCCGCCGCCCCGAAAATTCTCAGGAGCCTGACGGGCTGTATTGTCATCCATTGCGGAAAAGGTCGCCAGCAGTCGCCCGGACGTAATCGCTCTGGGATTTCTTTCTTTCTTCCTGTATATCCCAAAGGCGATGAAGAGCCTTGTTGTCCCAAATATGCAATATATGCGCTCCATGGACCAGTTCCACCCGGGAGCAACGTTTCCAATCCTCTGTTTTTCCCATCACCTGTGCTGCAATTCTCCCACCTAAGAAGCAGACAGTGAAAAAAAAACCGAAAATAAGCTAGAAAAGTGGGCAAGATTAGAGAAGTCAAATAGTATCATACGAGACCAGGCCATCGACCCCCAGCATGGACCCACCAGTCCAAGTAGCCAACCCTAATCACCGACATCTAGTAGGGCCTTAAAAATCATCGGCTCTAAATTCCGGTCTCTGGACTCGAGGGGAATAGGAAAGGGAAGTGCTCATGGCCACTGGTGAGCTCAAGGAAGTAGACGTAATATTGAATCTCCCAGCATAACATCTGGCATGAGCAGTGGGAGCAGCACAGTGGAGGACTCCCGTACCAACATCTTGAAGTCCGAAGTCAGCCCTAGCGGCTCGGTACTAGCTTTAGTGCTATGGATAAAACCCAAGTTCCAGGGGAGATGCTTTCGCACAAGACAGGGATTATTTTACTAGTTAACCTAAATTAACTGTTCACAGTCATCACCCCTGACACCTGTAAACGCGAACCACAATTTGAAAGTCAAGCAGGCTCTCACAAAAGAATGCTAGTACAAACTAGCTAAATAGTCTACTCGGCCTCTGCTCTGGGAGAGGATACTCGAATACAGCCACTCGACGGAAATGTTCAAGAGACACTTCTCATATCAGATTGGTCACGTAGACTACCCTCGCGAGAAAGAAAAAGACGGGTCGCGAAGTTGAAGTTGGCATCACCGTTTTTCCATTTTTTTTTTTACCCACCGGGGATACCAAATGTGGTATCATAAAATGGTCAATCAGCACCTAAAAAAGAATTTCCAAAACGTCATGGCAAGAAATGGACATTGCAGAGGGGATGATCATAGCATTTTCGTACTGATTGGGAAGTATCGCTCAGGTGGCATGCTTGATTGACCGGCCCTGTTTGACAGCTAGAAGTCTCCCCTGGCAGGGTCATGAAGAGAAGTTACTTGATAAGTTAAGATACACCGAGCTGGCTGCTGTTCTCACCTCAGCGGTCGCCAACGACCGCACAATTCTCCGGGCTGCTGTGAGAGCCAACTGCGAAATGATCAGAAATGGTTTCGTATGTAAAGATGTGCTGGGGTTTCGCTTGCAAGGAGCTTGGGGGTCATGAGCAGTAAGGTATTATTAGCTGCTACTAGTATTAACCGTAATAGGTGCTGATGTAGGTACGTAGTTAATTTTGTGTATTTTGTGTATTTTGTGTGTTGTCTCAAATATCACCTTGCACGGTACCCTGTTCTATGGCAGTTCTTTCTATTCTGTTGGATTATAGATTTTTGATTCTCTTCATCAAACCCCAAATTGAATAGCCTTGTAATGGGAAAGCCTCAGGCCTAACAAGAAAGTTTATCATAATATTATCATAATAATGCTGTTATGTTGAGTAACAAGCCCAATCCCTCCTTACCTTAGAGGGGATATAGTCGTGGAGAACATAATGGATCCCTGCCCGTGTCTGTGTGGGCATTTTGAGAGTTTTCGGTATCCCCATAATTTAGCACATCTCGGGCCGTGTCTGGATCGCTCGAGCACCGTATTATTTGTCGCTCCAACACAGACCAACTTCCGTTCAAGAAGAGCCTTAATAGCCTTCGATCCCAAATGATCCTCCGCAGTGCTGTGGCATAGCTAGAACGGCAGATGAATTCATGAGAGCATGCTCCCACTGCCCAGATTTCCTTGCAAGGCTACGCGAATATGGCGCTTACTTGGGAGTGATCGATCCCTTAAAGGGATTTTGGGACACACAGTTGAGATGTGTATGAGTAGAAGAAAGATATCATATCATACAGTAACTTACTTTACTGCTCGCTGCTATAGTAGCCCTCTGAGCCCATTAATCCCATCGAGGGCGAGTGGGATCTGTTGCTGTCGCAACGGTGTGGTGTGGTTGTTGGAAAGCATACGGTACTTTTTCCCTGCCCGACGCAGCCGCTAAGCCTATTTTTGCTATCATCTGCTCGACGCCCCAAAATCTGGTTCGTTCGCTGACACCTCACCAGATCAATTCTAGCGAGAGGTTCTCTCTTCTCACCAGGCAACCCAGAAAGCTTCCCTCCCCTCCACTAACCACTGCCCACTATCTCACTGCCCAACATATCTTCTATCTTCTATCGATATCTGATAACACTGACATATTCCCCTCCTTCTCGCTAACTTACCCTCTCCCCCCCGCACTTTCCCTTCCTTTCCCCCCCCTGGGTGTCACTAAACTACCCCGATCCCCCCGAGCCTGATTAATCTATACCGACAACAAACAACAAACAACTCCTTTTTTCCTTTTTCCTTCTCTTCCCACTCTCCTCAACGATATTCAGCACCCCCTTGCTTGTTGCTGTCCAAGTGACGCCTCCTGGTTTCTCCTCCTCAATGCCTGGTAGCAGCTTTCTTCCCTCCATCCCAAATTCGCTTCCTGCATACCCCAAGACAGTTCCAGCTCATGCATTCCGTCATTCGAATCAGACACCCTCTCCCACCTTTGGGCCGACCAGAAAGCGCCTTCAAAGGGACAGCGGTTTCAGCGCCCAAAGTCCCCCTCCCTTTGAAGATGCTGGCGATTCTGACGAGGATGTGATGCGCAACAGCCTGTACTCTGATAGTGCCTACCGATCAACCTTAGCTACCTCCAACTCCCGAAAGAGGGGCCTGGCAGATGACGATGTAGATGATTACGAACATCGGCCCGGCATGCGCGGTGGTGGGGATAATGATCGGCCTCCTAAGCGGAGGATTATTGACGTTGTTGGGAGCGTCGCTAGTAGGGTATGGGAGTTTTGCAAGGCCAGAGTTCCCATTTATGGGCCAACACCGAGGATGGCCACTGCAGAGATGGATAGGAACACTGATGAGCATTTGTACGACCCTGGGATGCCCAGTTACCTCACGAACGGTACCCGATTTGGAGCTGGTTTATACGACAACCAACAACTTATAGCCTCCTCACTCCCCCGACCTGCAGATGCTGGTATGGGTAGGGTGAATACAGAAGAGCAGAATTATTTTTCTTCGCGGGATTTATCTCCGAATAAACAAGTAGATGGTGGGTTAAGCTCCAGATGGGTTATGGTTTCACCTGCGCCAACAGCCTCTACAGCTCCCCAACAACATAATAATAAGCCTTCGCTTTCAGCCTCCGCTTCTTCATCACGAACAAGTACACCTACACACCCTCGCCGCTCCCAGCCATCTGCCTCTTCCAAGCGCACTAGTCGCCCAATCATTGCTTCTTCTACTCGCAAGCGGCCTACAGTTGTCAGGCCATCCCATCAACGGTCGCGCTCCTCCTCGGCGGTCACCCCTTCAACCTTTGCACCACCACCACCGCAATCAGCCTTTACATTCCACAGTTCCCCCATTAGCGGCGGTGCATCAATGGCTAATACTAGGGGAAGGCGAAAGGGACGCATCCCCGGGCTAGCAACAGCGCCGTCATTGGATGACGACGAGGACGATGAATCGATGCGAAGATTCAACGAACGCCTCCGTGACATGATACGGGAAGGCCGGGAAGCACTGGGTAGCAAGGTGGAGGTAGTGTACGACGAAGACGACGATCTAGAAAACTTCTGAGCGTTCGTTTCTAGATTCGATGGAAATCACGCATGTTATAATACGGGAGGCTCTTTTTATCTTATTTCCATTTTTTTCGCAGGGAAAAAATTCCAACGGATATATGTTTTAACGACTCATGGCTGGATGAGGATGATCCGGACAGGACTAAAGGCTATATGATAGGTGAGCAGCGGGCTGTACCGCAAATTTCTCGGTGTGGGATCCATATCTCCCCTTTTCCTCCTTGATTTCACGGTCCCTGACTTCATCCTTTCTAAATATTCATTTTTATTCTGCTCTCATTAGTGAGTTACTAGGATCTGTTTTCCTTTGTGTTTATGTGTCAGCTTTTGATCTATGATGTCAATGGGCGGTTGGTAGATTTTGTAGCTTTAGTGATTGGTGTGATATGATATTTGGACCTATCAAAACCTACTGGATTATGCGTCTCAGCTAGCGATCAATGATTGACCGCCCCTCATAGGCATCGGGGTAAGCATAATTGGACTAACCATAGCTCTCCTATCTGCTCTATCCCCTCGGTCCTCACCCTGATGATGCGGCCGTTACGTGACCGATATTGGAAGATACGGTAGTTTAGTGTGTTGTGCAACGCTCAACATCCTATCCCTAGTTGAGAATCGCAGGAAAATCAACTGACGCCCGAAAAAATAATAATCACGTGAATGCTTATCGCTCCGTGGATCTAATCAAATCCTCCACAATCGCACGATGTCCCTCCTCCAAGGTTGTGGCGCATGACAACCCTTCCCCGCCGTTACATTGAATGATAGGAAAGGCTTCTATCGGACAAGCGACCCTGATCAAACTACTCAATTATAAGCTAGTCTAACCCCTCTTTCACTCTCCATTTCTCCCTTTACATTAAAAAAGACTCCAAACATGCCCGTGCAATCAAACAACCCTCCGGCTCTCACCACAAGCCCCGAAGCTCCTGACGATACTATATCCCTCCGTTCCGCTGCACCCTCCTATACTTCCTCCCTCCCACCGGTTTACACTGACCAATTACCCTCGCCCCCACCCCGTGTGCCCGAACAACGCTACAGCTCCCTGCTCGCCCCTCTTCCCGGGAACTACAATGTCGCCTCCTGGCCATCTCTTACTGGCTCTGGCCACCAAAACAGGGCATATGAGAATGTAGCAGGGCGCCGGGCACGCCGAGATGCAGCCAGAATACATGCAAACTCCCTCTCAACCAGGGCCAACAATGTAGTGCGAGCGGAAACCCTGCGAGCTGTCGAGAAAGCTCCACCTCCCGTATCGCTGGCTGAGGACGGGAAGAGCTGGGACTTCCTTACCTCGCAAATGGCGGATTGGGAGTCAAGGGAGAAGAGCTGGAACGATTTTCGTGCGAGATTGTCTCAGAACCAGAGCCGTATCCCTTTTCTCAAGAAAAAGATTGGGATAGGCGGGAGGTGAGGGTGAGGGTTTGTGGAACTATTCTCTCGATCTTCAGGGGTGTTGCGGGGTCCGAGGTAGTTCGCATGCTTTGCCTACCGTCAATCGGGATACCAGCAGCCTGGGGGATCAGGAGTTCGGCTGATTCCTGGGGCTTCGCTCAATCACCGCTAGCGTTTTTTGCTCATGGTTCTTGGCACATCTTTCCTTTTTGACAACCGGATTTAGTTCCAAATGCGTCTGCAGGTCTATTTTCCTTTCTGTTTCTCTTTTATGTCATCTGATTGCCTGGGTTTACCTGTTTAGCTTATGGAACATATGAAATATCAACTTATTTATCGTTATCCGCGCGGCCTGTGAGTTAGACCACCCACCCCTTACGTCAACTGCAAGTGTTGTGCGTGACCCGCGCCGGCCTACAGTATTTGTCTCCTAGGGTGCTTAAGTGTTAAGCTGCAGATTCGTGCCCATACTCGAGTACTGTTCCTTCAGATGCAATATGGTGTCGAAGCTGCCGATTGTGCAAGACATGCATAAAGTAACTTTCCGCTCTGAGATCTGACCCCTTCCTGCCTTCGAGGGATCTAGAGCCGGTATACAGCGGGTTCGTTCCAATTGCATGGGCTGCTGGCTGATCTTGTCGAGTTTTCTGGTGCGCCCCAGTAAGCCCAAACCCCACAGCTGACCGAGATTCAATGAGCCCGAAGCGATAACTGATTGATCCTGCAGACCAGGTTCTTGGTTCCCTACCCTAAATGATTGATTATGAATCGATTGTTCGGGACCGCCGGTCGCAAGCAGCCACCTGGGGGATAAGCTGCTTTTCCTTCCCAACCCCTTGCCGTTTCTGGAATCCTCGTTCGAGAAACACCTCTGAGTCAAGATGAAATTGAGCGCAGGATCTAACCCCGCGCAGTGCCTTCAATATCCTGCCATGCTTGTGCTTGTATCGGCTAGGTAGAACCAATAATGAGAGGGTAACTTAAGCGCCACCACCAGCTTGGAGAGCCATACATTACCCCCCCCCTCCGGGAATCTAGTAGACAGGCTCAGACTTTGAGGTAATAACTGCCAGAGGGTGGTTTACTTTGACGGTGGTCTCAGACGCTTAGTTGATTAGTGGAGTTCATGCACCCACTGGCAACAGCAAGACCATTCCATAAGCTCTAGGCAAGTATTAGGGAGTGTGTGCGAATACCGGGATGGTCTACGTCTCAAAGTTAGGGTACTAAGCATTGTTTACATAACTTTAAAGTCTGTCCTGGCGTCAGGATTTTCTCAAGTTTCGAAAGCTAGCAAGTCTTTGCGGTCTAATTAGTCGAGATTTGTTTGTACTCCAGAGCCAGAGCCTCACGATGCTAGAAGAGGCCGTCCCGAAAATTCGCTTGCGCGCAGAGCTCTAAGAGCGACAGTTCGTCCCGATCCCCACATAAAATGATGTTATCGCCAATCGGGTCTCAGATTTCATCTTGGTAACAAGATCCAACCCCACGCACGGGCCGTAGTGCTCACGTCGATTGGTAGCACGTGCAATTACTCGTACAATGCCTGCTGCCTACCACAGTGCTAGTCTTCTTATTCAGCGTACCGCATAGTGTCACACAAACCGGGCAGATGAAAGGTCTTATAGGCCATCCTAATCCAGATGTCGGCATCGCTTTCCCTTCCTACCGCTACCAATCCCAGCCCCGTAGACAGTCAATCCGAGGCAACCACCACCGCAGTATATCTTGCACAATAAGGGTGAGGGAGGCAGTTAAGCGTTATGGACTCGAGATTTTAGCCGACCCAAGCTTGCTATATGGAGGCGGTGTTATGTTTTGTTCGTAGTATCATACACCCCATGAGACATGGGCTCGTATTTTTCAGAGGCATCATCGAGTGGAGGTATTCACTACATAAGCCAGCCCACCGGCAAGAATGATAGTGCCAAAAAAAAAAAGGCTGTCGATCTCATTAGGAGCGAGGAAGACAACTTTCAGGCCCAGTCCTCCCGATAATACCGCCTTCCCAATGCCTACGGAAGACTCATCTCGTTCTCCCTGCACCGTTCGTTCCTTTCACACCAGCGAGCCCCCAGGCAATATTTCTCTCTCTCCCTTACCTTTCTTTGCTCATTGCTAACGAACCATCAGTTATCACACGGCTCACCCAGTCAGCGCTAGAGTACCACCAAAAGCTACAGCAGCCGTTTTCCAATGCCCACGAGATGATGCATCGATACCTGAATCAGAGTAAGGGTGAGGAGCCGAGCCCTAGGTTCCCGGACTAGATAACTGACAAGGTGAGTTCCGCCTCTCGAGAATGAAGCGAGGTTATTAGAACCCTAAGCTAAGAGTTTATCTCCTCAGGGCTTCACCATTTCCCCGAATTTCTCACCAGAAGACTCTCTGGATATCATATTATCATCACTCAATTTCTCGCACTCATAGATACTGCACATGTGGGCCATTGGTTTTTGGCCGATATATCACACTCTCCCCCACGCGATCCCCTCTCTTTCTCCCCTGTATCCTCTCCTTGTAACATCTCAAACACAATCACATAATCAACCCAGTTCTCCAATTCTATCTCTCGTACTGTGTTCTCGGGTAGCCCCCAGTGTTCTATGATCAAATGAATGTTGCTCCACTAGTACACAGTTCCATCAGTGTCGACACATCGGAGCTACCACTTGGAAGACCTAGCGTAGATCCGGACGGGGGGAGGCTAGCCACAATAGGGCACTTCACCAGATGCCCACCTATTGATCGTTTTATTCACATGGTTGACCCCCGATGCGGTTCGTGATCCTGAGATTCGACGGCAGCCAGACAAAGCGAGTGATATAGCATGATGGGATTTGACAAACTCTGATGGAGACAAAAACTTGGGATCAGCAGTATGTTATGTCGCGCCACCTCCTAATACGAGGCAAAGGACGTGGTAAGTCAGGAGGATGGCTCCTAAAACTTCTGTTAGCCTCACACCTTTTATTATCTCCAATTCAATTTATTCTGAGAACCGGCCCATGGAGGTAGCAGGCTCTATTTATTTTTTTCCAACCTTAGGCTCCAGCAGATACCCACATCTTCGGCCTGGCAGGGGACATTCCACTACACCGTCAGTCCTCCTGTTATAAGGCATGGCAGTTAACTGATTGGTCATATGTTTCTGCAGTGCCCTAAGAATTGCGGCATTTTTCAGGACCACTTTGTTTACCCCTCGGCGCTGGATCCTATCCTAGCTCCGAAGTTCTCGTAGCCTTGCTAGCGAAGGCTTGAGTACAAAAGTTCCCAGCAGTCTATATCGTTGAAGATTTGTATCAAAAGCGACACACACGCCTTACTTGTGTACCGGGACTCAAAATCCAAACATAGGTACAATAACTATTACTCCTATTATAACTCTTAAATTATGACATCTTCATCGGAGCGGGCACACCTTCGAGAGAAATTATGAAGACCTCTCCCCAAGGGCGATGATGAAATGCCTTGGTGTACGAAGGAGCAATCTCACGAGGAATATCAGTAACGAAAATTGGTTGGGAGGACACCATTGGAAGGTGTTCCAGATTATTGGGGTTTACAGGCCGACGTAACCTTCCGGAACATTTTCTTTGAGAGCCCAGGCTACCTACCAAGACGATTTTTGCACGCCGAGATTTGTTTCTGCTGGCCTAGGCAGCCCCTAACGTCTGCTGCCCCCTCAGTGCTCAAGATGAAAATTGGTTAAAATTGTGGCATTCATCTCAGACACTTGGCTATTTCCTAAATCCATTCCAAAGGCTATTGTGAAAGAACCCGTGAAACAATAAGTAGATTGAAAACACCTTATTTTTGGTGGGATTTGGGTGCTCTAAGTGCGCTGGATTCGCTTGATTCGTTTTCGAGTGATTACGAATGACCAGGTGCTGTGTCGAGGCCAGGTCCCTGAATACAGTCTTGGCAGCGGATGGGGCTCAACTGGGCGAAAGGGACTGGATGACCTCTCAATCCGACCGACAAGAACGTCACTTTCATCCAAAACAGCACAACTCCATATTCTCCGCAACTCCAAGCAAAGCAGGCCTCTTCCACATCTATCTCCCCCCATCTCGCCGTCTCGATTCAACCAGACTTATCTAGGGCTAGACTCCATCGCTGATACAATGGCCGAACTCCTTAATAAGCCCCGCTCAGAGCTCACGTCTGCTGCCTTCCCCTCCCTCCCTCCCTCCATCAACTCTGTCTTGCTAACTTCTATAGTGAATACGAAATAGCTGAACTGGAAAAATACGAATTCTCTGCCGGCCCCCTCTCAATTTTACAGACCGCCGTTCGTTCTCACAATCAAGTCCTTATTTCCTGCCGCAATAACCGCAAGCTTCTCGCGCGTGTAAAGGCATTCGACAGGCATTGCAACATGGTT
>Ga0307509_10003668_pt1 | contig 22960 bp, 30 predicted proteins | sample 10_EM_MG_FD_202245 | JGI IMG/M metagenome (GOLD analysis project Ga0307509, IMG submission 202245) | Populus trichocarpa ectomycorrhiza microbial communities from riparian zone in the Pacific Northwest, United States - 10_EM | ecosystem: Host-associated > Plants > Roots > Unclassified | place... | reverse complement strand
AACGTAGAAGAGAGAAGCGTTATTATTATTGCATGGAGGGGTCATGTATTTATACATGTGCATAATGCGCACAGACCATGTTTGGTTGTGCTTGGCACCGTAAGGGTGCGGGTATACATCGGCTGCCTTAAGGGCGCGTGATGGTAATACTACCGGGGGCTGCGCTGATGGGCGCGCACACACCGGATCTCTCCGAGCTGCCGTATAGGCGCTATCATACCGGTTGCTGCCGTATAGGCGCTACCGGGCGCTACTGGGTGTCTGCAGTAAATGTGACACCTGTCTGAGTCGAACCGTAGGCCTCAGACGTCTCCGAGTTCAACATAACTAAGCTCCACAGATCGGCATCAATACGGATCCCTAGACTCCCGATGTGGTCAGAAATCACCATGCGCCTCCCCGCCTCGCACATCCTCTCTGTCCGGATGACCCAATGGGTCCCCAGACCACGCCACATCCCCTTCCACCGACCAGCGGACTCCAAGGTCACCAAAAGCAGCCCCTCACCACTCAACCGAATGGTCACCAACCTCAACCCCGGTATCGAGCGAAGCGAACCATTCTGCTCCCAAAACACGCCGTACGCTCACAAGCTCTCGACCTTGCCATTCGCAGGGAGGCTTTTCATCAACCCGGAGGCATGCCCGAAGAAGAAGAAATCTTACCTAGCTAACCAGCACATCTGGCTATGTTCTAGGGAGGGCTGTGACACCCTGACCGTCTTCACCGACGGGTCGAAGACTGACAAAGCAGCGGGCTGGGCCATCACGGGCATCCACGTGGGCCGAGTCGTGTTCCAACACCAAGTCCCTTTTGCCAAGAGGGCATCCAACCATGACGCAGAGATGATGGCTCTGGCACACGCTTCCAAGCTTGTACGCGAGACAATGCTTGGGAAGCCCCACATAAGGAAGTTCCGTGTCTTTTCAGACTCGACCGCCTCGCTCACCTCAATTTTTGATCCGTCACACCACCCTTGCCAGCAGGCTTCCCTCATGTTCCAGCGAAACATGCACACCCTGTTCTCGACTCGAGACGACGTCACAGGCAGACTCGTCTGGACCCCTGGTCACGGGGGCCTAGACCACATGACGCTCACGGACAAGAACGCCAGGGCCACCACCAACTCGTCCAGTGGCCAGTACCTCCTGCCCCTATTCATCTCCAGATCGGCCGCCCTATCGGAGGTCGAGACACTCGCCATCAACAAATGGCACGCACACCTCAACTCACTGGAGGACGATCACAAGGGAATCTTCCGCGGAAGCAGCGGGTTCCGACCCTTCACCGACAGCCTCAAGTCGTCCACCTTCCTAACCCAGAAACCAGCTAAGTGGTTCAAAACAATCGACCGTTCCACCATGTCACGACTAACTCAAATGTGCACTAACCATACCCCCACAGGGGAGTACTTCAAGTGATGCATGTGGAAGTACCAGGACAAACCAACGTCCTTCTTCCAATGCCCCTGCAAACTCACCCACGACGTACCCCCCACTCTCCAAACACACGAACACATCATACGCGCATGCCCTTTGTTCGAAGACGCACAGGAACGACTGCAGAGAGTGTTCCCCGGATTACGGAAACCACGCGTGTCGTTAGGTAAGATGGTGCGGAAGAAGACCATTGAACACACGCTCGAATACTTGAAGGCGGGGCCCTTCTCCCGGAAACACGCGCCCCACGAGCCCCCGTGATTCCCTTATTTCTCGGTCTAGACTAACGTCAGGTCTCCACCACTCGACCTTATACGGGTCATTTGCCTTTTAGGCCACTACCGGCTTCGTCCCTCCCCGCCTTAAGCGGCACTCCTTACCCCCTGATATCTCTTTCCTATTTCTTCTCGCCTTCGGGTACCTCTTTTGAGGTTTCAAGTTTCTCTTCGGGGAATAGTTTAGCTGTGTGCTAGGAATGCGAATTCCCTCGTTGTCGTAGAATAGGGGACTCCTCTGGCCACCGAGCTGATCGGGAGTATAATAGAACCACACACACACACACACGTGCTACTAATCTCGGACAATCTTCGGCCGATCATCGATTAGATCTCAGACCCCAACGAACAGGTACGACCAAGGTACGACAAGCACTTCGAGAGCAGGAGGAGGACCGAGTGTAGACTCTCCGGTATCTCGTATTCAGGTTTTGCGTGCCCCACCATAACCGCTACGGCTACTGACGGTACGTACACGAGGGATGGACTGAGTGAGGTTCGTACCTACGAGGTTACCTTGCCCCCTGGCCGTAAAAATCGCCCCAAATGGACCGCAACTCTCTCGTTTTGGCTTTCTTATCACGTACGCCGACCCAACTTGGGAGGGGTTCAGTGTGTGGTCTGTCAACCCCGGAAGTTCTCTCGTTCCCCTCGCTCCATCAGGCGCCGAACCCTGGTTGTAGCGGTCATCCATGCCTGCCCGAGGGTGGAAGGAACGATTGACCGAGCGCATCCACCACTCTCTCCGTATGCCGCCTGAAGCCAAGGAGCCCCTTCCAAGTTCATGTTCCATAATCTCATAGCTGCAACATTCGGCTCCCCCATCTCATCACAGATCTACAAGCGAATACTCGGCCACCCTCCCAATCCTCACCTCACCCCGAAAGCTTTCGCGCGCCGCTCACAGCGTCCTCGTCACCTGAAAATCCGAACAACCCCATACCAAGTCCCTCGCCACCAAGGAAGGGTTTGCGGAATCGAAGGAGATGGACATGAAGGGGCCCGTTCTCGATGAATCCACAATCACCACCACCTTTGTCCTCGGTAGCCGGTCCACGAGCAAGGGCACGTGGGGCAAAAGGCTCGTTCAAGGGTCTGGCTTCTGCGAGCAGTCCGATATTCCAGCATGAGGAATCATGTATCGAGCCCTCCTTACCTTGTCTCCCCTGGACCGGAGAGGTAGTTCAGGAGTTCCCTCCTTTGAGCTTATCGACTAGCCCGCCCCACTGGTTTTCTCACAGGATTTGTTGCAGGGTCGAAGCCGGAACGGGAGTGGCAGACTCCTTTTCATTACCGTAACTACGTTTGGACGCGGATGAGCCTTCCCTTCCGTGAACAGTCGTTTTGTGTGACGTCTATCACAGGTCCTACCTGTGTTGGAACAATAGAGCAGTGGTGTGCCGCTCTACAGGAGCGTCGATTTTCCGTATCTGTACCATCGAAGCGTTCGGTGTGCCTTTCGCACTGGTGGACGGCAATCGGTGGCGCCGGTTTGGATCTAATGCTACTTGCATGCTTAAAAGCTGTGCATTAATCGCGGTTATCGGACCCAAAGACCAGTAAGCGCTGTTTTCCTAAGTATCGTACGCGATGTCGGTTGGTAATTATCTATATTTTATCTACTCTGTACGGCATACTGGGCGCCTACAATACAGTTGCATGGGACATCGACACAAGTCTCAGGCGTGTCTGTAGTGCGGCGTATTAACTGATGGCCGCGTGAAACATGAGCTTTGGGACGCGCAGAGGCGTGCCCACCTGGGGACGGCGCGGGAGAGCCTTGATGAAAGGAAGGACGTACAGGACTCGTGACTGAGTGGAAGAGCCGGAACGCTCATATGCACGTCTGTCGTCTACCAGCCCGTAAACGTTCCTCGAGGGAGGCTATGATAAAACCGTCTTCCGGGTGCAGGGAGAGTCACCATGGGACGTAATCCTTGCACACCTTGACATTATCGGACTCGTTCAATGACAAAACAGAGCTGGAGGCGGACCGGTTAATCGAGCTTGCGAGACCCGAGGTATAAAATGAAGCTTAGTCAGCGAACATGGTCCGTATCTCGGGGATGTGCATCACTTGCCGAAGTTCCGGGGGTTCACTAGCACTGGCGCATGGTGGAACGGAGGTGGTACGCATATTGGAACCTGGAAGCCCTGGACGCGTCTGTGTTACAGTAATTGCCGTGGAACGGACGGGGTGCATGTACGTACAAAACACGGAACGGGTCTGAGGAGGACTTCGGATCTTGCTCGATGCTATCTGAGGGGTTTCCACTCATGAATAATCATTCTAGACTCCACGGATGTGAAGTGATCCATACATTCGTCGTGATCGTATTCGTCTCGTGCGGATGACGGGTGGGTTGGTGATTGTATTGGTCTCAGGCGAGGGAGTTGGTTAGTCTGCAGTTGGGGCCAGGGAACGTAGGGCCGTGGGTTACCCACTGCACACCCAACGTAAACGATGAGAGGAATCCATCGGCGGTGGAACACAACTTGTTGGTTCGATTCAGTAGCATGAGGACTCCAGTGGGTCAGTGAACCCCGCGTTGGGGTCCGCGACCGGATCCGACGACGCAGGTGGTTCTCTCCTGGAACGAGAGGGTTGGTGCCACCATCGCCTCGTAACGCTGCATGGTGAAAGAGTCGATCCAGTTCTCTCTGGGCAGGACGGTGAACAAGTGCGATCGACGATTTCCGATCGGCCTCCCGCCCAACTAATGTCCTCCGGACGATCATCTTAATTCGGTCCACCGGTGTGCCGTGGGCTCGACGTCTAACCACTGGGCGTGAGTTTGATGTTTGCATACTAAGTTGGATTAATGAATCTTTCCTTTCTAGAACCGGGGTTTCTTCAGTCGCCGTTCAACTCGTTGTCTCTCCCGATCCTCGGCGATCACTGCCTTCGACGAAAGGATGAAGGGCCGGAACCACTTGGATGTTGCATGGAACCGTCTAGAACTCTGGGGAAACGGGAGTTTGCTCTTTCGCAGTGCTTCTCGGGGAGTGGGTGGCAAGTCGGTTGATGGGGACCGCCATCGTGCAATGTGGGACGTGCTATACCTCAAGGGGGTCCGTTGGGTGGTGCGTTAGGTTAGTTTTGCTTTGAATACCAGAGTGTCGGTGTTCGCCGGGTCAAGCCTCGACGTCAGGTCGGCGGTGATTTTAAACACTTATTTACAAGACATCGCTCCCACGCAGGCTGTCCATCTGAAGACCGGTACAGAACCAGAAGAGAGCGGGAACGACGCTGGTTAGGGTTTACGCAGGTCGGTTCATCTCACCATACTGCTGTACCCCTACGCGTTGATTCGATACCTTTCCTCCAAGAAAACACACCCAGGTATCCGATTCCGGACCCTTGAACAATCCACCAGATCAGTGGTCACGGTACTGTATCGTGTGTTGGGCTACGTACACTCCGTCTGGGCCGGCCAAGTCCAAATGGATGTAGCTGTGCACCCATTTCTCTTAGACGCGTTTGCTGCGACTACGAGTGATGTGGAAAATGGTGGCTTTGGCGCCACAGTCTCCAGGCGAATTAATCGGGTGCTTTCCTTACCACAAATAGTTCGCAAACCACCTTTGGGCGCACTAATTGTGTCGGTCGCAGACCTGGTGACACCGGACCGAGGTTTCGTCCACCCTCGCTGCAACGCCCTAAAATTTACGTATGATTGTTGTTGCCCCTGCATTTCCGTCCGTTGTAAATCAACGACTGAACCAACTATTGGATGTTCGCGAACGTTGTAGGTCGCGTCTGGATGCTAGAACCTCTCCCAAGCGCCAGGTTCTTGCTGGTCGATAACACGAATGATCCCTCCGAATCCCCGGAAGGAGGAGGCCGGCGCTATGACAGCCGCACCCCCTATCACTGTAGGAAAGGCTAGCACAGGCCACCAGTCCAAAAAGTTCAGCAGGACTTGCGATGGATTTTTTGTACCGTGAGAAGGTGGGCGCTGAAATGTGCCAGCGCTGAAGGTGCTTTAAACGACCCAATAGCGGCTGAGATTTTGGACTGATCCATCAGCATTCCTTTTTCACCTTTGCCACAACGCGTGGAGACCAGTAACGTGGCGGACCGAACCTACAGAAACCTCGTGGCGCTTGGGTTTTGCAATATGGGTACTCCTCTTGTACGCCACAAACCGGTTGGTCAGGAAAATACCCCAGTCGCGTTTCACAGAGGATCTTCGTCATTTACATGTTTTAAGATCAATGAAATGACCACGCTGAAGCACTCTGAGCGCCTACTCGCCCCAACATAAGACCCGGATGGGCCGACGGAGACGGTAGACATCCCTCCTACCGACCTTCGATATGGCGGAGCCTGTGGGCCTCTTGCTTTCCAAACTCTTTCCCTTTCGTCCGCAAGACCTGCTCTTTCACCTTCTCACATCACTCCACCTCACTCTCCACCCGAAAAATTCAGCTGGAGGGGTCGACGTCCCCTCACACCCCTCCATCAGACTTGACCAGCCGGAGTCCCCTAGACCAGAGATCGATCAGACACTTCCGATAGACCCTGGTGCGATACGCGAGCACCTCATCGAGCTGGTCTCTCACCTTCCACCGCTGCTGCCAGACAGTTGCGAGTGGCTGGAGCCCGGAGCACTCGAGGTCGTCGGAGGTTTTCCCATCGACGCTGGTGGTGTCGCAGACGTCTGGATCGGTATGATGGGGAACCGTAAGGTAGCCATCAAGTCTTACCGGTACTCTTTATCTTCGGATTATCTGCCAAACTACGTCGTGAGTGACAACTGACTGATCCATTGCGTGTGTTTTGTCGCCTGAAAACGTGTCGGTAGAGATTCTACAAAGAGGCGTTGGCGTGTAGTCGCCTCAAGGGTCAGAACATCGTCCCGTTTATCGGAATATGTTCTACTCAAGAACACCCGTCGGCCCTCGTCTTTGATTTCATGGACCACATGAACCTCAGAGAGCACCTAAGGAACAATAGGAACGTTGGGAGGCTTAAACTTGTAGGTTTTCTCTACACCGCACCACTCGTGATGCTAACTTCTCGAGGCCAGCTGTTGGAGATAGCACGCGGTGTGGAATACATGCACAAACTAAATGTCATCCACGGGAATATTAAGAGCGTACGGTCTTTCCAACACCACGCTTGGTCACGGACTCATGTTCTCCCAGACTAACATACTTGTCGACCCTGAAGGACATGCCCGCATCGCAGGACTTGGGGCAGCTCTTATCCGAGCCCCTATACCGGGGGTAGATATCGACAGGTTTTTCCACGGCGCTGCTCCGGAGCTTGTTGATCCTCAACATGTCGGGTCGTCAAGCCCAGGAGTCACGAAGGCCAGCGACGTGTACGCGCTTGCAGTCCTATCTTGGGAGGTGGGTACGGACTTTGCGCGCCCTCGACAAGTCACTAAACGGAACGATTCACCGTCAGGTCTTTGCTGGGCAATTTCCATTCTCCGATGAAGGCAAAGTCGCAGCGGTTTTCTCGATGTTGAAAGGACGTCGACCAGCTCGACCCGATCATCCTGAACTTTCCAATCGTCTTTGGAAGACCATTAAGAAATGCTGGGATGCCGACCCAGCTCGACGCAAGGCGATCACAGAGATCGTCGCCGCCCTCGAGGCGGAAGTAATCGCGCATCAGCCGAGGCCACGCATATTGTACCATTAAAACCGGTCCTGATGTGGGACCAACCATATGCCTTCCGTTCCATGCCCCACGCACTTATATTATTCACATGTAGGCCACCACGAACTTGAGTATAAGCTTATTCTCGGCCCGTAATATTTAATACTTAGTTGGATTTGTGAAGCTCCGGCCGCACGGAAATCTAAAAAGACCGAGATATCGAAAAGAGGGCTAAATCGCCGCCCTCCGATAGGTAGCCCAGTTCACGAGGAAACAACAGCAACTAATATGCAGTCTTGTATTGCCCATAGCTGTACATCTACTTTTCCAATTTGAGATCTACTCGTTTCCACAAGAAGGCGACAAAGAAGGCGCTAAAAAAAGCGATTCCCACTGCGGTGGGCTTCTTGAGATGGGCAGAGAGGGGGGTCTTGTACGCGATGTAGATAACTCCGGAGTGCTTGTCAGTGAGATTCTTGTATTTGAACACAACTGCATGTCGGCCAGTGGTATCCAGGTACGTCGTGTGGGTGGAGGATGAGGAGCTTGATGGGACGAACGGCGGGAAGACCTCGACATCACTAACAAAAGCATCTCAATTGGGAAAGCGACCCATTGCGTGGTTCTGAAACTTACGTGGAAGCTTCTGGAAGAATGACCTCGATCTCAGCGTCTTCGACCACAGAGCCTCCGAAGAGGGTCATGATCGGCACGCTGACGACATACCGTCCCTTTTCGGCGTCCCACCCGGAGTAATCCTCCAAAGGAGAATCCCAGCCGAGAGTGAACGAATAGTTCCACCCTCCTAACAACGGGTACCGGGGACGAAGTTCTAAGACGCTGCTCCTCCCAGGAAGGCCACCCTGAGATTGGGAAGGGGCTACTCGGAGATGGGAAGTGGAGACGTTGCCGATGGTATCATAATAGTAAACCGAGTGGATGCCAGGAGGGAGTTGCAAGGCAAGCTCGGTAAGGACATGAGGAGAGGGCCTGTGCTGGTATGCCTGCGCCTGGTGTTCCAGACGGGAGAACTGCCCCTTGAGTCTACAGTCCCAACGACGGTTAGTCCACCGAACGATCGATCGCAGCAAACCACAAACTTACTTTGGACCAGCGTTGTGAAGGTGAATCTCATCCTGGATATTAAGATTTGCCCCCCAGTGACTAATCTCTGCAGTGCGTCGCAAACTCTTTACGGCCAACATTGGGAATCCAAACTCGTAGTGGATGGAGATCTCCTGCTGGTTCTTCTCGACGAAAGCGGTATTCGAGGAGGGTGGGAGATCATGGAACGGTCCATACGTGACAGCGCTTCCGCTCTGGCTTTTGGTCGCAATATTGTCCGCGGTGAAGGCGACCTCTTTGGGTTGTGTGTAACTGAGGACCGGAAATCCAACAGTCCTAGATATCGGAAAACCGTCAGCCACGATATAAGCGCGACAAGTGATTTCAGATGTACTTGAATTTTGTTCGCTGGACGAGAGTCTTGTATGGACTCAGGACGAATAAGTCGGTGTCATACATTAGAGTTTGACGATCGTTCTGCGCAGCCTCAGGTGGGAACGGGTATGCGGCGTGTGTCTGGACGGTCTCCAACACCAAGTTTGCGGTTTGATTCGTATTGAGAGCTTTGGGCAAAGCGACCGAATAGTAGTACGTCGCGCTGGAAATGACAACCTAAGCCACGACAAACCACCGACAGCATGAGATCGGGGACGTACTCGTCACTGAGACCATGGTTCTCTAGACTCAGCGGGGCGCTGTGGCCTTTAACCCTCGCTTCCATCCAACTCGTCGTCTCCCGTTCCTTCTCCGTCAAAGCAAAAACGTACACGTTTGAGCCATCCTCGAGGGCTTTAACGTTATACGTCGAGGTAGTGTACACCAGCGAACCACCAAGATCGATGGACCGAACGACCGCTGTATTCTCGAAGGATGCCCATGAAGGCAAAGCCAGGCCGAGTACGATTGTCGAGAGGTGCAGCAAGGACTGGTGCAACACCATGATCGCAAATGTTGAGGGTAACGGAGGCAGACGTGTCACAGGCACCGCGTGATCAAGCGTGATCTGTACCCAACTCCGAAGCGCCCTCGACCTCCAACAGTGGCGGAGCAGATGGAAAGTAATGGAATTATCTTGGAATTATACTACGAGAATAGCCGTCTACCACGACCACATAGGGCCCATGTTCCGAAGCGGCACGTCTTCCCGAACGTAGCCCGCGGAAACTATCCTCTTCAGCTTCCTGTCTTCGGCCTGCTTCTTGAGCTCAACCACGGTTTTACCCTCCCTCAACACGACGGACATCTTTGCTTCAGGATGAATCTTGACACCGAATCGTCCTCGGCCCTTGATATCTATCCGCTTGTGAAAGTTCTCGCCCTTCGTTACCCAAGCCTCGGCTAAGAGATAGGTTGAGAGACACGGTCGACGGATCTCAAGGAAAGGAAATGACATACAAACAATAAGTTTTTCAGGGCTTAGACCCTTGTACTCTGTAGCGTGCTTCTTGGCCAGGTTCAGCATGCTTTGGATCCTTGTGCTTGCCCGCTTCTCGCTGAACTTCATCTGAAGGATAGCATAGTCGATGGGCTTGCCCGCAATCTGTCGCCCAAGTTTATTAAGTTTCCTCTGGGAAATCTTGAAGTGGGCCGTCGAGTATTTGTGCTGAAAACGGTGGGCGGAGGGTCAGCATCAGAGAGGTGAAGAAACCGCGGAATTTGTGCGAACCTCTTTGTGTTTCTTGCGGAGGACGACAGGACCGGCCAAAGTGGGTTTCTCGCCCTCAGAAGCGACGGCGACGGCGTCGAACAAGTTTCCCGTGCCCTCCTCCGCTTTCTTCTTTCGGACGAGCTCGTGGGAGGCCTCGTCCTCCTTCTCTGTAATGTTAGGACTGAGTTTGTTCGCCACCCAGTTGAAAGGATTGTTGAAAGAGATTCTAAACACCCGGGGTTCTCAGTAAATTATTCGAATGGATCGCTGTTCACGCACCCTCTACGAGGAACCCATTGTACTTGAGATGACGATGCGGCTGGCTGGACCTGGAGAAGAGCTCTCGAACGTGCCGTCGCGCTCACATTAGCTGTAAATCCACGTCAGCACTCCAGACAACGTGCCCAGGTTGTTTAATCACCGTGACGAACGCAACGACCCAAAGCCTGCATCGGACGCGGCGGAAGAAACGGAAGGAAGTAGCCGACACGTGGAATCCAAATCGCACCCATCACCCTCTTAGACGTTCCACGACCCACTACCTCTCAGCAGCATCGATGCTGTATTTTGGAACGTTTTTATACGTCGGCGTTTTGCTGGTTAATGCTCTGGCTGTCTTGAATGAGGAAAGATTCCTCGCTAGAAGTTCGTACTGCCGTATTTCGTACAGTTAACTGCTTTCTGACGCACAGTTTGCCAATTCTTACAGTTGGTTGGGGCTCTACGCCAGCGCAAGCCGCTGCTGCTGGATACAACCAACCTTACGGGCAAGCCTACGATCAGGCGGGGTATGGAGGGCAGCAGGATATCAGCGTGAAGGCGAGGATAATAAACCTCATCAGCGCAGTGAGGACATTGATGAGAAGTGCGTCCCCTCTGTGCACTACTGCTTCGTATTCCGCATGAGCTGACCCTCTTCCAGTACCTCTGATAGGACTGAACCTAATTATAATTCTGTACGAACTGATCCTTGGTCGGTGAATCACGCTCAAGAGCCACGTTTTCCATTCCACCTCCACGTTGACGGCCTTTCTCATTCCCACTTGCCCTCGTCCGGGTTTCTCGGAACGGTGATGTTGTTCAATTTCCTCCATGCAGTCTCGATCTGGCGAACAAAATCGGGGACGGCGTATCCTTCCTGTTCCCCGAGGGTCCAGTATTCACACCAGCTATTGAAGGTTCCACGCTCCGGGCTCACCTTGCACCTCTTCCATACACTGTCGTGTACGCACACACTTCTGTTGTTGATGGATACTGTGCAGCTCACACTGTGACCCTTGAGCATGAGTTCGACATCAAAGACGTTGCCACTCACGAAATACCCCTCTCAACAGTACCCTCGACGTTGTGCAGCAGCAATTGTGCACCCTCTTCGTCGACTCCATCCGCGTCTGGTCCGGCACAGTTTCTGATGATGCCCCACGGTATCTTCGCTGCTATAGCACACTTCTGGGCGGTTTCCAGGTGGCCAATTTCCTCCTTTCCCGCTCGGTTTTGACACATGATAAAATTCCACCATTCCTGCTGTGAGGCGTACTTCCGCACGCAGAGCTGTTGCACGTCCCCCGCGCAGTCGAGCCAGTCTGAAGAACATCGGACCCCATACTTTTCATCATCGGGCCAGATGCTATGTAGTTGTTCCCATGAGACCTGTGGACTGCACCGCTTATGACAAAAAATACGTACTCCTTGACATACGCGAACGTCATATTTACTTTGTCTGAGACCTGTTTGAGGACCTTGTCGAAGACAGTCTGGACATAGAGAGCGTCATCATCCTTTGAAGTGACACCCAAGCTGACCGGGACCCTTATGGTTTGATTCGCGGCGAACACCGCCTGCGACGCAAGTCCGAGTGGAAGAATTGGAGTTATTAGGATGAGAGACAATAGTACCCGTGCATTCGAGCGTTCATAAAGCATGTATGCGCCGTGAAGATGCAGAGGAGAGGGAGTCGGAGAAAGGGAGGACAAGTATTACGTAATCACCGCTATCGTTTCTCAGCTTCGGTCCATATCTGCTTCGCCTCAGGGTCGTTGATTGGCGGTTCGAAGTACTTGCATCGTGCTTGCAAGGCTGGGAGACGATATTAACGGGACGCTGGGACAAACGCCACGCAGGTAAGGTTCATACCGTTTGCTGACCTTTCCCGAACAATCTTTTCGACGGTGCGCTCGTTGTGGAGTTGTGTACGCTGGACACCGGGGGCGGGAGTGTGTGAGTGTGTGGGATCAGATACGCACACAGAGACCCACCACCTACCTTGATGTCTGCTGAGTATAACTCCGCTTGGGCTTTCCGCCGAGCCCGGAGGTCTGCACCGCTCGTCTGGTCCACGAGGAGCTTGTTCTCTTCGTAGGATGCGTCTAGAACGTCTACACAATAGTTGATGATCCGCGTACGACGCCCCCAATTAGCTAAACAGCCCCCACAGATGCCAACGATGTGAGTAAAGTTCAAATTGACCGGAGGGTCCACAATCGCACGAGGGACGCATACGGACCAACAAGCTCGCGCCACACCTGGAGACACGCCTGATCTTCTATGGTGCCCTTTCCAACGGAACCGGTACGATCCATATCCCGGTATTGCGCAATCGTCCTGTTCAGGCGCATCGGAATCGAATCGTCAAGTTTCCTGTACTCCTTCATAAGATCTGTCCAGAACAGGTGATCAAGCCGGCGAACAGGGGGCGGTAACCGTAAGGCGTACCCTTGAAAAGAGATATGTTATGACATGTTGAAGCGGTAACGTGGACTGTCTGCGTTGGCACAGGTGCTTGGATCGCCAGGCTGCCGAGTGGAGGAGGTGGCATGCGGAGTTGTCCGAACTTCGATCGTGAGCTGGCGTCATCCCACAGCCTGATCCGCGACGATCGACCTCATCTCGTCCCGGTCTTTCACTGTGGTAGTTCGAGTTCCGAGCTCGGTCTACCGGACTGACAGTGGCGCCCCTTATCCGATATTCACCGGACCCGACTGTCCTATCAACAAGTTTCCACCCTCGGCCGACGGGCGGGGTCAAAACCGACCCTCTTTGATCTCTTGCGGTGGCTCAAAACCCTACTACCTCTTCCAAACCTTGTTCAGTTCACTGATACTACGCTGAATTCAGCGATCAGTGTACGCGTCAAAAAATTACACCTATAATTACCGTCCGGAGGATCCCTGCCGGAAAGCAATTGACCGCCGACCCTGCATCTGCTAGTTGGGTGTCTAATTCCACTCACTTTCGTGATCGCGTGGTATATCCTGTGGAACGTCAAACTGCATTTTAATCGGATCTACATTGGGTGTATAACTTCTTTTGATTGACTAACATCCCCTCCGGGTCACATCAGCCTCGAGGCAGAGAATGCTTATATGTGACCTTTGCACATTTATTACCTGTATCCCGAGTCGCCTGGTTCTATCGTTCTGGTGAGCCCTATCAAGTTCCGACCCACGGTTACGAACTTTAACTCTCCGCTGATGGTCGGAGAGAACGGCCCAGGATTCGGCGACTATCAGCTCCTGGTACACTTCTTGTGGCGCCCGGGTCAACTCCTGGCATCGCCTCTAGATATTTCCAAAGTGCGGTCGGAGGCAACTGAATGACTTGCCTGCCTTTTAACATGGAACGTCCGTAGTCAGGAACGGGCCTACGTAGCGGCGATTACTGGAAAATGATGCGACGACGCGAACCTTACTGATAAAGGGTTCAGGGTTCCAGTGTATCATTGGGATTTATCCCACTGGTGTATGTGGCAGCCTGAGGGACGTTCTCAGGGGTGCATTACTGCGACGACGTTCGGCCGACGTTCTCGTGTTAGAGGTTGCGGATCGACCCAAATCCGTGCTGTCTGACTCCTTGCACTCAGTGTAGGTTCGGCGCGCATTGGGGTCTCGTGATGGTGGTGGCGGGGATGTCTAAGCCTGTGGCTCATCGGGCACAGTGCCTACCTCCAAGTGCAGCGGCCAAAGGATAACTGATGGATGTGATTAATAACGAGATGGGCGAAGGTAAGGGGAGTGGTGGCGACGGCCACCTGGGAGCCAATCGTCGGTCGCCAATCTCAGCATGACGTCACACTGTAGTTTCTCGGTGCGATCCCTCAGGCTCACTTAGACTCGACTTAGTAGCCGGGGTCCGGCTATAAATCAATCCGTGGCGGGCGGGGTCATCGGTAACATATTCTTCAATTCAACGACAACTCGGGCTGCCGGCTTTGAGGAAGGCGGTTATGAGCGCGCCCGAACAAACGGCCTTCCAATTGTTCCACCACACCACATGAAGCTTCCCCGTCCTCCCGATCTGGATTTCAATGTCGAACAAGGCGACCAAAGCGCCCACCAATTCTAGTTGGTGGCCGATCACCAGTGCACAGATACCCTGTTGTGGTATGCAGCAGTGATCTCGGATCCCCGATCTCAGGGTTGAACATTGAACGCTGGTCGACCAAATGTCTCGATGGCAGGAGCGAAACGGCAGCAAGTGCTCTGAACACTGAGCCAGACGGTTGTCGGTACCGAAAACTCCCCGAGTTTTACCAAGGGGAGTGAACAGCCCTCTCTTCCCATGGAAGCTGCAGTGGATGGAGAGCATGACCATAATCGATTAACTGGGGTGTGCTGCGTGGTACAAGAGAGTAATATACAGGCAGCAACTAATGTAACGGGATTAGTGGGTCGATTAAGTAAACTAGAAACGCGATCGAGAAACGTCGGGTGTCACCCTTCGTGTTCGCCTTTAACGACGGCTGCAAAGGATCATCAGGGTTAAATAAGCGAAGGGTGCAATATTGTAACAACTTACTAATGTCCTTCAACGTGCCGTTTCATAGAGTCACGGTTCTGGTGCGTGATCCCGCACGGAGGACAGCCAGGACCATGAAACGCACACCGAAATGCAGGTATGCTCGGTATCCATTGCACAACGGTGTTCCAGGGGATATTGGGAGCGGTGGCGATAATGGGTGGGTTGGGGGTATCCACAACCACCAGGTTACTGCGGTTGGTTAACATGCGAGGTAGGAGATGCAAAGAGCGTAGAGTGCACACCCAGAAGTGGCCATATGTCCCCAACCTTCCGTAGCATTCCTATCGTTAAAACTTCAGTGAAGCGGACGGAATCCATGGAACTGGAGTGAAGCTCACAATCCTCGAGACATTGTTCTTGAGCTTTGAGAGTGGGTGATTCTCTAGCCGGGTACTGATTCCATCCTCCGAAACCCCTGCGGTTTTGTATCATTGCCTCCAGGATCTGGCGCTAGAGGGTATGCTTGTGGCGACGGGGAATAACCAGAACAGAGGTAAGACGGCTCGGACTACGTGCTCCTACACTGAATGGCCCCGAATGGATGTTCTGTGATGACCAACGCGGCACGCCAGAGAGTGTGGGTCCCCATTCACTAGCCAAACACGGGGGCTTATCAGGGCCGCGCTTACCACTCACCACCGGAGTACAGGCGAGAGCAAACCATTGCGAAAGTTCAGTGGAATGGGTTCGGTGATGAAAAGGGCTGCCATTTTTACGTAGTAAGCAACAAAGTGACATTCGGAGCGTGGAGAAACACAGCACCAATTAACTACTCAAGGAAAGGGTTTTCCGAGCACAAGCTATCGTTTTTGGCATACAAGCCTTGGTTCTGAGAAACGGGTGGTCTAGATGCTACGGAAGTGTCAGCAAAGAGCGCGCGCCGTAAGGGTTTAATGGATCTCTGTGAGTGGTCTTGGGTCGTGGTTTGTGGGTTAGGTTCTCCTGGGTCGACCTCCATACCTTCCCCCTCGTCTTCCTCCTCAAGCGCGTCTTCTGCTTCGTAATCATGCCGGTTGCGCTTTTTTGGTGACGAAAAGGGGGACGGAGTCCAGTTCCTAAGCACTCGATGGTTGATATCGCGAGAAGACTGGAATATTTGTGCCGGTTCCGCCACACCCTCGCTTGCACATGTGTGCCCGTTCTGGGCCACAAGGGGTGCTGTAGGGTCGACAGAGTAGCCCTCCATAACACCTGAAAGACGCTTTACACACTGTGGACCCCCCAGATGACAGGCACTGGACTCACTCTTACGAACTCGCGCCGCGCGGTTCCGAAGGAGTGCCCGAAGCTCCTCCGTGACACTGAAATGGCGTCAATGATTTTGATTCTTCCCTGAGTACGCGCCATACCCGTCGTTACGCGTTGAGGTGTCGACAACGCTTTGGGAGTTCAAGGTGTTTTCCGTAAACACGCGTTTGGATGGAGACCTATCCATTCTCAGGTGTGGTTCGCGATCAAGCAATGGGCGCGGGCACATGGCGGTTACGGTTTCCGTTGATCTAACTGTTACCGGTCGAAGCGAAGTAATCAAGCATGGTTCGTCGGCGGCATGATTTGTGTGCATACGAGGAGGACGGAGGATGCATGTGGGCTCCCCAGGACACCCACATAATAGGTTGCGGAAACGTACAACAGATGTGGTGGAGTGGGGAGCGATGGATCTGCTATTCTCTTCCGCAAACATACAGTGAAGATTGAACGAACCGCACCGCTTTCCCGCCCAGTTCCCCCCCTTTTGTTGTACGGCCCTGGGCTTAGCGGACACAGGTCGAGGTTACCCCCGCCACATGGGTTGAGATGTCGGCGATCACGTCCAGCGAAAACCCGGACGAGCGGCAGTGAGCTCGCTATCCCGAACCCTACCAGCGACCTCCTTGTCGCCCCCCGCAACGTCCAGCAGGGGGAGACTCCGCTTCTCTCCCGACTTTTTTCGCAAGCAGATGGTCACACCCAACCGTCCTCCCTGGTTTTTGGTCTTTACCGCACTCAACTTCTCCCTACCCGTCTGGTCCGCGATCTCGACAAGCACGCCAACACCACCGCTTCAATGGCTCAACATAACTCGTTTATTGAGTGGCCCAAGCGCTCCTCCCCTCAAGGGTGCTTCCATAGGTTATGACGAGACGGTTAGAACGCTCATCGTGTTCGGTGGCGAGTCTGAGAGCGGATTTCCGACTTCAACGACCTATCTGTGTGTCCGATCCCTATTTCCCGATATACCCGAAGCTAACGCTCCATCGCACCCGCAGTCTCAATTTGGATTCGCTCATATGGACCATTCCGAACCCTCCGAGTGGTCTCGTCGAGACGCCACCACCTCGAAGTAGAGCCATCAGTGGATTAGATTGGGCTGCAAATCAGCGTCAGTGCCAAATCGTGATTGGCGGTCGAGGAGCCGATGGGAGTGCGCTTTCAGATGTCTGGGTCAGTATCGATTGGCTATGTTTCCGCAGGATTTGGGCTGACTGGTATACTCAGGAGTACGATTACCTTACCCAATATTGGTCGTCCGTTACCCTCTCACCGGGTGGTCCTTCTGGTCGCTGGGGGGCCGCTGGCGGCAACGATCGCCGAGTGCAATACCTCGCAACTGCCGGGTTGAACAATTCGTTTTATCTTTCTGGTGGCCAGAGCAAGGACTCCATATCCCATTTGTCCGACCTGTGGCGACTGAACGTATCGGGGACAGTCTCGCCCAACAATCCGGGTCAAGTGTTTGGGAGTTGGGAATCTGTGTCTATCTCCGGCACTCTCCCCTCCATGCAAGGTCTCGCTGGTACTGTTATATCACAACATGTCATCTCATCTGGTGGGTGTAACAACACCACACCAGCGAACAACGATGATGGGTGTGCCGTGGGAGATTCCTTCATTATCAACACTTCATCTGGAAATCCAATCGACCCACCGTCTTGCCCTGCTCCCCGGTATGAGGGAGTTATGGTTCCCAACATGAACACTGCTTCCTCGAGTTTCACCTCTCAAGCGCTTCTGCTACTGGGCACTTTTGACTCCAATAAGTGGGACGACGCGGGAGGCCTATCAAAAGGGGAGGTCGTATGTCACTTTCACATCTCCATCCTCTACCACTATGACCTCTAATCACTTTCGGTAGGCAATCCTCGACACTAACACCGGCTCTTGGGCCAGGATCTTGCCAGCGGGGGATCCCAGCTCTGTCTTTCCGTATCCCAGCCCTCGCAGTGGTGCCGCAGCCGTCGCGTACCAGCAAGCTCTGATAGGTGGGTCGAGGACCGGAGCAACGGATACAATCGTGTTTGGTGGACAAGACGCGAGCGGAAAATACCTGTCCGAGATCTGGCTTCTCCGCGCGTACAATGGGGTCATCACAAAGTCTGGCGAATCGTGGACAGGCTTCGGGAACGGACAGCTCCAGTCCGGTCAAAACGCAAGTGGTACGGGAGTTACGAACTCTTACATGGACACCTGCGCGACGCCGATCAATGCGCCCCAACCATCTACGACCTCACATGTTGGCCCCTCCCCCACATCCACAGGGGCCCCAAACAATGCTATTACACAGTCATACAATGTCAGTATCCTCCATAAGATATTGGCTCCCCTCTCCGTCGCGCTGGTGCTTCCCGCGGTCCTTGTCTATCGCATCTACTCCCCCTCCCTGAAATCATCGTTGGAATCTTCTCCCGGCCCCTCGTCGATATTTACCCCATTGATCCTCGGTTTTATTATATTTGGTCTGGGTATCGCTGGTCTCGTTACTTCCTTCACGTCCATCTCACATAACCAGTCTCTCGCCAAACGTGCGGACTCGTCCTTGTACCTTCGGACGGCGCACGGAATCGCCGGAGTCGTGCTCGCTGCCACCTTCTATGTCGTCGTTCCTGTGGTTTTCCTCTCCACTCTGTTCCTGCGTCACCGCTCGGCCGGACGGGGTTCACTCTCACAAGATGAAGCCGAAAAGTTAGCAACGACAAGCCCTCCCCCCAGCACGCCGATGTTGGACGGTACTCTCGATCGTCAGCATTCTCCCAACCATTCGAGGAGTCATTCCAGTACTGGGCTCCTCCAGTTCTGGAAACGTAGCATGGATAGGAGCAGGTCAAGCGATACAGAGGGTGACGAGTTCGGCGTGAGAGATCCCCCGTCCTCCGGGCAGTCGAGAGGGTTCGAAGTCGTGAATCGGTCGAAGCACACCCGGGGCGCCAGCTCCCATAGCATGAGTGGTTTCATCGATCATGGCATTGCCCGCCCCCAAACTCCAACGCGACTGGGGGAAATTAGCTGGTTGAACCGGCGGCGGATGGTCAACACCGTGGTACGTACACGTTCCAGTCGGCGCTGCGGGATACTCACAGTGTTCTGTGCATGCCCAGGGCGACCTCGATTACGCCCTAACGCAGATTACAAGAACATCGGCTCCCGTGACTCCAAATACTACGGATGTCCTACTCAACAGGGAATCGATGACTAGCGCTCGCAGTTCCCCCCCTCCTCCCGTCAACTATCCCTCACCACTCGAGGCTGTTTTCCACACAATCTTCCACGCCCTGTTACTTGCACTCTGCACTCTCTGTCTTGTTCAGTTGTGGCGGGGGACTACAGTTGCTACATTCGCCGTATTCCTCGTGTGGACCGTAGGATTTTACATCGCGATGGTTGTTCTCGCCTGGTATGGTCGGCCGGGGGCGTCTATCCTTGCGGTCACATTATCTCGATTACGGGCACGACCAGACCCACACCATCCCAACCTCCCACAACCAGGCTCAAGACCCATGTCCTCGACAACGCCCGAACCATCGTCATTCACCCACGATCTCGCTAGCCCTTACCTCCATTCGCCACCATTCAGGGCAGCTCAAGGGGATGAATACTACGACATGATGAGTACAAACAGACATCACGAGGATGGTGAAGATGATCCTTATGATGACGAGGACGAGGAAACGAGGCAGCAGAGGATCGAGGGTGAAATGAGCCGGAGGGACGTGTCGATCGTGACTGTTCCGAAGAGGAAGTTATGGGTCGCAAATCCAACATGACACTTCTTCCTCACCGGGTGGAACCCCCGTGTTTTCACAAGGCTCCTTTCTCTTCTTTTTATGACCCAGGTTGGCTGCGCCATTTCATGACTGCCTCTCCTTCGCCGGACTCGATTCTGCTCCGGTCCTTACGATACTCGGATCTTCCATTCTCTCACGCCAATTCCAGGTGGACTCTACTCGGTCAATCTGTTACATTCTGTTCAAGGACTCTTTCTCACTTTCTTTTATGTCTTCTCGCCCTTCCCCCTCCATTGGCCCATCCAGACCCTCAAAGGTTCACCCCCCCTTCGACTTTGATTAATCTGCTCACTCGCCTGCTATCGATTACCCTATGGGTCTCCTTCTCCGCCACAAAATTACATTCCCATATAAACATGTACGCACCCAGTTTTGTCAACTTACTACGCCTCCCTCTGTTTTCCCTCTCTCCCTCTGTCATCCTTCTATTTGCCACCCTACAAAGCGATTCGACTTTTCCGATTTCTTGGTCATTTGGTGTTTCTTGCTTCACATATGCTTCACGGACTACGGTGTACTTATAGGTTCCTTATTGTGCACAAGAAATACTCAAACTACGCATTCGAGTTGCCGGCGCAATGATCGCCAGCCCGTGGGCCCGCCTGACGGAGTGCACGGGGTGGTGATCCCACAAGGGCGATGTCTGTAGGCCGCCAAGGAACCAGCTGCGCGTATTTTCAGTTCGTCCGCTTCGTCCGCCTTGTGCGAGTTGCGTGCTCTGTGGCCCTCACCTTCCTATTCGCATCCTCCAGATTTCAGTTGTGGGTTACGGGGGCTGCGAGGGTTCGGGCGGGCCGGGACACATCGAACGCGAGACGTCCGATTCTCCACGCAAATGGCCTCCAAAAAACAGGTCCGCACGTGGTAATACTATAAGGGGCTCGTGGAGGGACATAGATTCACTCTCACTGGACTGAGGAAAGCGGTCTTCAGTAGGAAACAGGTTCCCAACATTGTACGTTGATTGCAGGAAGATGTAACGCCTCGAGAGGGGTAAAAAGCATGAACAGCACCTGTAAGGAAGGAGGCGCGTTATTGTACAGTAACATATGGATCAAAACGACTTCGTTAACACAACTATGCGGCCAGTGTGCTGTGATGATGCTGTCACTAGTGCCACACCCACACACCTATATCAACTCCATTGAATTTGACGTGGGGGAATTCTTTTGCCATATCGACCACCCTGCGAAGATGGCATCCGCGTCGATTACAGCTATTTGCGTTTAGATAGTCCACCTCCGCCCCAGTTCGTTGTTTACCTTTTGACAGTATTGGGGCTCGGCACCCCGGAATGACCCACAGGCTGGAGCCGCGTCCCCCGCAGGGCCCCAATATGATCAAGAGATAACAGCTGTCGTTCTGTACAAGATTCCGTAGGAGGCGGTCTATCAAGACACAAATGGCTGCGGATCTGCCTGCGCCGGAGTATTCATATTCACAATGAGCCACCCATAAAAGGGAACTGCGTCACACCTGTCACAAAATGGTCACGGTGTGGGCAGTGTGGACCCATTCGTCACGCTTTTCCGAACTCCCATCGTCCCGATTTTTTCACCACCAAGAGGACCCGAGAACATCTTGTCTTTGCTACAGATGTCTTAAACAGACTCACAAAGATTCCCCACAAAAATGCTGCAGGCAAGAATACCCGTCGTGACAAGATATTGTGATCCTGCATTCCGACGCATTTTGGGAAGACCGGTCAAGATGCCTACCCCATATTTTTCTACGGTAGATATTGTACGACAGCAGCAATGTATAAAATGTTGTGGCCCTATACCAAGATCCGCACTCGGAATCGCCACTGACTCATTGAGTGATGGTGGCTCATTGATGGACCCATGACTGTCCTGTTGGCGTTTTTCCTTTGAGGTACGGATGTGCTAGAAAAGTGGTGGGTTTTCCTGGTGGCATACCCTTGGGCATTGCCAAGACGCTCGGGAGAAAGGGCTCCTCACACTCCCGAGATCGCAGGAGCGAACAATATGTATTCACGTCCGCTTGCTTGGTGGGGGAGTACTTGGGGGTATTGGGAGGGGGAGGGGGAGGGGGAGGGGGAGAGGGAGAGGGAGGGGGAGAGGGAGGGGGAGGCATGTTAGTGTTAATCTTGGGGAGGGCCTTAATCTTGGATGAAAGGGTGCCTGGGAAAGGCTCGCGCTTGGCGGCGTAGTGGCTACGGGCGTATCCGGCCCAGTCGGCCCAGTCCTCGGGCTCACGCGAGAACAGGAGGTTCCTGGCCTCGAGTTCTTGGGCTGTTGAAGGAAACCAGGGTCAGATTGTGGTGAGATGCGATAGAGAACGATCGGGGAAACTCGCATTCTGGCTCAGGACCGGGCGAACGGGCGACAGGATTGGTCAAGGCGCTAACGGAGAGAGCGCCGATGGCGAGGAGGGTGAGAACGGCTTTGGGCAACATGATGATAGGGAGTGTCGTGAGGGAGAACAGATAACAACGGCACCAGGCCTCAAGTTTGGGGGGAGATAGGAGAGATGGACTGCGGTGGCCTGCACAGCGGCTGAGGAAACCAGGAAATGCATCTCGACCCTTTTATATATTTCTGGGAAACCGTCGGTGTCGAGTTCCGACGCATGGTCGACGGCGGATGCACCGGGCCGAGTGGGCCAATCTTAGATGAGGCTCACCACCAACACTCGTTCGGGCGGACCCTCGGCCCGGGGATCGCCGTCGGCGCTTCGATTACGATCCGATACCCCGACGTTTGAGCTGTTCAAGCTCACAGGAAGATCATCCATAGTAATCTAAAAGTCGCCCTCGAAGCAACGTGTGGGGACGATGCCAACGGTCAAAACGGATCCCAAGCGAATCTCGACCCCGTGGGCACTGTCGGTCGTTGGCCAGATGGCTACCATCGGTTGGTAGTAGCCGCGTGAACTGCCCGACCCCGAAGTAGCGAGCAAAGATCTCGGCTCTTCCGACTGCCGTTTGTTACCTGCCGGCTGTCAAAGTCTCGCGAGACAATCAAACCTCAGGGAAGTCACCCTCGACCACACCATCTGGTACAGGGTGGCCCAGCCCATGTCCAGCCCACAACATCAACTGCGACTCGCAAAGTCCG
>Ga0307509_10003667_pt1 | contig 22972 bp, 21 predicted proteins | sample 10_EM_MG_FD_202245 | JGI IMG/M metagenome (GOLD analysis project Ga0307509, IMG submission 202245) | Populus trichocarpa ectomycorrhiza microbial communities from riparian zone in the Pacific Northwest, United States - 10_EM | ecosystem: Host-associated > Plants > Roots > Unclassified | place... | reverse complement strand
TGGGCGGTATCCCGGTTCATGAGAAAGATGTTTGAACCAGAATCTAGGAGGACGTTTATCACGTGTTTTCGTCCTTTAATTTCGATAAATGCTTTCCCTTCAGGGCAGGCATAATGCTTAGGTTTTTTAATGGGTCTAGAGCTTTCGCTCTGTTCATGATGAACTCTTTTCATCGTCGCGGTTACAAGTAGTGTGGGGGTTTGTTACCGCGCCTGCGCAGTTTCGGCTCTTAAAGCCTCCTCAGACAAACATTTTACAATAAGTGTCTATAATTTTGATATCGGGCAGCCCATTACTAGCGGTCTTTACCTCCTGCCGAGGAGTTCCCATATCACAGGAGTGGTGGTTCACTAGAGTACCTCTCGAGTTCGTGACTAGGATGTGCGGTCCTTTATCGTCGTCTTAGCCCTCGTATGAGACTGTCCGCTGTGACGAGTCCACCGTACCTCCACCTTCGAGTTTGGTCTCACTCCCGAGACCCCCTCGGACACCATTCGTCGGGCATGAACCTTGTGCCCAATAGAGGCGCCCCCAGCTTCTATTTGCCCGGCTTTTTTACTCGGAGGGAAAGTCAGGTTGCCCTGGATTTCGACCCTCCTCACGCGTGTCGTGCAACTCAAGTTCCGTTCCTGCGAATGGTAATCTTCTTTTTCCCTTTTAGTCTCGTCCCGTCTTCCTTTCCCACTCTCATCTGGCTTCCTGCCCGATCCTTCTCCCTCATCATCGGGGTCTCCTCCCCCTCCGCCTCCTGGAGCTCCTACCGCTCCGTGTCGTGGTGGTGGGGGTGGTGGTCTTCCTCCTCCTGCCCCTGAAGCCTCTGGTGTCGGATCTGACACCTTGTCTTTCCCTTTCACCTGACCCAACAATTGTTCCACCAGAGCCTTAAGCACCGCGATCTCACCATCTTGGGCTTCTCGAGACTCCTGGTGGTGTTGTAGCTCATTTCTCACAAGATTAATAGTTATTTCGTGAGCTGCCAGTTCCCGTTTGTGTTGCTCGTTTATTCGAACAATTTCCTGGTCAAGGAGTAGGTCCCTGTGCATGGACTGTTCGCCAGCCCCCTGCACGGCTTCGTGGAGATGAGATGTGACAGCCTCGTGTCTGGCTTGTCTTTCGTCTGTCTCCCCCAGTCGTTCCGCTACCTGGGTTGCGAAGCTTTCTTGGACTTTTTGAGACTCCAAGTCCAGAAGTCGTACTTATTCATCTACTCGGGCGAGTTCTCGACCGACCATCTGGACCCCCGATTTCAACTGATTTTTGACTTTCACCAATTCTTGGGCCATTAATAGGATGTTGGTCGGGATGGAATTGAACGCAAGATGTTGTCTATCTTGACAGACAGTAAGCTTTGGGTCAAATCGGCCGAGGATTTGCTCCAATCTTTGGATCCGACCGGTCATGAGGGATTCGCCTGTGGGTTCAGGTGTTCGGCGACCTCCTGGGCGTCTTCCTTTTCCGTATTTATCTAGGAAGCCTAAGCCCACAGGGGATCAGGGTGTCCGATCCGCCGAATGCGATCGGACGAGGTGGGTGACGGTGGTTTCCACGCTTGGGGCTTGAACGGAGGAGAGCTCATCGCCTCCTTCGCTTCCTTCCTCCCTTCCAGGTCGTCTCCTCCTTGCCACTCCATGGCTTCAGGAGCTTTGGGGTCAGAAGACATTTCTTTGACTTCTATAAGGAAAACTTATCTTTTGTTTCCTCCCCAGACTTCGGGGATTTCAAACTCCGGACTTGAGCGTCTCCCGTCGCTGTGGTACCCGACGTACCAGACCTGACCAATTTCCTCCTCTGGTTCGTAGTAACGGCACCCTTCGCCTTCCCAATGTTGGTATACGGCTTCTAGGTCTTGGGTAGTGATGATGTTTTCTGGAGCTGTCCAGAATGCGTAGGTTTCGTGATAGGGTCTTTGTGTTCCTAGTTCCCTTATGAAGCTCAGGGAATACACTTGTGCTATTGAGGTGGTCCTCAATGGTTTGGTTCAAAAAGGATTTTGGGTTTGGGAGTATAAATGTCTCTGCCAAACATTCGTCTTGGTAACGATGAGAAGTATCAATATACTGTTAGGTGGTAGCTTCGGCGTGAGGTATTCCGACAGCTAGGACCTTAATCGTGATTATATCGGAGAACTCGTTAGGAAGACACGAGTAATGTAGGCTGGATATAATGGTTTGCTTCGATATAGATCGTCGAAGTATTGGTAACGATATAAAAGTGTAGAATAACTTATTATATTGATAAGATCTCTTCTCTGTGCTTGTTGTGTCTAATAGCAGCGAAGATGCTTCGATATTTATATTCCGCGTCTGAGCAATCGCGGTATATATGCTAACTCTATACTAACTAAGTACCTTGCCCGCAACTCTGCGAACCTGTACCTGAGTGCGAACACTCGTAGACCCTGAAAACTTTCTACCACACTTTTTGCTCCCATGGTCAACTTATCGGTCTGCGCTTCTATTATTCCTGATGGTGTGGAGACCACGTCAGGTGTCAGCTCATTCGTTTATCCGTTGACAACTATGGCTACAAATTATCTTGCCCTCGTGCTTGTCAAGGGTAGTCTAATTCGCTGGACAGAAGATGGCCATTCTTCTTTGGTTGGTTCCGTCGAGAATTCGGTATGCGACTGCATCTCGTATTCTGGTCTTCCGGCATTACATGACTTGTCCTCGGGATCGTACCTATAGGTTTATTCCCTCGGACTCCATCTTTTACCAACTTGTCCTTTGTGGATTCACCCGATCCACTTACTGGGCATAGTTACCGCCTTCATACTCTACATGACTTTGTAGGTACGAGTGGACTAACTTTCGTGCAAAACGTCCCGTTACCTTCGACCCACTCTTCTGACTGCCTGTCTTCAAGTGTCTGTAACCTTATGCGCCGTCGTCCGATTCACCTGCCTCCACTTGCATAAGGTGCCCGGAGGTCACCCCTCATATATCCTGCGAACAGGATCCGGTCGGACGGACGGCCGCAACGTATACGGTGTTATAAGGTGTGTTCTGTTGATAGTGGTCTTTGGTGTTGGGACGCCACTACCCAGGTGGCCAGTGATGACGCGCCGTCCCAACGCTGGGGCTGGAGGGGGGTGTTATCTTTTTCCTTCGAAGTTCGGGTGCGTCAAGGTAGGGTAACTTTGCCCTGTAAATCCTTACGGGGAGTCCGCGCGCCTAACAGTTGACCCCTATCGGTCTCTCCCAGCTTAGGGACTTGGTAATAGTTGCTTTCAACTATTTCTTCCATGATGAGTTGTGCGATTCGATCGCCGTTTTGGATTCGGTAGCCCTGGTCGCTTATATTGCGTAGGACTGCTTTGTTTTCGCCGGTATAGTCGGAGTCGATCCCCCCTGCATTGACAGCAAGCTGATGTTTAACTGCCATGCCGCTTGGTGGGGCTATCCGTCCATAGGTTCCTCTGGGTGGTGTAATTGATATTCCGGTTGCAACAACTTCTTGTCCAAGGGCTAGAATAGTCCTTTCTTCCTTTGCGTACAGGTCATGTCCTGCCGCCTTTGCCGATCCTTGAGTCTGTAATCTGGCTTGAGGGTTGAGTAACCTAACTCGTATCCTCTGAGCTTTCTTGCTTTGAGTCGCGCCGAACTCGACTTTCAAGTTCTCTTCTCGCGCTTCGTCTTCCAATATTGCATATACTGCTGGTGATTCCTTTAACACCATGTCGTACACCGTTCGCTTTCGAAGGTGATCTTTCCTTGGCCCCAGTCGATTCGGGGACTGTGTTGCTTTAACCATGGGATCCCCAGGACAACCTCATGGTTGGGTAGTTTAGCCACTTGGAAGGTTGCCAATTCCCTATGGCTACCAATGACCATAGGTACTTTCGCTATATGGGTGATTGGTCCCATAGCGCTGGGTTGGCCATCCGCGAGCTAAACTTCCCTTGTCGTCTTTGCTTGCCTGGTTCTGATATTGTATTTGCTGCAGAACTGTTTGTCGATAACGTCCTCGGTTGCGCCCGCGTCGATCATTGCATTGATGGTGACTTGTCTTTTCACGCTGTGTAGTCTATTTGGACGATGATATGGTCGTTCTTGATGTCCAGTGTTTCCGTATTGTTCAGTGCCATGTAAAGGTTCCTCATCTCAGTGGGCTTTGGTTTGGTGTTGTCCCTCAAACCATTGCTTACTGGGGACTTGCGTCTTTTCCCGACTCTTCTTCAGTTTCTCTTTCGATCTCCATTTCCCCTGCCTTAGGTGGTGGCCTCCATTGCTTCTTGTTGTCGTTTTTTAGTTCCTGGCTGGCTCCTTCTTTGTTGTTTGCTTGGCCCTGGCATGCCGGAGCTCTGTGTCCTCGTTTGGCACATTTGAGGCATAAGTGTGCCCTCATTCTCTGTTGGTATTCTTTGGCCGAGATGTTGAATCCTGGTCTTCGTCGCGTAGCGTCCAATTCCATTGGATCACCTCGATTTTCGCTGACCGGCGTAGGTCTAAATATTCCATTGATGTTTCGTAGTGTTGTGTCAAACTTCCCCGTCGGTCTTCCTTTCCTAATGTGGTCCATCATGCTGTTTTTGTTTCCTTTCGCAATTGCCCATCGGGGAATGTCCAGGGTCGTGTTGAGATTGTCTGTTTCGCCTACCTCCCAGGCGTCTTGTAGTTTCTTTGACATTCCTCCTAATAGGAGTCTGGTCAAGGTTCCTGCATCGTATTCAGTCTCCTCTGCTATCATTCTGAATTCGTTCACATAGTCCGTCATTGTTCTTCCGCTTTGGGTGATGCCCGTGATCTTATTTCGGGCTGTGTCCTTGGCATCCACATCTCCGAAGTGTAGCTTGAGGGTTTCCACGAATTGCCCCCATGTCTCCCAGTTTTCTTCGAGTCTTCCTTCGCCGTAGGGGACCAGCCAGTGCCCGGAGGCTCCCCTTAGGAGTGATTTGGCGTATGTGAACTACTTGTGGTGTTGGTCTTCATTCCATCCTAAGGCCTCGAAGTAGATTCCTAGCTGGACCAGGAATATTCATAATTGCGTTCTTGCTCCCTCGAAGTGGGAGGGTGGTTGGACTCGAGGTCGTTGTTCTGTTGGGGTAGCTATCTGTGCTACTAGTTCCACAAGTTGATCGCCTGTTAATCCTACTAGTGCGTTTGGCGCTGGCGCCTGTGCTGGTCCTGGAACCGTACTCATTCTTCCAGCTTTTGGGGTGGTTGGTGAAAGTGTTCCTTCCGGCGATTGTTCTTCCGGTGTAACCGGGCTTGCTGTTCTTTGAGATCCCTCTTGGGATAGTGTGGTGTTGAGTGCTTCTTCTACGGCTGAGCCTAGGTTGAGTGATTCTTCGTCTGGCGGGTTAAGTTTGATTGGTGAGGCTAAACTTTGTGTTGGTGAATTGTTCTCAATAGGATTGATATAGGTGATGTCGTTGGGTGTTGCGACGTGACGCAACCAGATACAACAATCCTATTGTTGAACAGGTATGCAACAGGCAACGACAGTCGTCTCTTGCGTAACCGAGTCTCGCTTTTCTGCACCAAGGGGTGGGGAAGTACTATCTCTTCAGATAGTACAGAACTAGCTTGCTTGTCTTGAGTGATCCGTCGAAGGATACTGTCTCTTCAGATAGTAAGATGGGTAGATTGTCGTGCTTGATAGAACTATCACAATAGTCCTATGTTCGGGCAGCCCGTCGAGACTAGCACAATAGTCTCCGGGTTCTTAGAGCATAGGCTCTTATAGAGGAAGAGTGCATGTAAAGAGAGTGAAGCGTAATCGTATTGCAATATCATAAGTATAGAAAAGTACTTAGATGGTTGTGTGACGATCCGATCTCTTGGTTGGTTTTTTCTTTTTGTTTCTTTTCTCATTTATCCTTTTGTAATCATGCCTTATTTGTTTCTAGGTACAAAAAGCCTTATGCAGCGCGAGCTATGAAGTGAAAAAAACCTATAAATGCAAACCTCCAGCCCGCTTCACCTCGTCATGGTAAAAATCAAACACCCCGAGTCCATCGGAAAAGACTCCCCCGCCTATCACCTAAGATAATATACCCCAGACAGGTAAGGAAACAATACATAGAAACGTACAGGTAGAGAGACCCAAACCCTTCCGCACGCTCCCCAAAACAAAAGAAGCCGCCTGTTCGAAGACCCAAAAAGTGGGCCTGAGCCGGGTAGATGGACGATCGTCGACAGGGGAAAACTGGGAAACAGTGGGCCCACTAAAACCACTCGCGCGGTTGTGCAGGTCATTACATTGATCCAAGGCGTTGGACAATAGCCACGGAGGGAGTGCTATACTACGACTAGGCGTAACCAAGGAAGGGTCAACCGATCGGAGAAGGAGCAGTTGGGTGCCGGGCGGAGAGTAGCAGTAGGGTGCCAGCTCGTGAGTAGCAGTAGGGTGCCAGCCGGTGGAGAGCAGGAGGGTGCCAGCCTGGGGGGGGGGGGGTTTAGCAGTAAGGTGCCAGCATATGGGGCAGTACGGAGCCAGCGGACGGAACCGGGAGGTAGATGGAGGAAGGATGGTGAGCGGGCTAGCCACAACCGACAAACAGGCCATGGCAAGGGCCTTTGGGACGACGACGAAACCGAGCGAGACCGTGATGTTCCTAACCGAGGCTTTCCACCTCAGAGGCACAAGCCCAGCAAGGCGAGGCCTACTTCGACCGAGAGTCCGACACCGTAACGCCGACAGTGAGCGAAGCGAGAAGCTTTTCCCCCGTGCAAAATGCTAAGCGAGGTGCAAAGCAAGTGCGGGGTAAGAGGGAGAACAAAACATCATGAGTGGGAGTCAACGACGAACAGGAACGAGAACCCTAAGGAGGGGAGGCCGAGGCCACAGAGCAGGAGGGAAGATGGCTTAACGTCAACTCCTCAGCAGTAGCCATCATGGGAGAAGTGAGGTGGGTGGGGGAAAGTGACAATGATTTCTCGTGGTGTTGAGATTTCAATCGCTGGCGGTGAAGGAGAGATGGTTTGTGTCCTATCCCATGGTCGGTTTTTTCTTTTTTTCTTTCTTTTTTATCATATATTCGTTGTTAGGTACAAGAACTCGCATGCAGCGCTAGCTATGGCGTGCACAAAACCTTAATCCCAAACAACCGGCTGCTTCACCTCTTCATGGGAAAAATCAAACACCCCGAATCGATAGGACAAGTTCCCCCTGCCTAGTGCCTAAGACAAAACCTCAGACACCTAAGGAAACAATTCAGAGACATACAGGAGAGAGACCGAAACCCTTCAGCAGGCTCCCCGAAAAACAAAAGAAAGAATTGGTTCATGAAGGCCCGACAGGGCCCGAGGGGCAGGATGTGTGATCGCAGTTAAGAGAGAAAACCACTGGTCTTGACGGCCGACATTTGTAACGATCGACATATGGTCGCGCTGGTAATTACATCGATCCAAGGCGTTGGACACCAGGCACGGCGGTCGTGCCCTAACACGACTGGGCGTAACCGAGGAGAGGACCAACGATTGGGGAGGCTGAGGAGGCAGTAAGGCGCCTGCCGGTGTAGAAGTAACAGTGCAAGCGGACAGAACCAGGAGGAGGGAGAAGGATGGATCGCGAGCGGGCTAGCCACAACCGACAAACAGCCCATAGCAAGGGCTTTTGGGACGACGACAATACAGAGGTGGGACCGAGATGTTACTAACTGTGGCTTTCCCCATCAGAGGTACAAGCCCTGCAAGCCGAGGCCTACTTTGAAAGAGACTCCAGCCACCGTAACGCCTACCGTGAACGAAGCGAGAAGCTTGCTGACCGTGGAAATGCTAAGCGTGGTGCAAAACGCGTGCGGGATAAGGGGGCAAACAGAACACCATGTGCGGATGTCAATGACGAACAAGAATGAGAACACCAAGGAGGAGAGGCCGACAGGCCTCAGAAGAGGAGGGAAGATGACTTAACATGAACTCCTAGGCAGTCGCCATCGTGGAAGAAGAGAGGTGGGTGGGGGAAAGTGACGATGATTTCTCGTGGTGTTGAGATTTCAATCGCCGGAGGTGGAGAGGAGATGGTTTGGGCCTCTCTCTTGGTCGTTTTTTTTTCTTTTTTTTTTCTTTTTTTCTTTTTTTTTGTAATCATGTGTTGTTTGTTTTAGGTACAAGAAGCGTTATGCAGCGCGAGCTATGAAGAGAAAAAAAACCCATTAATCCAAGTAGCCCAACCGCCCGCTTCACCACTTCATGGGCAAAATCAAACACCCCGAATCCATAGGGAAAGTCCCCCCCGCCCAGCGCCTAAGACACAACCTCAGACTCGTAAGGAAACAATTCATAGAGACGTACAGGCGAGAGACCCAAACCCTCCCGCAGGCCCCCAGGTAACACTAAGGAAAGAATCAAGGAAATTACGAGGTACAACTACTATTGCCAATATGCCCAGCCCAAAAACACGTACGGTGAATCTCCGGTTGGGGCGGCCGCCCAATGGCCGGCAGTGACCGGAAGGTGGCGATGCGTCGGTGTTTAGAATGTGCCAAGGAGGTAGTGCAATACCACGACCCATCGTAACCTAAGCGAGGTTTGCGACCGTAGAGTAAATCGGAGGAGGTAGAAAAGGTGGTGGGCGAGCAGCGCCACCGAGGAGAGGGGATGCGAGCCAACGATGAGGAGCAGTAGGGTTCCAGCCGATGGGTAGCCGTGGGGTGCCAGCCGGTGAGTAGCAGTGGGGTGCCAGCCGGGGGGGAGGTAAGCAGTAAGGTGCCAGCTAAGAGTGCAGTATCGTGCCAGCGGACGGAACAGGTAGGGGGAAGGAGGAAGGATCGCGAGCAGGCTAGCTACAACCGTCAAACTCGCTATAGCAAGGGCTTTTTGGACGACAGCGAAACCGAGCGGGACCGTGATGTTAGTAACCGAAGCTTTCCCCATCAGAGGTACAAGCCCAGCAGAACCGAAGCCTTCTTTGACTGAGAGTCCAGACGCCATATCGCCAACCGTGAACGAAGCGAGAACCTTTCCGACCGTGCAAAATGCTAAGCGAGGTGCAAAGCAAATGCGGGGTAAGGGGGAGAACCGAACTTCATGAGTGGGTGTCAACAATGAACAGGAACAAGGACCCCGCGGAGGGGAGGCAGGCGTGCCCCAGGAGAGGAGGGAAGACGGCTGAACGTCAACCCCAGGCAGTAGCCATCATGGGGGAAGTGAGGTTGGTGGGGGAAAGTGACATTGATTTCCCGTGGTGTTGAGACTTCAATTGCTGGAGGTGGAGAGGAGATGGTTCATCTGCCTATCTCTTAGTCGTTTCTTTTTTTTTTTCTCTCTTTTTTTTTCTTTTTGTAATCATGCGTTCATTGGTTCTAACGTACAGAAAGCCTCATGCAGCGCTAGCTATGGAGAGAACGATACCTATAAATCAAAACAAATAACAAAAGAAAGTCATGGCCCCTGTTAAATATCCACTATCGTGAAGGTTTCTCCTCCACCGGGCCTCTGGCCACGTAAAAAGGAAAGATACAAACTAACTAAAAGTTGTTCAACATAAGGAAAGCTTACATAAAGTCGCAGGAAAGTAATTCCAACAGGCCTACACCTCAGCTAACGAAAAAACACAAAATGCCGGGGGGGCTACCGCTAGGGGTGAGAGAGGTACCGGGGGGAAGGAGGGGGGAGTATCTGGTGGAAACATGGTGGGGGGAAATCCGGTGGAGGCGACGCCAATGAAGGTGGCAAGCCTGTTGAGCAGCTAAAGGGAGAACCAGAGAGGAGCGTCCTGACCAACGCTCGAGACACTGTTGAGTAGGCCTGATCAAGTGCCCTGACTGGAGGGGCAAGCGGGGATAGCGTGTTCGAACGTCTGAGGTTCAAGACCAGAGGGGGGGCAGGAGGTATCGGCATCGGGGGCCCTCCAGGTGGGGTGGGCGGCCAGGTAACCTTTGCAGGCTCTCATCTGGTGGGTCCTCCCGGCTATGAACTTGCCCAAAGCCATAAAGGGTCGTGGATTCAAGGTGGGGAGGTGGTGGTGATATCCTGGTGTCAGGAGGAGACCGGGCCATTCGGCGAGGATGGCCTCCCTGACCCTCTTCTTCTGGGCGGAGTAGGCGTTATCCATCAAGGACCGAGGGGGGATGTTCGGGGCCGGAGAGACGAGGTGTGAATTGATCATGGGCCTCCTAGACAGCCTGTGGGTGAATGGATTCCTCTTGTGAGCCACCACATCTATCGGTAGGTGGGTTCTCATAGGAGGTAGGGGTCGCGGGGTCTTCCAGTCGAGGGGGAGGTACACAGATGAGAGACCCTTCGTTAGGGCCTTGAGAAGTCATGTGCCCGGTGGGCAGAAAGGGAGAGGAAGGATGAATCGAGGCGCGCTGTGGCTTGGTTTATCTCCGGTGGGGAGCAAACAACCCGAAGCGCCGCCAGTCTTTGTCGTTGCGAGATTAGGAGGGCGACCGGGGGCAGGCAAGATTCCACCGCGACAATCCGGGTGGGGGTAGGTGAGAAGCAGTTTATAGTCCTTCTCTGGACCTTGTGGCAGGAGATGTTGAGGCGGGCCATGGCGCCTGCGCTGGGTGTGAAGAGGTCCGCCCCATACGGTAGGATGGGGGCGACCAAGGACGTTGCGAGCCTGTGGCACAGGTATGGGGCTAGGCCTGCCCCGGGGGGGCTGAAGCATCTGATGAGGGCAAAGCCTCCCTGGGCGAGGGCCAGTCGGTGCGAGAAGTGTGCAGAGGAGTCAAGAGCAGGAGGGAACCTGTACCCGAGCCTGCTTAGCCAGTCGCGGTGCCGGAATAGCCCTCCTTTGATCTGAATCGCGGAGGGGCACTTCGGTGAGTTCCTCTGGCTGGGGGTCCTCCAGTGTATGAGTTCCCTTTTGGCAACAGAGAAGGAGACCCCTATGAGGAGGGCCTTGGCTTCTAGCTTCTCGAAGAGGTCCTGGAGGAGGCGGATGTTGCCCCTGTATGAAGGGAAGGCGGCGGTGAGTGTTAGGTGGTAGCTTCGGCGTGAGGCATTCCGACAGCTAGGACCGTAATCGTGGTTATATTGGAGAACTCGTTAAGAAGACACCAGTAGTATAGGCTAGATATAATGATTCACTTCGGTATAGATCCTCGGAGTATTGGTAACGATATAAAAGTGTAGATAACTTATTATATTGATAAGATCTCTTCTCCGTGCTTGTTGTGTCTAAATAGCAGCGCAGATGCTTCGATATTTATATTCCGCGTCTGAGCAATGGCGGTATACATGCTAACTCTATACTAACTAAGTACCTTGCCCACAACTCTGCGAGCTTCACCTGAGTGCGAACACTCGTAGACCCTGAAAACTCTCTACCACACCTTTTGCGCCCATGGCCGACATATCGGTCTGCGCTTCCATTATTCCTGATGGTGTGGAAACCACGTCAGATGTCAGCTCAGCCAATTATCCGTTGACAACAATGGTTACAAATTATCTTGCCCTCGTGTTCGTCGAGGGTAGTCTAACTCGCGGGACAGAAGATGGCCATTCATCTTTGGTTGTTTCTGTCTAGAATTCAACATGCGACCGCATCTCGTATTCTGGTCTTCCGGCATTACACGACTTGTCCTCGCGATTCTACCTATGGCCTTCTTCTCTTGGACTCCATCTTTTACCCACTTGTCCTCGGTGGATGCACCTGATTCACTTACTGGGCATAGTTACCCCCTTCATAGTCCACACGACTTTGGAGGTCCGAGGGGACTAACTTTCGTGCGAAACGTCCCGTTACCTGTGACCCACTCTTCCGACGGCCTGTCTTCGAGTGTCTGTAACTTGATCCACCGTCGTCCGATTCACCTGCCTCCACTTGCATAAGCCGCCCGAAGGTTCTCCCACCTATATCCTGCCAACAGAGTCCGGTCGGACGGACGGCTGCCACCTCTACTGTGTTATAGGATGTCTTCCATTGATAGTGGTTTTGGTGTTGGGACGCAACTACCCAGGCGGCCAGTGATGACGGGCCGTCCCAACACCGGGGCTGAAGCGGGGAGTTATCTTTTTCCTTCGAAGTTCGTGTGCCCCAAAGTAGGGGAACTTTGCCCTGTAAATCCTTATGGGGAGTCCATGCGCCTAACACGAGCTCCCCTCTTTGCAGTGTTCCTCCCGCATACACTATGTCTATTATACAATCTATCTTCCATCTCGAGCTCCACAGAGTAGGAGTAAAAACCACCAGGGTTTACTTGTCCACTGAGGGAAAACCTTTCTTATGTTACGCAACCTCTCTCAGGCCCGGCATCTCGGGGTTTACTCTATGAAACCTTTGCACCTCTTCCTGCGCGTTCTTCATCCCTTTGGGTGATTCCCAAGTATTCTGGTCCTCCGATCAGCCTTTCCATTTTACAAAGTACCGAAGCTCTTTCATCGGTTTATTCCTTCCTTGAACCTTTCGCGTGTAGGAAATAATCGCACTCTTGACAATCCTTTCTACCTCCCATTCTAAATCTGCCTCGATGTCTTCGGGATGCCATGGGGGTTGTTCACGATTCGGTCGGTTTGAGGCTCGGGAAGGTTCCAGCCGGGAAACGTGAAATACAGGATGAATTTTCAACCGCGGCGAGATTTCTAACTGGTATGCCCGGCTTCCCTTCTTCTGCAAGACTTTGAATAGGCCATACAGTTTTAGACTCAACTTCTTCGATGGTCATTTGGTATGTATGTTTTTCGCATTCAACATTACCAAGTCGTCGACCCCGATGTCGGGTTGTTCCGTGACCTTCCGGTCATAATATTTCTTCATCGCCTCTCGTGTATTTTCTAGGGTTTGTTTTGCCTGTTGATATATGTCCTGCATCCAGTGAGCATACATTGTCGCCCCGGGGTTGTGAGCTTCTCTCTCTTTCATCCACTCCGTCTGTGTGTGAAAACCGTGGTTGGCGAAAATGTGGTCATCTTGTGTGCGTTGGTTGCCTAGTCATTGTAGGCGTGTTCTGCTAACGGCAATAGTTCATAACAGTCGTCCTGATCGTAATTGACAAATGTTCGTACATAACCTTCCAGCACTTGGTTGGTTCTTTCCGCTTGTCCGTCAGTCTGAGGGTGGTATGCGGTTGACATGCGCCGTTTAACTCCTAGCATCTTGCACCATGATTCCCAAAATTCGACAGCAAGCTTTGCGTCCATATCCGAAATAATTTCGGTCGGCAATCCGTGAAGTTTCCAGACTTCCCGAAGGAAGGTATCCGCAACATCCTTTGCGGTCGCGTTTTCGTGGAGGCCAATAAAATGAGCCATCTTGGTGAACCGGTCTATTACGACCATGATCTGGGTGATGCCCTGCGATTCCGGTAGTTGTGTGATGAACTCCATCCATATGGAGGACCAGGCCGCATAAGGTACTTCTAAGGGTTGAAGTAATCCGTACTTAGCATGCCGTGGGGATTTACTGTGTTGACATTCGTCGCAGGATCTTACATAGTTAGGCTTCGTTACGGGCCCCGTTTCCGAGGAGCGGGGACAAAATAACATAGGTTATTCTGATTAACTGGTCGAAAATATCATCCAAATCGGACAAGAAGTGACTGAGATAGAGCTCTTTGAAGTTAGACAACTTCACAGAGCTCTATCTCACTCAGTTTTGGTCCGATTTGGACGATTCTTTTTTTAATATGCAGTTAATAACCTGCTCTTGGCACCCCGTTTGTCAGAAACGGGGCCCCATAACGAACACTATACATAGTCTCTGATCCAATCTGCAAGCCCTTTCCAGTTGAAATCCCTTGTTACTATCTCAATCGTTTTTTCCTGTCCGAAGTGCCCTGCTACTAGCGAGTTGTGACAGCCTTGGGCTATCTCAGTCTGAAGCGCTACGTTTTCTGGAATGTATAACCGATTTTTGTCGTATAGTAACACATCCTTTTCTATCCATTCGCCCGGCTTCTTTTTCCCACTTTCTCTTAACCTAACCAGTTCACCGCCTCGGTCCTGCCACTTCTCATCCTCCTTGCCAGCCACTCTAATTTTGTCAAGAAATGAATGGTTCATTGTTCGCGTCAGGGCTGCATTGACGTGAGTGCTTGATAACATTTCTCTTTCTTTCACTAACCGAGGGTGATAGCCAATATCAGCTGCACTAACGAATTCGTTTTTGCTTGTGTCCGTGTGAAGGAAACATATTGTGACTTCTTCTTCTTTCGCTGTGATGGATCGCCTAGAGTTTATCTCACTTGATCCAAAGCCTATTATTCCTCGCTCAGTTATTCCCAGATCCTCTACTTCCATAGTGTTGGCGTTGGTAACTTTCTCAACTATGAGTTGCGCTATCCGATCTCCTCCCTTAAATACGCCGTCCGCTTCGCCACGATTTCGAAGTATGACCTTGACTACTCTGGTGCAATCTGCATCTATTACACCACCGCCGACTGCTATTCCCATCTTGCTAGCCATACCACTTCTTGCGGCTAGCCTTCCGTAGGTTCCTTCCGGCAATTCTATCGCAATACCCGTCTCCACCATTGTCTGTCCTTTTGCTGGTACGAGGCCGTCTGTCAGGGCGTAGATGTCATGACCGGCCGCAAATCGTGATCCTTTTGTCGGGATAATAGCCTTGTCCGAGAGCTTCATAACTCTGAGATTTCCAGATTCCCGTGTCTCTGGGATGCGACCTCCTTCCGCGCTTTGTTTTTGATGAATTACGGAAATTTGAAAATGTTCAGATTTCTGAATTGCCTGTTCACAGTGACGAGCTCCCTCCTCAGGACAGTACTCCGGCCGTCGACTTAACGCGTCGGGCTTCCCGCCACGGCTTTCCGGAAGGTAGACTATTTTGAAGTTATAGTTGGTCAACTCCTGTGCCCATCGGATTTGTCCTTGGTTGCAGATCTTTTTGGTTAAGAAGGACAGCAGGTTTTGGTGGTCCGTGTATCCCGTCACGGGTTCTTCTTCACCCACAGGTATCTTTTCCATTCTTTGAACCGCTTTATTATTTCGCGTAATTCCTTGTCATGTATCTCGTAATTTCTTTCCGCGCTGTTTAACTTTCGAGAATGAAAAGCCACTGGCTGAAGACGTCTTCCTTGGTATTGTGTCAGTACGCATCCTAGCGCGAAGTCGCTTGCGTCCGTCTCAACCACCGTTCATCTTCCTGGGTAGAAATGCGATAAAATTGGTGCCATTGTAAACTTCCTTTTCAACTCCTCAAAGGCCTCTTCCTGCTCTCTTCCCCCGCGAAAATCCTTTGGGTTCCCTTTCAACGTCTCGGTTATTGGCTTGTAAACCTTGGAGAAATCCTTGATGAATCTTCAATAAAAATTTGCGAACCCAATAAAGATTTGGCCTTCTTTAACCCACCTCGGGTGTGCCCAATTTTGAACGCTTTTCACTTTTCTATCACTCATGGTGACTCCACTTGTCTTGACAATGTATCCTAAGAATTCGAACTCATCTTGGTGGAACACTGACTTTTTCAATGAGACTGCCAAGTCATGCTGTTTGAGTCGGTCAAGGACTTTTTGGACTCGTTTGATGTGGTCGTCCATATTTTCGGAGTATATTAGGATATCGTCTAGGTAGACGACTACTCCATGGTCCAAGAATTCCCTTAGGATCTCGTTCATCATTGTCTGAAACGTCGCGGGAGAGTTCACAAGCCCGAAAGGCATGACCTTGTATTCGTACTGTCCGTATCGCGTATGATAGGCTCTTTTGTGTTCGTCACCCTTCCTCATTCCAATAAGATGATATCCATCTTTTAGGTCGAGCTTGGTAAACACCTTTGCTCCAGCCACGCGGTCTCATAGTTCATCCATGAGCGGTAGGGGGTACTTATTCAGGATCGTCAATTTGTTGAGGTTTCTATAGTCTACGCACAGTCGTAGACTTCTATCTGGTTTCGGAACGAAGAGGATTGGAGCGCCGTAAGGGGATTCGCTATCAGCGATCTTGCCCTCTGCCATCATTTTCTTGAGGTATTTATCCAGTTCGTTGCACTGGTGTGCCGACATTGGGTAAATCGGACCCCACAGGGGTTCGGCCCCTTCCTTACGGTTGATGCCGTGGTCGAAGGTTCTCCGTGGTGCCAACATCTTAGCTTTTTTCTCTTCAAAACGCTCCTTATACTGCCAATATGGTTTTGGCAGCGTCTCCAACTGCACTCCTACTTCTTCCTCTCGTTCTATTCGTCCCACATACTGTGCTTCCTCGTCGTAAGCCACAGTTTCATCCCACTCAAACAAATCCGCCACTGCTTCATCTTCTATCTGAGCGTGGCACTTAGTTTCTTCAAAGACCCATTTATTTGGTTCTGCTATATTTTTGAGGGGGTGTTCATCATGCCACCACCCAAAGAGTATGATTAAATCATATCTTCCTGCCTTCGGGATTTTGCAGGATATCATGCTTAGGTGGCTGTTGGCACCGATTTCGAGGAGAATAGGATGGGTATAGAATATTCCTCCCGTAGGCGCGGTTTCACCATCGAAGGTTGTGATTTTCAACGGTGAATCCCTAGCTTCAGTCGGGATCTCGAGCCGTCGCCCTGTTTCTTGGTTCATAAGAAAAATATTCGAACTGTAATCTAACAGTACACTTATTACATGTTTGCGTCCTTTTACTTCAATAAAGGCCTTCCGCTCAGGGCAGGCGTAATGCTTGGGTTTTGTAATGGGTCTTGAGCTTTCGCTTGGGTCTTGATGAAATCTTTTCATCGTCGCGGTTACACATGGCGTGGGGGTTTGTTCCCACGCCTGCGCGGTTTCGGCTCTTGAAGCCTTCTTAGTCAAACTTTTTTAAACTAAGTGTCTAACTTTTTGATATCGGGCAGCCCACTACTAGGGGTCTTTAGCTCCTGCTGAGGAGTTCCCATATCACAGGAGTGGTGGTTCACTAGAGTACCTCTGGAGTTCCCGACTAGGATGCGCGGTCCTTTATCGTCGACTTAGCTCTCATATGAGACACTCCCCTGCGACGAGTCCACCGTACCTTCGCCTTCGAGTGTGGTCTCACTCCCGAGACCCCCTTGGACACCATTCGTGGGACATGCACCTTGTGCACAATAGTGGCGCCCCCAGCCTCTATTTGCCCGGCTGTTGGACCTGGAGAGAAAGTCACGTTTCCCTGGATTTCGACCCTCCTTCGCCTGTTGTGCAACTCAAGTTCCGTTCCGACGAATTGTAATCTTCTTTTTCGCGCTTAGTCTCGGTGACCGCTTCCTTTACTTGTATTTTGTTATGGCTTCCATGCTGAGCACGGACTACCCATTTTTGGACGTAAAATGGCAACCGCTATCCTTTGGTCATTTACCCTTCCGGTGGGATATCGTTACCGACTACGCAGCAGGTCTTTCGATTCGCGGCGGCAACCTTACTACCCGATCACCATGGTTGTCGGTACCTTGATGACTTTTTATAAAATTTTCTCATCATCAAAGGCCCAAGGGGGCGGCCTTTCCACCGCTCACTTCGAGCTTTCTCCCTAGCAATCAACAGCTCCAGTGGCTACCTAGGGACGTCGTTTCAGTGCCAATGCGGACTGTTGTTTGGGCTTCGATTGCCCTCGGTCTATAGCCGACACCTGTATCAGCTTTCGACAGTATTTCCACATGGGGTTTCTCATTCCGCATCGTGTGCATTCATTGTCAGAGTTCCGTTTATCGACAACTTTTTGATCGACGCCCTGGTGGGCTTCTGCCCACACCTTGTGTTTGACCTCCCCCACCAGTGCCACAATTAAATGACCCTTCCTTTTTTACCTTTCTCTCCCCAGCCTTTTTCTTCAGGTAGTCCTCTGTTTCCTGAGCCGTGTACTGGCATTTTACACGCTTTGTTGTGACCGTTGGCTTCGAATCCTCGAACTTTCTTTTCTCGCCTCGTGTCGCACCTGAGGGACCCCCTCCTCAAAGAACTTTGCTTGAAATCTTCTTCCGCTCGGGTTACGGTCCTGACTGCTTCCAACCATTCCCCATTCTCGACATATTCTCTATGTGAGAGCCGTTGCAATGCTTCTACGGGAAGTTCGTCTTCAATTATTTTGCTCCAGGCTATCCCAGTGACTCTTGCATGGATGTTGAGATTTTCCATTTCCATCAAGAATTTGGCGAGATCACCGCGATATTTGACCGATCCTATTTCTCTTAGGCATTTTTCCGCTTCATGGGTGGGACCGAAGTGTTGTTGGGCTTGTTCTCCAAAGAGATGCCAGAACTCGTCTCCTTCTTGTCTCGTGTAACCTATTTCTCCGGTCATTTGTCGTCGGTAGGTTAACGCAAACGGTGCGACTTCTTTCCCGTCGATTCTGCCTATGGCGTATCGGATGACTTGTTTCTTATCCTCCAACTGCCATCTGTTTCGACCAAAATAATATGTGCATATCATTAGCCACATGCGGATATCTTGGTGTTTCTCGTTCCTAAACATGGCAGGGGGTTCCGCTGGGACTCTTGTTCGTTGTCCCAAGGCCTTGGCCATGACTCGAGAGAACAGGTTAAACTGTTCATCGTTCTCGACATAGTAGTCGTCTTCTTCTGGCTGGGGTGCGCGTCTCTCGTCCCGTCTTCCTTTTCTATTCTCATCTGGCTTCTTTCCAGATGCTTCCCCTCTATCATCGCGGTCTCCTCCCCCTCCTCCGCCTGGAGCTCCTGTCGCTCCGTGTCGTGGTGGTGGTGGTGGTCTTCCTCCACCCGCCCCTGAAGCCTCTGGTGTCAGATCTGACACCTTTCCTTTCCCTTTTACCTGGCCCAACAACTGTTCCACCAGAGCCTTAAGCACCGCGATCTCACCATCTTGGGCTTCTCGGGACTCCTGGTGGTGTCGTAGCTCACCTCTCACAAGAGAAATACTTATCTCGTGATTTGCCAGCTCCCGTTTGTACTGTTCGTTTATCTGAACGATCTCCTGGTCTAGGAGTAGGTCACGGTGCATGGACTGCTCGCCAGTCCCATGCACGGCTTCCTGGAGATGGGAGGTGACAGCCTCGTGTGTGGTTTGTCTCTCGTCTGTCTCCCCCAGTCGTTCCGCGACCTGGGTTGCCAAGCTTTCCTGGACTTTTTCAGATTCCAAGTCCAAAAGTTGTACTTGTTCGTCTATTCGGGTGAGTTCTCAACCGACTATCTGGCCCACAATTTCAACTGATTTTTGACGGTTAACAGTTCTTGGGGCATTAATAAGATATTGGTCTGGAGGGAGCTGAATGCAAATGTTGTCTATCTTGACTGACGGTAAGTTTTTGGTCGCATCAGCCGAGGATCTGATCTAATCTTCGGATTCGAACTGCATGACGGATTCGGTTGGTTCAGGCGTTCGGCGACTGCCCACTCGTCGTCCCTTCCCATCTTTGGCTAGGAAGCCTAATCCCACAGGAGAGCGTGGTGTTCCGTCGGCCGAATGTGACCGGACTAGGTGGGTAACGGTGGTTTCCACACTAGGGGCTTGGACGGAGGAGAGTTCATCACCTCCCTCGTCTCCTTCTTCCTGTTGCCATTGCATGACTTCAGTTTCTTTTGGGTTAGAAGTCATCTCTTATGGCTTGTTTAACGGGAAACTTATCTTTTGTTTCCTCCCCACACGTCTGGTATTTCAAAGCGCTGACTTGAGCGCTGGTCGATGTCTGGGTACTGAGTGTGTAGGAACGTGGTGGTGGTGGAAGAATGACTTAGTGTATTTCCTATCTATGACCGAAGGTATATATAGAGATACATGACCGCCAAGAGCCAACAATCTGTTCTACTAACCCTACTGCTCAACCCCAACACATATGAGGATAGCTACCCGTACCTACTGCTACCCTAATATCTAACACTCCCCTTACGGGCGCGATCCCATGAAGCCGCTAAACACTAAGCTATGCTTAAAAAATTTCAAACATTGCCCGTAAACACACATAAAATCCCATCGGGATCAAGACAAACCGCACATTTTAACAAAGACGACATGTTTTACTCCCGCCAAAGGCTTATTGAGCCCATCCGCTACCATCCTCTCCATGCTACAGTAATCCATGATAACCTCTTTCCCATCCTCAATAATCTCCCGAATCGGACAAATGCGAACACCAACATGCTTGGAGTGAGGTTTGTAAGCCGTATCCGTAAACGTAGATAAAGATGTCTGGTTGTCGTTGTAGAGCGTGCTCAATTCCAACGTAGATGTAGTGATTTCTGATACAAGATGACGGAACCAGATGAGTTCCTGAATCGCCGTTGCGCATGCAATGAACTCTGCGTCTGCTGTGCTGGTCGCTGTAATAGACTGCCTCTTTGAATGCCCTTAAACAACTGCGGATCCCATAAGCAAGATGTATCCAGTTGTCGATTTCAATGTACCCGTATCTCCGGCGAAGTCAGCATCCACAAAACCATTCAGTGGGATCTGTAAAGGCATATTTCCCCCCAGACCAAGCCGTAGATACCTCGTTCCCGCCAGATAGCGTAGAACTCGCTTTGCGCATACCCAATGCTGCCGAGAAGGATTTGCCCCAAAACGCCCAAGATAGGAGACGGCAAACGAAATATCTGGCCTAGTGCCAATCGCTATCCACCCGAGACTCCCAATTAACTGCTGGTAGAGCGTCTTATCGCAGGCTTCTTCTTCCTCCTCTCTCTCATGTGGCTTGTCCTTATTCATTGGTGTAGCCACTGGTTTGCAATCACTCATGCCAAACCTTTTCAAGACTCGCCCGATGTAGCCTTCCTGTGTAATATAGACCTTCTGCCCGCACACATCGCGTGACACCACCATACCAAGGAAATGCTGTACCAAACCCAGATCAACCATGTCGAATCTCGCCTTAAGCTTCTTCTGCAAATCTGATACGATCGGCTCCCTACCTGCTAAGAGCATGTCGTCGACGTAAAGAGCAAGGATTGTGCCGTTCGTGTGCGTGTAGATGCAGCAGTCAAACCTCCCCCGTCGAAATCCAAGATGGGAGACAAGAAACTCATCGATCGTGGTATACCAGCACCGGGGCGATTGCTTGAGGCCATATAGACTGCGATTGAGTCGTGCCATCCTCGGACCTCCCAGGACTCCAAGCGGTAGATGAACGTAGATCTCTTCATCCAGCTTACTCCCAAGAAAGGCCGTTACCACATCCATCTGATGGACTGCATATCCGCGCGTACCTGCTATTGCCAACACGATACGCACGCTTGACAGACTTGCTACAGGAGCAAATCTTTCGGCAAAATCTAATCCTTCAACTTGCCGAAAACCCTGTGCCACAAGTCGCGCTTTGTACCTTATCGTTTCTCCCCCAGATCCGAGCTTCCTTTGCAGTATGAACTTTGTGGGAATCGCTCTCTTTCCGGTAGGAATCGAATCGACAAACGTTAGAACCTTGTTCTTCACAACAGAGGAACACTCGGAGTCCACAGCCTCTTGCCATTGCGCGGCTTCGGGTGTCTCCATAGCTGCCTTGTAGTTAACCGGACCCGCTTCAACCATATAAACCGTAGATATCATGGCGTGAGTCGAACTACCAGCATTTCCTTGTTGACCGCGCGTACGTCCTCCTTGCTGTACTTCAGGTAGCTCCCCTGGTTCTGCATCCCAGAACTTACTCTTCCCCTTAACGCGTAACCCGCTAAGCATATACGGTTCTCTGTTTCCATCCTTTGCTACCGGTCGCGATACCACATCTCCACTTGAGGGTTCTCTACCAGACGCCGGCTCAATTTGTGGTTTGCGTAGCCGAAAGGGTGCTAGTACTTCTTCAGCTTCTCCCCAGTCAACGGCTTCTTCTTCCTCTTCCTCTTCATCCTCCTCAGGCAAGATTTCATTCTCAACTCTTGCTGAGGCTTCATCATCACTACCCGGCTCGTCAAACTCATCATTCCAGGCCAACTGTTCTTCCCACGGCTGGGTTGCTGGTGCATAGTAAGGTTGTGCCGGACTATTATCGAAGCCTTTTAACGGATAATATGATGTGGATTCCTCGAAGACGACATCTCGTGATAGAAGAAATCTGCGTTCAACCGGATCGTAGAGCCTGTACTGCTGTGCAGTGCTCGTGTAGCCGACGAACATGCATTTCCGGGCCGTCTTATCCAACTTTTTGCGTGTCTCCTTTGGGATCTGAACGTATGCCAGGCATCCCCAAACACGTAAGTTCCTATATGACGGTTTCCTCCCAAACCACCGTTCATACGGTGTTTCTCCACCTGCTATAGCCTTAGTAGGTAACCGATTGCGAACGTAAATGGCCGTCATTGCAGCTTCACCCCAATATTCCTTAGGTGCGTTAACAGCATGCAAGAGAGCCCGTGTCGTTCCGATTATCGTTCTGTTCGCTCGTTCGCTCGTTCCATTTGACTGTGGCGTATACGGCGTGGTTCGTTGAGCTTCGATGCCTTCTTGCTTGAGGAGATGGCTGAACTCATTGGAGGTATACTCGCCTCCCCCATCAGTACGTAGCTTGCGTACTGGCTTTCCATGATGTTTCTCTGCAAGTGCCTTGTAGTCCATAAAACATGTAAGGGCTTCCGATTTGCGCTTGATCAAGTATCCGATCTTGAATCGTGTGAAATCATCCGTAAACATCAACAAATAAAGTGCTCCCCCTAGCGACTTAGGAGTAACTGGTCCGGTAATGTCGCTATGGATTATTTCCAATGGTTGGGTAGCCTTTGAACTGAGCGGCAGGGACGGAAAAGGCTTGCCTACCATCTTTCCATATATGCATCCTGTGCAAACGCAACGCGGCACAACTGGTAGCCTTGGTATTGCGTTATCTTCCATAGATAGTCTGCGTACTGCATCCGCTCCCAAATGCGCCAGACGAAAATGCCATAAAGCTGCTTCCTTGCTCGCTGCTTTCTCTTCATCTTCTTCGCCACTATGCGCTGCCAGTGCTCTCACACTTCCTTGTGCTGACCGTGTCTGTAAGATGTAGAGCCCATTGACTTCTCTCTGTGTAACACTCAGCCCATCATCGCGCCCAAACGACGCTCCCCCAGTCCGATGAAAGTCAACGTAGTAGCCCGAGTTACATAGCTGGGAAACCGAGAGCAAATTGTTCCTCCCACACTCGGGGACATGTAACACCCCAGGAATCACAAGGTTTCTTTCTCTCCTTCCCTTTTCATCCCACACGGCTAGTGTCACTTCGCCTTCCCCAAGAGCATCTATCTC
>Ga0307509_10003665_pt1 | contig 22976 bp, 15 predicted proteins | sample 10_EM_MG_FD_202245 | JGI IMG/M metagenome (GOLD analysis project Ga0307509, IMG submission 202245) | Populus trichocarpa ectomycorrhiza microbial communities from riparian zone in the Pacific Northwest, United States - 10_EM | ecosystem: Host-associated > Plants > Roots > Unclassified | place... | reverse complement strand
CACACCCACCTTCTCCCCCCCCCCCTATCCTTCTCCTTCTCCTTTTCCTTTTTCTCATCGCTATGACACCTAAACCTAAGAGGCCTCACTCACCAGACGAAGACAGCCTCGACAAGCCATCCCTACCCCCTTCTTCGGGTGTTACACGGGGAAGTTCAAAAGCTAAAAAGCGATCCAAAATGGATAGCACATCGGTATGGATAGCAGATAGCTCATATAACTCCTGAGGCCTTGCTGACATTTTCACTTCAGGCATCCGGGCAAAACAAGAGCCTTCTGCAGCTACAAACTGATACCCAGAGTTTTGCCGCCGGAGCCTCAAGTCCTCACGAGAAGAATAAGGCACCGTTTAAGGACACCTACAAGATGAATCCTGTGGGTTATATTTTTTATCGTCGCTTTTTCTTCTCTCTTCTTTTCCCCACCCCCCACGTGTCTATCGGTCCACGACAAGCTTTGTTTGGAGATCTCTGGCGAGCCTAGTGACACCTTTCTCGCGTAGAACTATTCTAATGACGCAATCACAGAAGCGTGCATCCTCTCTCAGCTCCGGACCTTCCAGCAGGATCAGCAGCGAGATCACGTCCCCGGAAGACACCGGGAACCCATCCGAGGTGGACGTTGCCCAGCTGCGTAATTGGTGGGCCACACTACACCCAAAAGGTCGAAGCTGCAGTCACTGCAACAGTGAGCTCCATTTCGATTCCGTCACCACCGACACGCTTAGAAACCAGCTTGATTCCATTTACAGGATCAAAAATGCTGTGCGGAATGCCGAAAAAGCTGAGAAGCATCGCAAGGACGTGGAGGAAAAGACAAGGGAAGAAACCATATCCAAGTTAGCAAGATGGGGCAGGGTTAGGAGGCTTGCCGGCGCCCCTGGCCCAACCATAAGCAAAACCGATCTCGAAATGGACAAGGAGAACATTGAAGACGATAATAAGGAGAAGGAGAAGGAGAACGGAAATGCTCAAGATGGCAAGAGTGTGAAGGATGTCAAGGGCAAAGGCAAGGAGAGAGAAGACAAGCCAAGCACGAAGAAGCTTAGCCAAATATTTGGTACTGAATGTTGCTCAAAATGTCGGACCTATTTCTGTATCGCCTGCCTCAAACCCGTCAAGTCGGAACCGGAACAAAAATGGGAGGACCGGAATGGTGCAAAGAACCCCGATGGAAACGGCACTTCGCCAAGAACATCCGAACATAGCTTTCGAGACGATAGGCGGCTCTGGTGCTGTGGTGACGGCAGGCTCGTTGCTATATTGCTGTGTTTGGGGATTATTGACGAGGAGTTCCTCGGACTGAGTGCCAACGGGAACTCCCTCTCTTCCACCTCGTCAGGCAGAGGAATCAAAGGGACTCTAAGACGTAGCCTCCGATCGCTTAAGGACAAAATCGCAGATGGTACACAGCCTGCGAAGCCCCCGGTACCAAGACCTGAACGAAAGACTAGGGCCAAGGGAGCCAAGGACAAAGGAACCGGATATGGATCCGGAACATATACCGCATCCATGTTTGGCTTTGAGACTAGTGATAGCATGGATTGGGATCTTCCGGAAGATGAATCTGATTTTGACGACGGCCCATTGATGTTTAGTGATCTTGGATTTCCAGTCACGGAGTCTGGGATAGGGAAATTATCGGAGAAAATTGCTACCCAAGTGGCCGCCCTAAGCGGGCCACCTATGGCCCCCACCAAGGCCCTCGGAGCCACTCATAACCCACACGCCCAACCCGGGCCGACGCCCGCTCCAAAAATACAGCCTCCTCCCGGCCTATCAACACCAGAAGGCCTGCCTCTCGCTCCTCCCTCCGCCCAGATTTCCCCAAATCAACAATTCCAACCTCCTCCTCCTGGTCTGCCAACGGCTGAAGGCGTACCCCTTACTCCTACCCTATTTCAACCTCACTACGAACATCCGTTCCAGCCTGTCCATGGGTTTCCGATAGCTGGCGGTTTACCCCTCAATGCTCCCCCTCCATACAGCCCCTCAAGCACGACGGGTATAGAGCCTACCAACCCGAATGCACCCCAAATACCAAAGGTATATCCTTACCATGGATTTGGACTTGGAAGGGGAAGCCCTTTGGGTGGCTCACCATATAGTCTTCCCCACGCTCCACCCTACCCAGCCATCAAGCCACCAATGGCCCCCGGTCACCAATACCACCCTGCTTTCTTCCAAAGCCAAGGCGCGCCTTTATCCTACCCTCCTAGTGGCCCTAGCTCTACCAAAGATCCATTGTCAAACTATGTGGTTGAGAGTACACCAGGTCTGCAGATTTTCCCGAGTACAACCGGTACACCCCTCTCGACATCAGATATGATGCAGCATATAAAATCTTATATAGCCCAACACCCGGAGGCTGCGCTATCGCCGCTAAACTATATCCCAGGCTACATTCCAGCCAGCTCAGATCCCGACCATGCTAGCGCATTTCTCGAAGCGTTAGAGGCACCATCTACTTTCACCGATGATGGGTCCGGAGCGCCACACCCCTGGACTGTACCATCTGAAACATATCTCCCCCGCTCAAAGCCTCAGGCTATGCCAACACATCCACCGCTATCTTCGAAGCAGATCATGCACGACAAGACCCTTTACGCGGTTATCCGGACACTGATTAGGCTCCTTTCCGATTCCGGGTCGGAGAATGAGCTACAATACGTGATGCCCGACATTACTCTGAGCATGTTGAGGGCAAGTATGTTGGCTGAGAAGATCGAGGAACTCTTACGAAATGATTCCATCCAAGATATTTCGATTCACAGTGAGGTGTATTTTGCCCTGGTTGCCTTATTAAATCGTCTATTAGACAGCCCGAACCTTGAATTTATGATACTGGAGAATCGTCGTTCCAAGCTTTTCACAAGTGGCATCATGAAGATTACCCAAAGCAAGCCGGTCATCGATCTATTAGCTGAGATCGGCCCGAAGACTAGGGGAAAGGCTGCAGCGGCAGTTGAGGAGAGGAAGCGTGCAGAGGTCTTGATGTATGAGGATGGGTTTAGCAGGCACAGCATGGTCCAAGTTATGTCGAAACTGAGCACTCAAGCCAGGGTCTTCCTTAAATGTGTAGGGAAGACAAAGGGGGACGAGTTTGAAGGAACAGAAGCAGCAAAAACTCTCAAGCTTTGCATGGAAATCGCAGCTATCGGGGATAAGCTTCTTGACCTCGCATCCCGTAACGCGAACAATAAAAATAGATCATCCTTCACCTCTTCCAAGAGCATTGAGGCACCCCCCCCTCCTATCCGAGCCCCGCCCCCGGCCCTGGTCTTGGACCTGGGATATCATGATGGGATGGCGTTTGAGTATGTTGAGGGTGTCGTCGCAACACATTATTGGAATTTACAGGCGACTAGCCTGGCTACTAGTCCGAGGGGCCGAGTATTGCATCTGAGTAGAGAGATGGCCACAATGAGTACTAGCCTCCCACAAGGGGTTTTTGTCAGGGTTGAAGATGGTAGGCCAGATATCTTAAAAGCCATGATTGTCGGTCCCTGCGAAACGCCTTATGAAGGCGGGCTTTACGAGTAAGTCCTCCCGTCCAGTCAGTTGAGTTGAAATGCTAACCAATAAGATTTGACATCTGGGCTCCTGCGAATTACCCGAGCGGTCCACCAATGTGCCAATTCAAGACCACCGGAAACGGGACTGTTCACTTTAACCCAAATCTATATAATTGCGGAAAAGGTAGATTTCGAATGACAGATTCCTAAGCAGATAGCTAACCAGTAGCTTGCAGTGTGCCTCTCCATCCTTAATACTTGGTCCGGCGCTTCATCGGAACGCTGGCAGCCGGGAACTTCCACCTTGCTCCAGGTTTTCGTCTCTATCCAGTCCATGATACTCTGCGCGAACCCTTGGTACAATGAGCCCGGGCGGCGTGAAGGAACCCGGAAAAAGGACGCCGAAGAGTTCAATGGCCGAGTCCGTGTCAACAATGTCAAATGGGCAATGCTTGATTGGCTCAGGGACTCTTCGAAGAGGAATGGCATCTGGAAGGTATGTCAACGCCATCACTAGGTGCTTATCAGATACTGACAGGGCTACAGGACGTAATTGAAGCACATTTCAAAGCCAACCCGGGGTATCTACTCGATCTCGTCAAAGAATGGGCCAAGAAAGATCCTAGATTGACCAATTCCAAAGCCAATGTGGGAAGTAACAAATGGAGCCCGTATGAAGACGCCTCTGGAATCGCGCAAAATTATGTATTGGCACTGGAGGAGGAGTTTGCAAAACTATGATCAGAAATATTTGCCATTGTTAGATCAGAGGGAAGCTATTTTATTGAGGGGGGGTCCGGAATACCTTTTTTTTCCTTCGTCCTTTTTCCTCCGCCTACTTTTCTTTAATATTCTGTCCTATCCTAGCTTTTCAATTGCACAGAGGGGCCATTTCTTGGGGTTACTGAATGAATTGTTTGGCGGCGAGCCATTGCAGCAGGTATTAAAGTATTTCTCTAGCGTGCGCGGGAATCTATTTATTTTTTTCTTTCATAGAAGCACGGAAGGGATGGCATTGGAGGTTTTCTCTTTCTCTCGTCTCCAGGTTTCACAATACCGTGCCTGTGTTAGTATCCCTGTACTTTCTTTTTCTATCTTCTCCTTTCTCTTACTCCATCTTGATCACAGCTGTACCGATTATTACTTTGTTTTTTGTGTTTTTTCCCTTGTTTCCTATCTTCCTATTCTCGCCTGGATGCCTACCGCTACAAGTAGCTACAAGCCGTGTAACAGCCTGGGGCCGGTCAGTTCGGTCCGATACCAGTAGGATACGTTAACGTAGCCCGACATCTCTACATATGATAAATAAGACGCATATTCAATTGAAGCTTCATTATCTCGAGAGAACTTTGGTTACTTGAGTAGTTTTGTACAAAACAGGGCGATCTTACGAAAAATTGAAACCGAAAATTGAAAAACTGCACGCGATGATCTTGGAAGGTGACACAATCCAGCAAACTAGAGGGTCAACCCCCCCACGATCAAGCAGGCTGGTCAGCTAGACTGCGCTGTACTCTATTAGGGTAATGCAAGACTTCTAACACCGCCAGTACCATGTGGAGTAACCACCACCGATCTTGAGCAGCGCTACCCAAGCACAGTAACCAAAATATTGGAGAGTACAGTAAAGCCATTCACAGTTGTGCGCAAAAGTTTCTATCAAACTCAAGGCGATATACTGTATGTGAGGGGGACTTTGAGAACTTGTTTCCGCCTTCCGAAATTGTTTTTTTTTTTAGTGCAGGTTGAGGTGTGTGTGTGTGTGCGCAAACTCTCTAACTTAGCAGGAAGAAGTCTAGCTTATAGAACCCCAATTACCGGTGATCCGGTTGGTTGGTCCAAATCATGCGCGTAACGCGAATTATGCAGAAGAAGAATATCCGTACGAGTGAACAAATAAATAAATAAATAAATGGGCCAGACCAGAAACTGACGGTAGTATAATAATATCATAATTTCTGGTGAAGCCGTTTGTTTGTTTGTTTGTTTGTGGAGGAGGTCTTGACGCAAACGCCCTTCCTCCTCCCTCTGTCTGAGTGGTGTGTGGTTCGTTCGAGTCGAGTCGAGCGGAGGAGGGGTACTAGTACCAGTACTATAACCCCCTAGAAACAATCAGAGGAGAGACAAACAGAAGTGAGTTCTATAGACTCCGCTTACAGATGATACCCGGGTCAATTACGGGTTGTGTACGATTGTGTATTGTACAGTACAGTGCCCGGGTATGGAGGGGAGGTACTGTACCGTAAGAATAATACAGTAGATGATGATAAGTACGGGGGGGATGATTACCACCAGAGTGTTTAATTTAGCACAATAGGAATACTGTAGTGCACTTGTAATACCGGAAGGATGAGAGGGCTTGACATCTTGGGACTCCTCCTTGGCTTCTGCCGCAGTCGTTCAGGTTCGTGCCTGGGGATGCGGGGAGATAAGCCACCACCCCTATCATATCCGCCCCCCCCATTCGAGATTTATTGTATTGGTAGCTGTGTATCATGCAGTAGTACAGTAGTAGGATGTCAAAAACGTCCGAAGAAGAAAAAAAAGGACCGGCAGGATCAGGTAGGGGGGTACCGGGGTTGGGAGGTAGGTTGCGTTGGTTGAGCTGGAAAATTCTGTCTTGCCTAGTGAATATCGTACCGGGGATCCGGAGTGGAGGAGGGGTGGTACAGTAAGTTGGATATCTGCTTAGCAGTGCTCTGCCGTGTACTGTGCGCCTGATGACGAGATCGCCAGTATTGTATGCAGTTCGAGTTATTCATTTGTCACGAGAGGGAACTACTGATATTCTGAAAGCCCTGGTTCTTCCTCCTTTTTAGGCTCCATATATAAACAATTTCGTTGAAGAAGTATGCAGATAGGATGCAAGTGCCGGTGTTATTATTATTATACTCGAGCACTTGGACAATCCCCCCCCTTTTCACTTTTGCTAAACCGATCGCTTGCTATCTATCTAAAGTTTCCAGAGATTTTTGACATACCCGGCACCACTACGTTGTTCTGATATTCGGTGTACTGTACCTGCTAGCAAATACAAATATCATACCCAAGGAGACGTTTTCGTACAAGCCAGAGATTATCTCGCTGGTTAGCAGCCCTCGTCTTGTACGAAAACATTTCCCCTAGCACTCACATTATCACTATTATTATTATTGTTATTATTATAGCACAATTCACGACATACACCAGCCCCCCAACGATCAAGTCATCAGACAACAATACCAGCATCATATTATTCACAGCGCAAAGCAACCCCCAACCAGCCGTCATCCTAGCGAACGGGGGCCCCGTAGCCGAAGCACAAACGGACACTTTCCACGGTGCCTAGTACGATAAGAAGTTACGCTACGGAGCATTTATTATTTATTATCCAAGGCTCAACCAGCTAGATATATCCCTGTTCCGTTCCGGTCAAATGGATTTCCTACCCTTGCAACTTAGTCAGATTTACGCGAATTTGCCAAGACTAGATTAATCCCTTAACAAGATAACAGTTAACCCGCGTTGCCAAGAAATTAATGGAGGTTTAACATGTCCCCCTAAACATTGCCCTGCTCCTGCCAAAATCTTGCCCTACCCGCACTCTAAAGCCCAAGGCTTCATGAAAACTTGAGATATTCCTGCTTTCTATTAATATATATAGAGGGGTCACCCGCTCTATCGCCTAACAGAGCCATAATCCTGATATGATAGGAGCGGTGGTTGAAAATCCTCCGGCGGTTTGAAGAAGGGCGATATTTTCTTAGCCAAAGTGCTCCGGCTACGGACATCCCTCACCAATTCAGATTCACGGGGGACCTCTCCGCCAAGACTCCTTCGAAGGTCGGTTTTCTCGCCACCGACATCGTAACTAACGGTGGGTTACCCGTAAAGCACCGCATCAGCCAGCAGTGTGAATACAGCCTGCGAGGCAGATCTGGAAGGATAAAAGGGGGAAGGGAATGAAAACCCGCCACAAACAGACAGAGTCGATCGACGGCTATGGGAGGAAGGAGGCGGAGATGAGGGTCATGAGCTTAAGTCTAATTATTCGCCACGATCAAGAAAAAAGGAGTCGCAACGGTCCCCCAACTAAGTTACCAGTACCGTATTTTCTATTCAGCGGTATTCTACAGATTGCTGCTTGCATTTCCTGGCTCGGTGGCCTTGCCAGGTAGTACTAGTGCTGCTGCTGCTGCTGTAGAGTAATATAATATACAACCACCATAGCCAGTGAGTGACCAATGGTCATGCGACTCTTTTCCCAAAAACACCCTTTTCCCCAATTTTCGAATTATTTTTGAAGGGGGTGGGTGAGCGAGTGACAACGCAGCAGTCAAAGCAGCTTCTTGTTTATTCTCATAGAGCACAATGTAATGTGCCGTATCAAAGCTTCGCCAAAGTTACCGTTTTCCCAACACAGCATAAGATCGGCCCCCGCAAAGGGGGTTGAATCTCATTAACTGGTGATATTGCATTCGCAATTCCGCTAACCCGTCAATCTAAACCTATCCTCGGCTGGCGAGCTAAATTCCCGCTGATAATCTGATAGTGGATTTCGCGAGATTTTTTTACTACGGTACTCGTACCGTACTCTCTACCATACCGGTACTAGTACATGTGATGCCGAAATGCAAAAAATTGTGGGTTTTGGTTACGAAAACGGCAAGTCCTCCGCATGGAACCGAGGGGTTGGGATAGGTGGGGTGTGTACCCTGGGCGGATGGATGGATTGGCTGCGGGCGATGGCAACTGTGGTGGGGAAGGTGAGAAGGAGGAATGCAGTGGGAGAAGGAGTTTGGAGTAGGGAAATTTGGTTTCGCTGTCCAACTAACCCTGTCTAGAATTTCTGCAAGTCTTGTACGAGGTGCCCCCCGGCGGCATTGATGGGTGGTAGGTAGTGGGTTTGAGGTGGAGGCGTGAAAATAATTGGAAATCGGAAATTAGTTAAACCAGCCTTTCCCACCCCATCCCCCTACCCTATCCCAGCCGATCGCCATTTAAATAAAATATTGCCTTTCCCCTCCGTTTGCTTTCTTGTTGATTTCGTGGTTCTGAGGCTTTTTATTTGAGGTTTTTCTTTTTAACGGATTTTTTTGACGATTACGATCAGTCACGATGGCTTCCTCGACAACAAAGGGCGAGGAAGCGACGGAGTTTGTCGAAAACAGTCCCAAACAACAGAACAAGGCCGGGCGACATTGTCGTCGTTTTTGGTGGGTTTGGTTGGTTGCGTTTTGTTTGCTCGTACTGGTTGTCATGATCATTGTGTTAGTATTCCATTATACTTATTGGTGATTTTGGATGATATCTGATCAAGAAGCGCAGTGTATACGCGATTCTGCCTGCCGTCGGTCAGAAAGAAATCAACAAGACTGTCTTGAACTTACATTCCTTCACAATTCTTGAGCCATCGCCGACTTCCCTATTGCTATCTCTCAACAGCACTGTCACCGGCGCTGGGGGCATTGCTGCCCATGCCCGCCTTGAACCAATGGAAGTCATTTTTTTCTTGGAAGGCCATAAGCCTATCCAACCATTCATGTCCCTTCAACTTCCCAGCATCAAGGGAGGAAATTCTGTCCCTGTCATCGTCACCAACGTTACTACCAGTATCACTTCCGTCCCCTCGTTGACGGAATTCTCTGCATTGTTATTGGGTAGCGAAACCTTGAGGGTAGCGATCCGTGGACGAACAACCCTGTGGGCGGGCAAGCTGCACACGAAAGTGGACTACAACGAGGTTATCACTACCAAGGGTAATCCCCAAACCATTATCCATAAGTCTAGGTCGTAAATAACCTAACGCGCTTCAGGTTTCAATCAACTCAAGGGAATGGAAATCGAAGAATATAGCCTCCTAAATCAGACCCTGCAAGCCGACGGCTCTAACCTTGCCGGCAAAGTCTTGATTCCCAATCCCACCGTCTTTGAAATCCAAATGGTAATTTTTACTTCCCCCCCCCGTCTCCCCCGATTCGTGGTATTAATCTATTATTAGGGCGATGTCCACATCAACATGTCCCTCAACGGACGAGCACTCGGAAATGGTACGATTTCCGGTCTTCGCATTCGTCCAGGCAACCATACATACGATTTCCGTTCAAGGGTGCAAACCGCCGCCCTCATCCCCCTCGCCGCTGCTATGGCAAGCGGCAACCCCGTTGTATTGGATGTCCGTGGCAACGGTACCGATATCAACGGTGTTAATATTCCGTGGCTGGCTGGACCGTTGAGCTTGTTGGACGTTAAAGTCCCGATTAAGGCTCGGGTGTGATCGATTTCTTTTTCTTTCTTTTTTTAGATGCTTCGTATTCGTTTTTTTGCTTTTTTTGTTCATGCATGACGGCTACCACCTTGCATGTTGTATAGTGATTGGGTGATATGGAAACAAAAGGAAACATAATAATTCATTGGGCATCACTCGATGTTCTCACGGGCTCTTTTTTATTAAAAATGTCGACAGCCAACTGTTTCCTCTGAGCGCTCGCACCAGGCAAGAGGTGTCCGAAAGCCAAGGGTATCAATTCGCACGGGCTCTCAGATAGGCTCGGATTTTTGCCATATATTTTGGGCTCTTCTTGCCTATTACGATTATAAACCGTAACAAAGCTATGGCTGCGGGGAGGAACTGGTGTCTGGGATTGGACAGATCCATGACCGTGATTTCGTGAAAGGGGCTCCTCGGTTATCTCATGTAATTGGCGAACCGACTGTTTTATGGAGTGCGGTGATGAAGGACAGGGATTATTGCATAATCCCTGTTGGTCTGTGCTGTCTTGTTTTGGATCGATGTTTCAGCAAGGCTGCGGCTATAGCACGGTGCGGAGACCGATTGCGGAGTGCGGGCTTAGAGTGAAAAGAGGGCGTGGGATGTTTACTGGGGGGATTTCCGTCCGGTTGATAAGGCCGGATTGCATTCCCGTTCCTCGGCAATATGAGATTGTTTCTCGCCTAAATAAAAGTGGAGGCTTGCCAAAATGATGCAGATTAGCATGTGAACAGTATGGGCCGTCGTCGGTAGAGTTCGTCTTTGAGGTCTATCCGCCGGCCAGCAATCTGCGTCCTCCATGAATTCGTATTTCTAATCACTGTAAGTCAACTGGGGTCAAACAATCCAGCCCAAAACCCAGATCCAGACTTGTATTTGAATCCCATCCCATACGATACTGCCGGGTCTCCATCATGCCCGTGCCTCGTACCAAGCCTACCATACCCCACAGACCCTCGAGCTTCCTCGCTGGTGGGCCAGATCCATAAGCGGAGAACCCATTTGCTACCTCTGAAGAGGGGGAAAGTTTTTGCGAGACACCCTCAATATATATATCCGGTCCTAGAAGCAAAAGTCAAAGAATCGGACCGGCACTGCGCTTGGATGCTCGGGGGGCCCGAAGTTTCTCACCCGGATTGTAAGATTGCCCGGGGGAAGGGGTTGGAAAGCTTGTGATAGCGGGATTTTACTACCAAACCCACGACAAGCCAAGATAAAGTAGAATACTACCCTTGCGTCGACCAATCCCAGTCCACCCTGTCTAGATGATTAGGACTTTGGATGAATCGCTTTGCAGACCATATCTCCCAAGAATTCTCGTCCGACAGGGTCCGAGCACTGCTTTGATTGGTGTTGACGGCCGTTAGTGGAATGATTTATCCTTTCGATGGGTTGGTTTTCACAAGGGAAACATACCTGCCCGAGCCGATCCGGTCACAGAAAACTTTCGTAGGCTTGGGAGTGAGCACCAATAGCATCAAGGGCATTCCCCGCGAGAAATACTCGTAGTGCGACGTATGATAAGAGAGCGTCGGGGGTAGAAGGTGTTTTCACGGGAAGAACCCTTTATCAAGATACACAAACAGGAGTTCATACGGTAGTGCTGACGCAGAAGGCTATGGTTCCCGTGCCCATCTCTCACTCTCGTGGATACGTAACCTAATAGGGCCTAAGCATAAAAAGAGCCTTTGCAAACATCGCTTCTTGAGGCTCTATTCCCATTCTATAGAAATAGAGATCTAGCACTGGATTACCCCAGGAACTCAGTTTTCGCACCCCCATCATTTTTCTTGTTTCGTGGTCCCCGATGATGAAAACCTATGGTGACAATGATACTTACAGCAACCGAAATATGTACCTACTATTATGCCTCTATGCCATGTTGCGGTTTTATCTGCTATATATGGGGTGAAGTAACGAGAACTCGTAAGCAGTCCACTCGCAGCCAGCAAAGAGCTCAATATTCCGCAATCTCGAGTGACCACGTGATGCGACGCCACAGCCAAGCGAAAAATCTTCATTAACCAAGCCACCCCCCGCCGCATCACCGCCTCCGCTCCCTCACGACCAACAGTTGCCCCTTTCCCTCCCCGCCTACATCGGTTAATTTCGGTAATCAAATTTTCCCATCTCCCTTTGATGCACGAGGCTACGCCCTCTCCCCTCCTCATCCCAATTTACGCCATTTTCATTAATTCATTGGTCTATCATACTCATTTCATCTCAGGTTGATGCAGCCCCATCGCACCAAGGTGAACCCCCAGGCGATCGCAAGTGGGAGTGTGGATGAGCGCGGCTTTATTCTCGCCACGGTCGTGAGGCTCCATCGCCAAAGAGGGGGCCCCGGGATGGTGGTTGCTTTTCTGCGGCGGTTTGGCGTTTATTGTTGATGCTGCTTGCTAGCGGCTGCAGGTGTTTGTTTACGGTTGGCACTCTCTACTATTCCGGGGTAAAATGCTACTGCTACAGTAGTGCCGTGCAGTTCTTCCCCCGATGTTCTGCCTACCGGTACGTGTACCGTACATTCACCGCTGCCTTGGGCCCTAGGGGGGCCTGTGACAGGAAGGAAGCGAACAAACAACCAGAGGCAGGCGAGTCGGAATCGTTTACCGTACCGGTACTATGGCAGCCTAACCACCGCCCTCGGCGCCTCGGTTACACGACCCCTTTCTAAAAGGGGATCCCCGCCTACCATTCAGCACTTCCAACGGTTGACGGGTAGCCAAGCGAGCGCTGTCATTCGGGGAATTATCAGGCTTCAAGATTCAGCTATTGGCTGGATGGTTCGATCGTCGTTTGATTGATTCTGATCGGCAATGCCGAGGAAAGGGGGCGTGTTTTGCCTTCTGGAATAGGGAAGCAAGAAAAGAAAAGTAAAAACAGGGCTTGTCCTTCCGCAGCTGAATATGTTTTAGGTTTTAATTGGTGCCACCGAGGGACTGTTCTGTTTGGTGCTTATTTTGATCTCTTCTGGAAGGGGGTATCCCGGTATGTAGATTAGCAGGTAACGGGGGGTTTAAGATACGTTAGAGATGTAATTTGGGGAAGTGGGGGTATAAATAAATAAAAGATTAGGTCTCGAGAGCTTCAAGTGGGCGGCAGTGGGCACAGTACAAGTGACAAGTGGTGGGAGGTTGACTTGGGGAAGTATTGGGTGCCCGCCGGTCGCCAAAGCGGATACATTTCTGAGGAGGCATGTGAGGGCTAGCACAGTATAGTAGTCGGGGGAAATCACTGGCTAAAATGATGAGTCTCCGATTTTTATGATGAGGAGACTGGGCTGGTAGAGAAGCACGGTAGATATCGCCTAACTGTAGTTCGCCCCGGTAGTTGAGCTAGAGCCTCCTCCATTAAGAGGCAACAAATCTCCCTCTTAATATGCATCATTCCGATTGCAACCTTATGAAGCACAGATCAACGGCTCCGGTAGTCGTCGATGGTCTAGGCAAATAAACTTTAATCTACTCTCACTACCAGCCCATTCTTGCCTCGGCCCCTATCCATGATGAAACTCATTCCCGAGTGATCTGCGGCGATTTATCATATTATATCATAATATCATACCTGGGCCATTCCCGGCGAGATACTCTAACCCCTCCGCCACAGCCCTAACCAGAGGGTGTGGGTTTAACGGATGCTCCACAATGACCTAAGTTAAACTTACAGACCCAATGAGATATCGCACAGCCTGCGGTATAATAAAAGAAAATCGGAAGATGTGGAAATGAATGATCTAAAACACAGTTGATCAATTGGCCCGAGCACGTTGAACCCTCCAATCAAAACCCTAGAAGATCTTTCAATGTTTTCCCTTTTTTTTTTTTTGCCGCAGGCAGGCTATAGTGATAATCTAGAACCCAAAAATGTTTGCCTATTATAGTATGACAGCGCTATGGAAGATTGGGATTAATTATTATCATAAGTGTACGAGCACTGTGTGCATCCCTCATGTTCCAGGGACGGAGAGAAAATAACAAACGGACAGCGCAACGGACGGGTGGTTGGCGGCTGTATCGGGGTTTTTTGAAAGAAAAGAAAAAAAGAGAAGTATGATAAAACGGTATTGTAATAATATGATATTTTTATAATCACCCCCTTTGGAATAAAACGTGTTTGCCTAGCTGTAAGATCGGGCGCTTCCTAATCACCTTGTATCGCCTGGGGTGATGACCCGCCTGGAGGGAATCGGAGGACTGTAAATTTGGTACCGATATTGTCTGCATGTCCGTCGGGCTGATTTCTAGTAATTCTCAATCGGCTCCGAGGGGGCTCTCATACTACAGGCCGTGAATTATTCATCTTTGTACTCTAGTATCGAGTAACCTACGGTTAGATAACAGAGAGAAACTGATTCCCTTTAGTTGATAATATCTTATCACATAGTTAAAGGGTTTGCCCGGTCTAGTATAGCAACACAGATAGACTGTTTATGTAACACTTTTGGGGGTCAAGCGTCGGCCATGAAGTGTCGAGCCATTGCTTACTTTTTAGTCACCGGTCGGGTCCATGAACTACATGCTCGTTCCGCTCCGAGATCCAGGGACTATCTTCCCTCGCGACTAAACTTGGGTTGTGGGAGGTGCCTCCTCTGACGGCTACCCCTAAGTGCACTATCTTGTCTTCCCAAGCCTCTAACAGATTTTGAGCGCTTTAGCCCGTCCAGCTAATGGCCGCTAGTGCCTTTAAGACATGATTCTCTCTGGTGCATCATCGTATTGTATTGGATGCTATGATAGCAGACACTCTTCAGACCCTCACCGATGTCGAGTGATATTTCATGATTACGGGGCGGAACCTAGTGTCATAATTACCCCCTTGGAGTTAGAACCCGGAGACATCCGGGGACGACGCAGTATCATAACAAAAAACAAGCAAGAAACTGACCTTGACAAAGAAATTCACCACCTCTCAAAAAGGCTTGGAAATTTGAGTATATTAACTAAGGGCTGTTTGGCTGGCCATTACGTGAGCTGTTAGTCAGCTCAGAATGCGTTCTGCTAAACACTTATGTAAACAGTGTGTAATTTATGAACCATCCCCTTCGGTTTTGCTAAAAATCCTGTGTAAGGAGATAATATTATAAAATATGGCTTTTCAACGTCTGCCTGTGGGCAATTACTGTGATTTTACCTTGCATGGTACAAGAATTCGCTAGGGATAACACTCCCTAAACCCTACTTTTTGATCTGGGAATAATAGCACAGCTCGTGAGCCGGGTGGAAAGAGATCCCAGATACATATTTCGAAAGTTTTACAAAAGGAGCTTTTGAAAGTGATTATGTGTCGGACACTGCTGTCATCTCCATGACGGCGCCCGGAACAGCTCCTAAGGCACTGCAAACCGGTCTTTGACTTTAGGTTTTTGATACATTCTCCCTGGCCCGCCAGCGCTTTGGGAGTATCCGAGTTTTTGTTCTCACCAGGGGTGGGTGTGACATCTGCAGGATAGATTTTATCCTATGGCACTTATATATACTGTATATAGAGTGTCATGACACCAAAAACTCCCAGAATTCAAGCCCTGAGCTACATACTGCGCTTCTTCAATAATATTGCTTATGGTAATTCCCCCGATTCCCCCTACTGGGTTCTCTTCGCGTTTGGGGGATTGAGATACCGAAGAGAACTCGTTTCGGGGTAGGTCTACGGAGAGATGGCTTTGCCGAGGCCCGCTTGTTAGAACGGCTTTGGGAGATCTGGGGGAGATGTGAGGATGTGCTGGAGGAAGTATGATGGTATAAATGTGAACCCACGGATGGGTTGAGAGGAGCTAGAGAAGTATCATTGTAGGGAGTGTTTAACGAATCGTGGAAGTGCGTTAAAGCCTCCGAATTGGCTTTCGGGCTTTCGGGCCGGCCCGGGCTCAAATCCGAAAGAGGGTCAGGCCGGGCCGAGAGGACATTTGGACCGGGCTGGGTTGCCTAGGTGGCAAGCCCAGACCATCCGAAAAAAAAAGACCCAAGAAAACTCATTTTTCTTTCCCGAGTCACATGATATCACTCATATCTCTTGATTTTAGACAGAATTGTTCGGGACTTGCGTCATTCCCGGGCAAGCCTGCTGTTGAAAAAATTTCAGCCTCATCTTTTGAATTGACCATTGTAGAATCGAAGCAGAGCTGATGAGGAAAATGGGTATCTCCCTAGGGATATTCTCCCCCGAGATTTGGGCAGATCAAGAGTATCATACCGTAAAAATTGGGAAAACACAGAATACGCTAGTAAGGGTAAGAAAGGGCCGCTGGAAGAGAAATTGCTTCAAGGGGTAATAATATTTTTCATGATCACCACCCAAGCCCCAGAATTTCGTCTCTTTTGGCAGTTTAATTTCCTCTAAATGCTATCATAATAATATTATAAAATTATCACGATTTGCCACACCTTTTTTACCCTTGCTAGCGTATTCTGTGTTTTCCCAATTTTTACGGTAGCCCCTCTCTTTAGTACATAGCTCTTCAATAACCCAGGACCTTCACGAAAATATTAGAAAAACTCTCTCCCATTTCCTCCTATCCCAACTCTTCTAGAAGCTCCCCTCTGATCCTCCTTGACGACGTGAGCAGTATTTCACATATCAGCTTTGTTGGGAACGTGAATCATATTTCCTCGTCATAGCCTTATTCCTACTGCTACTCCACAGCAAAAGCGAAAGCAGTCGAGAGCACCTTCTTGGGTATGGGGCAAACCGGAAGAGCCACTTGGATTATTGGTAGAAATTTTAGGGGTCAAGTATGAATGCTACCTGCTCCTTTACAGGTTATAATGTTTTCCGAATGCTAATATTCTCTATATACTGGCAATACCAGCAGTCTGCTCAGCACTACCCTCATACCCATGTTACACGCAATCCCGGTCGTCACTTAGCGTCCGTTCATGGGATATGCAAAGGCGTCACATCACACAATAGCGTCTCAAATAATCTCAGAAAAGATGATTGGATCGGGGGCTTCTGTTTGGATAATTGGGGCTTTTCGGGTGGCCCGTGCTTTGTTTGGGTCGGGCTTAAGAACTTACGGCCCGGGCCGGCCCATTTCGAGGCTTGAGTGCGTTAACAAAATCTTCTAGGACTAGCATCTTATATAAAGAGGGTGGGCAGGGGGTTGTAGGACGTAGTTATAATACATTAGGTAGACGTATGGAGCGACACGCGTAGAAGGACAAGTTAGCGGCTGGGAAGGGCTGGGAGTCTTGGTCACCGGAAAGCGCTGCTGGAGAGACAACGACGAGGATGTTACTACCAAGTGACTGGTGGTTAGCTATTCCTCGCTACCAAAGCAGTCCACTTCTCCGAAGAGCCAGAAGGGAAGGCACGGGAGGGGGGTGGTATTGGTAGCGATGATGCGAGGAACATGAGTAGCGGGGATGTGTGTGCACTGCTGCGACCGTATCCGTGTCCCCCCGACCTTGATATACTGCGTCCTCTGTCCGACCGCAGCGTAATGACGGGGACCATTCTTGCGGTAGATCTGCTCTAATACCGTAAGAACTCGAATAAACGATCCTTGTGCTAGGACGTTGGAGCTGCCTCTCTTAGTAAGGTGTGGTGCTTTTTTTTTTTTGTCTTCGGGGGCAGACTTTTGGTGTGTTTCCCCCCCCTCTTCCGGTGGAGGAAATTTCGGACTACCTAGCACAAGGATTGCTTATTCGAGTTCTTACGGTAGTGTCAACAATTAGAATCCTCCGAGCCGGATGTGTTTGAGAATGAGAAAGTTTCAACTGCCCTCACTGCCCCCTCCTCAAACGTATCAGCTGAATCCATTGCTCCCGGACGCTCCACCCCCGGCAGCGGAGGCCACTATCGCGCATTACCAGGCAGAGCTGGACGAAGCATTTAGCGCGGACCCAGCCCCTACCTTGGCTCTACTTTTTACCACGCTGGGGGGATATGCCTAGTTGCTCTGCCTGTCGGATAGCCCTCTGAAACCGGTGGGTAGTGTGGTGCGGAGTTTGATTTGAGCCGGGGACAGTCAGGGATGGAAATGAATCTTGAACTTTCGTTTACCGCTGGCTCTGGGAATAATGATCAATCGATGGTGATCCCGGTGGCCAATTCTTCGTGCTTTTCGTCTGTGCATTTAAGTCGTAGTCCTGTCGTAATATTCGATTATTCCACGGCCTCTGTACCTCTCGGTGAGGCGCCTTCCTCTGCATACAATTACCCGGAGGCCACCGCTTTTGAAACCCGTACATCACCTGACTCTAAAGCCTAGCCGAGCGTTCTGCCAGAGTCCCATGTACTCTTCTGCTTTCTCGGTTGTCGTTGAAATAAGCTTCCGGCATCTCCCACCGGCGCACGGTAGGATCTGGAATGGCTCCGATAGTAGATTAGTAAGCAAATAGTAGCAACTTCAAACTCAACGACGACAGGGTTGTTGCCATGATATACTTGAAGTACTTGACCTAGATGTGGTAGAACTTCGTGATGCTAGTAATGCTTGTCGAGGAGGTAGACTGTGGTGCTGTAGGTTGGATTTAGACTGCCTCTATGGGCATCTTGGAATTTAGCGTAAATCAGGGAGGGAATTGTGAGGGCGAGGTATTAAGTGGAGGGGTGGAAGGGGAATTCCACAAATGGAAATGATGTCGTGAGGTGCTCTTATGATGGGTGGTTTGGTAGCCGTATGATACTTGACTTGCCTCTCTCCTTCCAGCTGAGGGTCCCTGGGGGATCACGATTGAGTGAATTTTTCTCTTCGATATGAAAACGTTTGGGGTATAGTGTATGGGATAGGAATTAAGAGCGTATTTGCTGCTAATGTCTTGATATTCAGCCTTTTGCCCTCAAACACGTAGCCCTGGAGAATCGTGTTTAATCTGTAAACCCTTTGCAAGGAATCATCGTGAGAGATTGTATGATAATCCTCTCTGCCCTAAGGCCTTTGAGTTTTTCCTTCACACTCACACTGGCATGATTGATCCCCTTGCTCCTCTCTAGCCCCCCATCTCACAACTTCATCCCTCCTCCTTCACCCCCTCCAGGAAATTTTTTCTTTAACTCTACAACCTATCTTCCTTATTAGCATCAAACAGCCTTTTCATAAACCACCTCCATAAACCTATTTTTTTCATTTAAACCCTTTATTACCTCTTATATCCTTACTTTGATACTTTTGACTCAATGGCGCCTTCAAGGTCCCTGCCTAGTCTGAAAAATGATGCTCTCTATAGAGAACAACAGGCGTTGTTCGCACAAGCCACTGCCAAACACAAGATCCGTGTCGCAGAAGAAGCAAAGTCGAAACCTGTGGATAGCCAACTAGAAGCTGCCGGTGAAAATCGCTCTAACGGAGGACCTGTCGTCGATGTCCCGGCCGAGGAGGCCATTCAGGAGCCTATCCAAAGTGAGATCAATCCCCCAAAGGGTGATTGTGGAGGCTCTTGATGCTAATCCCTGTGAAATACTTCAATAGGAACCGTTCAACAGAAGACCAAAGCTCCTAAGAAGGTTAAAGCTCCCAAAAATACCAAGGCTCCTAAGAAGGTTACTAGCGAGACTTTGAGCGGCGGCGAGAGCTTGCAAGAAACAGTTGATGACCTTAAGTGTAGATACCCCGTCCACATATACCTATAAATGGGCGAGAGCTAAGGGCAAACAGCGCGACTTCTAGCTTCGGGCCCCGGGAAGTGGGGACAATTTTTCCCTGATGCTAGCAACGCCCTTAAAGCCCTTGCTACTAGCACCGTTGCAGGTGTCCAAGAGGAAAATTTTAGCGCACAAACTGCATCTTCCAACCACCACCAGGACTTCCTTGGAGTATCCAATAGCTCACCTATTAACCACCCCGCTCCAGCTCAGACCGAAACCCAGGGCCCGCCATTTAATTTTCCCGACAATATCCAGGACCTTCTGGGATCGTGGGAGTTTCCCCCTATCAACGACTCTAGTATCGTTTCGAATAATTCCAACAATATATCCGATAGCTCTGCCGAGGACTCTCTTGACTGGCTCTCCGGGCTTGTTTCCCCTCTTAGCAATTTCCCTCCTGACCAAGTACCTACTGATAGAGAGCCGTTGGGTGCTGGTGTAACTTACGAAGATATATTCGGAATACCCGTAGAAGAGAAATCAGAGTCTGCGGTCATCACTTCAGCAGACGACTTTTTCAATTCAGCTAATACTCTCACGGACGCTGACGACAATTCTTTCGATTCCATTGAAAGTCTCTTCGGCGACGACGACGGCAATAGCAATAACGGCACTGTCCAGGAAGAAGGCACTCCGATTAGTTACACGGCACTCCTCGAGGATTTTGACATGTCTGGCGTAGCCGGCCCCAGTTCTTCCACCCCCGGTAATTCCTCCTATCTCTCACTCCCTGATTTCAATACCGTCCAAGACGGCAATGCGCAAGAGCTGTTTCCCGGCTCCCCGGAAGGGGAAGATATATGCGATCTCGACATTACGGACCTCATCCCTAGCGACGACTCTGATGATCTAGATTATGTTGATGAGACCCCTACTCCGTGCCGGCAGAGGAGCCAGTTCTCGGGAGAAAATCACCCAATTGCCGGGACAGCACCCAATGCTTACTATCCCCAACAGCCCCAAGTTCAATTGGAAAACGATGGGATCCAGTCCGGTCCTGTGGGGGCTGAAGCGGATGGAGTGAGGCATATCTCCAAGATTGCTCAACCGCAATCGAGGATGATCGGGCCGGACGCAGACCTCTTTTGCTACAAGTGTCTTCATCCTGGCCATAAAACCGGCGGGGTAACCTGTCCCGTTGGTAGAGTTGAGAGCCTCATGGATCCGCAAAAGGAGACATTCTACACCCGTTTAGACGCGGAGTTGGTTCGCCAGAAACTCCTAGTTCAGGATCTCAGGTGGATTGCCGAGGGGCTCAATTGGGGAATCGACATGGCCGAGCAAGGAGTGCTTGACGGGCTCGGTATTCTGCCGTCCTCACTGCTTTATCTAAAGGAGCTCTTGATATCGTGGAGGTCTGTTTCTAAGAGTGAAGAACACACCTTCGGGTTGCTCTCGGGGGTTGAGGTCGTTGTAAGAATAACTGACATTCCCTCCCGTCCGTCCCTTGCTTCCTTTCAAGTAGATTCTAATGGAGTGGGATAGTGCGGAGAAGAGATTGAGATTGACGAAACCCAGCAAAGCACTGCTGGGCTTTTTAAGGTCACCAAATCCCAGAATGTGAGGGAAGTATCTTTTGCCAGCTTAGTTCAAGCGCATTCGGTAGGTTCTCTAGCTGCCAGAGGTCCGATAGCACCGATTAACCGATCTTTTCTTTTTCTTTTCCCACCTAGGCTCCACCCCGTAAACGTAAAAAAGCATCGGGGAAGACAGTTGCTGAGTTACTTAACCTCGATTGTATCGGTGCTCGCCCAAAGTCAACATGTGCCTTTTGCTTTTATCCTGGCCATACTTTCAATTCTACGCATCTTTGTCCATTCGGTCGGATTGAGAGTTTTGTTATCAAGGCAAAGACGCAGAAGAGCTGGAAGGTCGTGGATCTCGACGATGAAGTTGGTAAACTCAGAAGGGTGATTGACGGCCTTGGTGAGGACGACGAGAGAACTGGTATTCTTATTGATATGCTCGAACAATGGGAACATTTTAGCCGTGGAGGAGGGGCATTGAAGTCGAAGTCGAAGCCGAAGAAAGCCTATGCTCGTAAGTTGGCTTTCCCGAGTCTTATGAACACGCAAGCTGATCCTGCTCCATTAGGCTCAGGATCAAATTCAAAGGCTCCTGAAGGTCCGCTGCCTCTCAATACCGCCTTAAGTGGAAAGCGTCAAATTCATTCTCAGCTTTCCGGGGCACAGTCACACATTGGTGCTTCCTCCAGTGCTAACAATGGATTCGGGGCGCCTCACAACAGAGGAGCTGACAACTCCACTTCCTTGGGAAATCCGAGCTCTCCAGCCTCTCCCAGTCCTGGCGTTGGTAGCCCAGGTAGCAATCACTCATCCAGCGTGAGCGTTGGGGATCTTCTACTCAATATACCGTCTTATCTTAGCCCGCCCCGCAGATCAGGCATTAAGACTATCGGAGCCCGCCCGGATACCCTCTGCAAAGAATGCTTTTATACCGGACATGATCAGCGTAGCCAGGCATGTCCCGCTAATATTCTCCGCCGAGCGCTCTTCCTGGGCTCTCCCAAGGACCTTCAGGACACCGGTAATTCTTGCCAGGACATCTCGGATATTTTGGCCTGGGAAGCATCCCAGCCAGCTAGCACGAAGGCCAACGACGCTCTCCGCCAGAAGCTTGAAACGTTGCATGCCAAATTTACCGCCGCTTGGAACCTACTTAACTCTCCACAGGTTGGGACAGACTCACAAGGACAATACTCCAACAACAGCGGCCCCCAGGTTCCTAGTACTCCGCAGAAGCGCTCTTATCACGATGTATCTTTTGAGGAAAAGAGCACTCCTCCGATGACCTCACTCCACCAGACCCCTCAATTGCAGGGGCAATTGAAGCCTCCTACTCGCTCCGAGCAAACCCCCCTCCCAGGAATTTGTATCGACCACTCCAAGTTGGATTCACCAATGCTCATGGAGCTTCTACCGTTTGTCATCAATGGACAAGAGACCCGGGGCTTGCGCGTCGACCATGCCAAAATGTCTCCTCAGCTCGTCATGGCCATCGCACCGTTCATGATCGCCGATACCCCGCTTATTCATAGTAACTCCTACCAGGATGGCCAGCGTAAGGAGAGCAGGAAATCCCCCGAGCAGTCCTCCCCCCGCGGCGGATTCACTCCGATCAACAATCCTCGCCCCAATAACTTTCCGGGAAAATCTCAATTCCATCCTTCAGCCTCGGCTTTCCAAACCACCTCCGGCGCCATTCCTCGGGCTGGGAGTAGCAATCAATATACCGACTCCATGGCCGACCTTCAAGATGCCCAGTATCAACCAGGTACCAAGAAGCGCAGGGGCAATTTGTAACGTCAAACAATTTTCTCGGACTGGAGGAGCGGCCCCTATTTTCACTATGGGCGGATGCCATTGTTAGAGTATTCTTCCGGTGGATTGATTGAGATGTGTAACAAAAAAAGACAGGGGGGGCGGAACAAAATGTAAGGGTACCAGCCAGTCGAGACAGTCAGTATTATGTCTTCTTACCTATATGTTTTTGTTTATCTGTCGCTCGGTTGGTGTATTTAGTTTAGATGACTCATTAATAAAAGTTATTTCAATAAATAAATAAAACTCTGAGGCTGCGCTTTTGTGAGACTTGCGACCCCGCTTG